>ULPO01018525.1_pt1 | contig 9286 bp, 8 predicted proteins | sample 1953611 | NCBI WGS metagenome assembly ULPO01 (sample SAMEA4835632, study PRJEB28245) | human gut metagenome | biome: gut microbiome; material: fecal sample | place: Denmark | collected 2008 | reverse complement strand
TGTTAATGTCAACTCATCTTTTATTGCCCTACTATTATCTGCTCCATCAACTTCAACTCCCCATTCAGTTCTTGCATATTGAAGATCTGAGCTTGAACTGTCCGTTGTGCAAGGTATCCATACATATTGGTTTCCTAATAAATCGGTTCCTACAACTTTTTGATTTCTATACTTATTTTTATCATTTTTATTATCCGATATTACAATACCACTAGCCTTAGTTCCTCCAACATAATAAAAACCTGTTGGTATTTTTACACCATCAGTTGGCTCGACAGCCGGTGTTGATAATGAGTTTTCAAGTTCCTTCTCAAGTAAATTCCTTTCCATTGCCTCTTTTTCTTGTGCAGCTGCTGTTGTTTCAGCCGCCTCTTTTGCTTTTACTATTATTCCATTATCTCCTAGAACTAAATTTAAGCTAACACTAGAAAGTATCAATAAAACTACAATAGTTACTACTAACGCTACAAGTGTTATACCTTGATTAAATTTTTGATTTTGTTGTTTTGTCCTTTTCATCACTTATTTCTCCTTCGTAATTAATTTTTACATTTCTATTTTAAATTACAAAAATAAAAAAGTGTAAAAGTAAAACAACTTGTTATATTTTTTTATTTCATATTTGCTGTTTTATTTATAATAATTCCACCATTGCCATCATAACTATTGCATATATTAGTAATTTTATCAAAGCTTTCATTAATAGCACATAATTATATGATTTTATTCCAACTTTATTTACATCTTTATATGTTTGTATTATCTTTTCTTTTTCTTCTTGTGAAACATAGTCTGTTTTTTCTATGTAATCTTGTGCCATGAATTCTGCTCTTGTCATAGCATCTGTTTCTAAAAAGCTTCTCACCGCATACAATGTTAACTGCATAAGTGCTAAAACCCACAAACAAATTGTAGCAGTACTATAACTTATTTTATTAAATAAACTCAATATTGATATTATTAAAAGATATAAATTATTAATATTGGCAAATATCACATTAAATTTTAGTAGTCTCTTGTCTTGTGTCGTATGAATGCATTCATGTATAACAGTTTGTATTCTTGTAATTACATTTGCTTTTCCAATTACTATTTTGTTTTTAAACACAAGATACACGCTTGTCTTTGAACTATTATCTTCTTCGACTTTTACGTCTTCCTTATTTAATTTTTTTAATGTTTGCTTACAGATTTCTGTATTGCTTGGAAAGTTTTTTATGATTTCTGTTAATTTCTCATCTTCTACTATTCCTCTTAATTTTTTGAAATCTTTTATGCCAATATTCAAACCTATTGTTAATAGTAGCATTGTTATTAAAATACTTAATATTATTATCATTAAAAACCTCTCCTTTTCTATTAATTATGTTCGCCTCAGTGTTTTTTACCGTTTGCAATTTCTTATTTTAAATCAGCATATTTTTTATTCAATTTACATAGATTCAATTGCATAGTTAATTTTTTACAAAAAGAGCACATAAATATTTTAGTGTATTTAAGTGCTCCGTTTTTTACTATATATTTTTTATTTGATATTAGGTTGGAAAAGAATTGAATTTTGACATAACCAAAATTGTAATTATTTTTCAACTCTATAATACATCTTTAATTGCTTCAGCAATAATCTTATTTACATCTGCAATCATAACATTAAATTGTATTTCTGCATCAAAGTATTTTTTTATTTCTTCGTCTTTTAATAATTCTGCATATTTTTCTTGTAACATTTGTTTTGCTTCAGTAGCATTTCCGCTTCCTTGCATAGTTTCTACTTGAATTTTATATCTCAAATGTTCAAATTCTTCTACTTGTGCTTTTTTTACTGGATTTGATTCTATATTTTCTTTTAACTCTTTATACTCTTTGTATTCCTTTGATTCTCTTATCTGCTTTGCTAATTTGTGAGCATCATCATATATTTTCATATAGTCTCAAACCTCCTAATTTATGCATATGCGTGTCTTTTCTTGAAACTTAATAAATTTGTAATTTCTTTTTGAGAATTTTCTGCCTTTTCCGTTTTCTTTGCTTTTTCTTGTAACATCTGTTTTGCTTGTCTTTCAGCCATTGTTTGGCAAATAGCTTTCTCATATGTAAAGTGTGTATCTTGAGCAATTTTCTCCCAGTTGAATTGATCTTTAACTTTTTGTTTTGCTTTTTTAGATACGTTTGTTGCTAATTGATGGTCATATAATAATGCTGTTACAGAATCTGCTATTGAATTTGCATTTCCCGCATATGATTTCATTCCATCAACACCATGTGTTACTATTTCATCAAGTCCTCCGACATCTGATACAACTGTTGGAACTCCTGCAAGCATTGCCTCTAGTGCAACTATTCCAAATGGCTCATATGTACTTGGAAATACTGCAACATCAGCACATTTGTACATTTTTTGAACCTGTTTTGAGTTTAAGTAACCAGTAAAATATATTTTATCATTTAGTCCTAAATTACTTGCTTCTGCTCTTAATTCATCCATCATTCCTCCACGGCCTGCAATTATCAATTTTGCATCATTATAGTTTGATAAAATTTTTGGCATTGCAGCAATTAAATGTTGAACTCCTTTTTCATATACTAGTCTTCCAACATAAAGAATAATTTTTTCATTATCCATTGCATATTGTCTTCTGAAATCGTAATCTCTTTCAATTCCTGTGAAGTTAGATAAATTTATTCCATTTGGTATTACATTTATCTTGTCGAATGGCAATCCGAACAATCTTTGAATTTCATTTTTCATGTAATTGCTATTTACTATTACTTCTGTTGCTTCATATGTTAATAGCCATTCTGTATCATTTATATATCTTTGTGTTTCGTCATGAATTCCGCTGTTTCTTCCAGCCTCTGTTGCGTGTATTGTTGCAACAATTGGAATATCATAAGCATTCTTCAAGCTTTTTGCAGCATAAGTTACAAGCCAATCATGGGCGTGAATTACGTCAAATCCACCTTCTTTGTTTATAATTTCTGTTGCTTTTGATAGCATATTGAAGTTTAATTGCATTATCCAGTCGATGAAGTTGTTTGGATGTATCATGTAATTATCAACTCTATATACATTTACTCCCTTATCATTTTCATATTCTGGTACATCTGCGTTGTCTCTATACGTTACAACTGTTACTTCATGACCATCTTTTATTAATCTTTTAGATAAATCGTGAACAACTCTTGCTATTCCTCCAACTATTCTTGGTGGATATTCCCATGTTAGCATTAATATTTTCATTTAGAAAAATCTCCCTTCACATAATTTTCTTTAGTATATTATTCACATAATTTCTAACTTGCTCTATTGTATACAAAAAAATTACAAATGTAAACATTTTTTGATAATTTTTTTAATTTTATTTTTGATTTTACTATTGAATTTATTTTTATTTTGATATAGTATATAATAAGATTTTTATTGAGCGAAAAACAAAGGAGGAAAAACATGCCAAGAAAAACAGCAAGCAAATTAGAAAATACAGAATTAAATGAGATAGAAAAGCCTGTTGTAGAGAAAAAAACAACAGCTAGAAAGTCTTCAACTACAAAACCAACTAGTAAGACTTCGAAAGCCTCTATGGAAAAAGAAAAAAAAGCAAAATCTAGTACAAAAACAGTAAAATCATCTAGTAAAAAAGAAACTTCAAAAGTTACAGCTTCAAAGCAAGTAGAAAGCAATGAATCTTATTCTAGCAAAGATATATTAACTGAAGCTTCTGTTTCGAGTAAGTCAACTAGGAAAACTTCTTCTACTTCTAAAAAGGCTTCTAGTTCAAAACGTACAACAAAAGCTACTAAAAAAACAACTACATCAAGAAGTACTACTAGAAAGAAAAAACTTTCGGCCGATGAAATTACATCTACAACAAATTTAACACAAAAAATTGAAGTAATTGAATATTACGACTTGCCATATAGATATAATCAAACTGTTGTTAGAGTGCTTGCTCAAACTCCTACCACATTATTTATATATTGGGATATTTCTGATATAGATAGAGCAAATTTTGTAAAGCACTATGGCGAAGATTTCTTCAACAATACAAAACCCGTTTTAGTAATTCATAATAACACTATGCACTATTCTTTCGAGATAGAAATTGATGATTTTGCAAATAGTTGGTATTTGCATGTAAATGATGCAAATTGTGAATATACTGTTGAACTTGGTCGTAGACCAAAATATTATAACAGTGAGAAACATGTAAATATCCAAAATGATTATTTATATATAACCTCTTCAAATGTAATAGAAGCTCCAAATGATCATGTTTTATTTGACAGAAATATTAAAAATGTTTACTTTAAAGATGTAAAAACAAATATTGTCACTGCAAAAGATATTACATCTATTTCATTTCTTCGTAATATTGGAAGAATTTATAATTTATATGATTTACAAAGTGACTTTAATAAAAATAGTTGGATTGATAGCAACCATTGGCAATTGGATTTAAATAATCCTTCATCTTCTAGCTCGACATTTAAATAGATTTTTATGAGTGCCTCACTTTTTAGCGCTGGCACTTTTATTACTATTTTACACTTTTTACATTCTATAATTTCGACGAATGTAAGTTTAATAGCATATAGCTTTTTATAGAATTATAATTTAATACAATTGTGAGGTTTATAGGTTATTCCTAATAAAAACCTAAATACATTATGCAAGGACAAATTAATTATGAAAAACAACCCAAAAGGATATGTAAGTTTTGTGCTTCATGCGCATTTACCTTTTGTACATCACCCAGAAAGTGAAGATTATTTAGAAGAACAGTGGCTATTTGAAGCCATTTCTGAAACATATATTCCGCTTCTTTTAAACTTTGGAAAACTAGAAAATGAACATGTAGATTTTAGAATAACTATGTCTATGACTCCCCCTTTGTTAAATATGCTTGATAATACTTTGTTACAAGAAAGATATATAAAATATTTACAATCTCATATCGAACTTGCAAAAAAAGAAGTTACTAGAAACCAAGATAATGAATCTTTAAAACATTTGGCACAATACTATGTTGATAGATATTCAAATGATTTGCATGTATTTAAAGACGTATATAAATGTAACATTATTTCTGGCTTTAAACATTTTCAAGATATTGGCGTTTTAGAGATTATAACATGTGGAGCAACACACGGTTACTTCCCTATTTTATATGTTAACGAGAAAACTGTAAGAGCACAAATTGCTGTCGGTGTTAAATGCTATGAAAAATATTTTGGTAGAAAACCTCGTGGAATTTGGCTACCTGAATGTGGTTATGTACCTGAAGCAGATAAATACCTAAGAGAATTTGGAATACAGTATGTAATAACGGAAACTCATGGAATTTTGTATGCCAACCCTACTCCTATTTATGGCACACTTGCTCCAATAGTTTCTCCAGATGGAATTGTTGCATTCGGTCGAGATTTAGAATCTTCAAGGCAAGTATGGAGTTCTATAAATGGTTACCCTGGCGATTTCAATTATAGAGAATGGTATAGAGATATCGGCTACGATGCTCCTTATGATTATATAAAACCTTATATCGCATGTAATGGAGCTCGTGTTCCAACTGGAATAAAATATTACAGAATAACCGGCAAAAACTGTGAAAAGGATTATTACAATTTACAATGGGCTCAAGATTCTATAAATAAACAAGCAGGTCACTTCTTTGATTCCCGTGAGAAACAAATTACAGAAGCTGCTAACTTTACTCAGAATCCACCCATTGTATTATGCCCATATGATGCTGAATTATATGGTCACTGGTGGTATGAAGGTCCAGACTGGCTATATACATTATTTAAAAAGATTTATTATGATAAATGTGATTTTGATTTGATTACACCTAGCGAATATATTGATAAATATCCTCAAATGCAATTATGTACCCCTTGCAGATCTAGTTGGGGTGCTAACGGTTACAGTGAAGTATGGTTAAATCAATCAAACGATTATGTTCATAGGCATTTACATGTTGCTGGTGATAAGATGGTAGAACTTGCAAATCTATTTCCAGATGAGCCTAAAGACAGTTTGAAGAGGAAAGCATTAAATCAATGTGCCCGCGAATTACTACTTGCCCAAAGTAGTGACTGGTTATTTATTATCACAAATGGTACAATGGTAGACTATGCTAAGAAAAGAATAAAAGACCATATCGGTAGATTTTCAAAATTATATCAACAAATAAAAGATGATAAAATTGATAAGAAATTCTTAGATAGCATCTCAAAAATAGATTGTATTTTCCCTGAAATTGATTATACAATATATAAATAGTTTTATAAGGATTAGCTAAAGGCTCGTCCTTATTTTTATGCAAAATAATCTTTACTTGAAATACCTTATTTTATAAAATAAGGTCAAGCTCACCTTTTGAGGAGTTTGAAGGAGCTCCCCGGCCGAGAGCGTCGTACCGAAATTTTAAAAAACAAAATATTTCAAACCATTATATTATATGGACAATTTGCACTCCTTATTTTTTAGAATATTATATGTATATCAGAAGCTTTTTAGTAAATACTATTATTAGATTTTGTTCATACTACGGAGGATTTATATAATGGTTTCGTTATGCATAAAAACAAACAATAATTCTACAATTGATTATTTAATGCTTCATATTGTTAAAATAAATTTGGAAAACATTGTTTTTGTAAAAAAAAATTTTGCTAAATACACTAACATTATTGTTCACTATATTGGAAATAATATTCCGGAGTTCTATAATGAACTTGCTTCTATAATAACAAATTGTATTATAGATAAATATGAAGATTCTATCATCTATAAACTTTTATTATTAAACTATTTTTATTTTGATGAGATTGATATGAATATCATAAAAGATAATTGTAAATTGTTAATGGAAAATAATCATTCTGACACTGCTTCTATAGAAAACCATATAAACAATAGAAAAAAATATCTCTGGGCCTCTGTTCTTCGTTATATTTCATACAATAAGGCTATTTTCTTAGATGGTTTTATAACTTTTAGAATTAGTGAATATATTAACTGTTTAGATGAAATATTAGATTTTGCAGTTAGTCAGTTTGTTGTAAATAGAGAATACGCTGAGTTTATTGATATGTTAAGATTATATATTTCTTCTAGAACTCCATGTACAGAAATAATTCATTTAATATATCTTAATGAAGAAGCAATTTTGCTAGATAAACAAAAAAATGTAATCACTCTTGCCAAAAACAATTTAGATAAATGTTACTTGTCTGATATTTCCTTCTCCACAAATGATTATGCATTAAATTCGCTATTAACATTATTACCTAGTAAACTTATTATTCATTTAATAAGTCCTGCAGATGATTTTATTAATACTTTACAAGTAATATTTGGAAATTCGGCATCAATTTGCACAGATTGTGAAATTTGCAAAATTTACAAATCATTAAATAAGACCAAAGGGTCTTATTAACGATTTGATTCCTTTCATTATGAATAACCCATGTATCTTTTCTAATATATCAATAGTTAGTAAAAAAATTTTTAACGAATTTTCGCATACATTCCATTTTACTAAAATTTTTAACCTTATCAATATCAAAAGTAGAAAATTACAGCAACTTGAATTTTTTAAATTTTTTTACAGGATTGCACTAAACGTATATACATTTTTATACCCATTTTGAGTCAAGATTTGTTTTACAATCTTGCTTCTCTTTCCTGTTTTACAATATACTAATATTACTTTATTTGGGTCAATTATCTCATTTTTTATATTATCAATTTCATAAACTGGAATGTTCACTGCACCTTCAATATGCTTTTCTCTGTATTCTTCAGGAGTTCTTACATCTATTAACAATGCATTTGTTCTTTTACATATTTTCATAGCTTCCTCATTAGTAAAATCTGTTTTATCTAGTCTGCAAAGCAGTCTATTATATATTTTTTTAAATTTCATATATACCTCCCCAAAAAAGATGCTATTAATACATTTTATTATTAATAACATCTTTTGGTTAATTATATATTTTTTTATATTATTTATTCCTTTTACTATACTTATTTAGATTTATATTTTGTTATATTTTTTATCTTTGTTTAATTTATCCTCTTTCTCTTTATCTAATTTTACCATAGGCAATGTTATTGATATGATAAATATCATTATAGCAATTATAGTTGTTAGTCTATTTACTGGAATTCTTGTAACGGCATAAAAGCTTGCTAGTATTGCTTGTGGTGCGACTATTGATATTGCCATTTCATACGCAACTCTTAAAACTCCTAGTTTTCTGAATGCAATCATTGCAAATACTATAGTAATTATACTTACAATTGATAGAGGTAAAATATAAGGTTTTATTATATTTCTTAGTCTAACATTTGGTATATGAACTACTTTTATATCTGTTAGTTGATTTTCTATTTTATATTTTTCATTTATTTTATCATTAAGGGTTGTAATTTGTTCTTCTGTTGCTTCTTTTACAGTTATTTGAACCATATCTTTATATAATTCTACTTGTTGTACTAACACATTGGAATTTCCAAATACCTCTTTTGCAATTGCTTTTATATCTGCAACATTAAATTTAGAACCAACATTTATACTAATTTCGTCATGTTCTGAATATTTTAACCCAACATTAAAACCTACTGTTGCTGTTACTATTGTTCCTGCTATTATTAAGCATATTAATAATATTTGAATTACTTTTTTCATTGTTGTTTCCTTTCTATAAAACATTATTTTATTTGTTGTCTGCTTTCTTGCTATCATGATTGCTTTCTTTTTTGTTTTTTTCATTTCCATTATTACTTTCAAAAATTTTTAATACCAACATCAAGGTATTATAAATTATCATTATTATTATAGCCCAGAATAGTATCATTCCAATACTTGCAATTTCTTCCCAACTAATTAATGCAAATGTAACAGCCATTACTACAAATGGAACTAAACAAATTGCAATTCTTCCCATCAAATGTTTTATGTTTTTTATTAAAATCTCTTTTTCATATTTTTTACTATATTCATTTAAAATTAATCCTGTAACAATGTATTCAACAATTACTGCAATTGCAATTGCAAATATTCCTGCTAAACTTATTTCAACATTTCCATATCTTATTGCAAGTAATAATACTGCTGTAAAACCTATATCTGCAATTACGCCCATTAGTCCATTTTTCTTAAACTTTATAACCATGCAAATAGCCATTATTAATGCTACTATACATAGCCCTACTATCACTATTTTCAATGTTTCTGCTGTTATGTCTGAATATACAAATCTGTTTGTTTCCATTGTA
>ULPO01013464.1_pt1 | contig 9361 bp, 7 predicted proteins | sample 1953611 | NCBI WGS metagenome assembly ULPO01 (sample SAMEA4835632, study PRJEB28245) | human gut metagenome | biome: gut microbiome; material: fecal sample | place: Denmark | collected 2008 | reverse complement strand
GGATCAGCGTCTCCGATAGTTATTTTACAAGTAAGTATGTCTAAAGAGCTTATAGCCATTGTTTTGTTATTTTTAGCAAACTGGATGGGTCAACAACTTCAGTTCCAAATTTCACCAGCTTAATCCATCTGTTTGTATGTTTTAATGCTTCATCTACTTTTTCTTCAGATGCCAATTTCACTTCTATGGCCTCAGACGGTTCAACCGCAATACAGGAGAGTGTATATGGCTGTATATTCTTGAATGTTGGGGGCTGAAGAGAATAATTCAGTACGATCAATTGAGTTATTTTGAACTGACGAAGGATTGTGTTATCACAATTGATAACACCTTTAAATTGCATCAAATTCAAAAATTTGGATACTTCTGCTTCCGGGTAAACGTCTGGATACTTACTCGTTATTTTTCCATTTATGGTTATTTCATAATCCCCTCCACTAATAAATTCTTTACGTGAATAGTCTCTGCCTTGAACTGTAGTCAACAACACATTATTTTTACTTGATACTTGAACCATTGGTTGAAGATCAACAAACTTAGTAGAGTTTAAACCATTGATCTCAACACTATGATTCCTAAATTTTTGCTCTTTTGTATCAAAGTACCATGATCCATTATCGACACTCAGTTCTAAGTAATCAGGAACAATGTTTTTGCCAACTATAGTGTCAGTGTAATTTTTTACTTCAGCTTGTGCTTGTTGTTCTTTGATTAACTGATAATATTGGCCATTTTTATTTGCAATACTGCTTTGGGATTGTGTCTGGAGATATTTATCTCGTTCTTTTTGCTCCCAATATTTTAGAAATCTGGGGTAGGATCGCAATGTTCCGTAAGCCAACTGACAAGTTCTTTGTTTTATAGCTCGTTTTAAAATATGCTTATCTTCTGACAGATAATTAACCTGCCCATCAGTAAATTGAGATAATCCAAGTCCTAATGCACGTCTGGCAGCATCAGACACATAACCGGATATACTGCCATGATTAACAACACCTCCACTCAAAAGAGTAGAGGCCGCTAATCCTTTTAATCCGGATAAATTTAGTTTATTTATCATAGTTTATTTTTGTTATCCGTTCCATGACGCATCAAAATCGTGAACCACATCAATCAAAGCTTGCGCCATCATGTCTTTTAAATCTTGTATTTCAGGAGACTTGCCTTCCGGTGTCTTCATTAATTCAATAGTTTGTACACTGAGTAAATTGGTTATATTAACAATAACTTGCTTTGGGGCAGCAGATGAAAGTTTTCCTGTACCACTATAGTTCCCACCAGCTCCACCATCATCACCACCAGTATAAGCAATTCCGTTTTTGTTCCACGGATCAGTATCATTATAATCAGGATCATTTGCATATAAATAGGGCTTAAATCCTGCCATTTTCAATATAGTGTCCGCAGCATCAGAAGAATCTCCAAAAACTTTTCTTAAACTTGAATTTAAGTTGATAAGTTTGTTGCGTACATATTGATAGTTTGTCAAGGCATCTTCTCTATCTTTCTCAGTGGCATTCTTTCCAAGAAGTTTTTGAACCCATTCTCCTTTATCATTTTGATAGAATCCATGTTTATTAAGGTCTTCTATGTCAAGAGTCTTTTTTCCGCTTTTTGTTTTGTTTGAGAGGAAACTTAATGCGGATTCTGGACTACTGATAGCGTCACGAAAAGCTTGGGCGTTTCGTATAATTTCGGGAACAGTAACGTTGTTTTGATACTTAAAATACTCAAATGTCTTAGCTGCTATACTGGCTGGCATTTTATCAAGACCATCAATATACTTATAAGTTTTGGTCTTGTTGTCAAAATTCCAAAGACTATAATCTAAACTATCTTCATCTTGACCATATTTTGACTTAACGTTTCTAATAAAAGCATTTACTTCGGTTGTGGTTTTTAATTTACCCAACTCTGCAAAAGCGGACTCAACTCTTAATTGGCTATCTCTCTTGGCTTCAGTTTGTATAGCAGCTTTAATATCATCCTGATAAGCATCTGCTATAGTATAGTCTTTGTGTATTCCCAAAGCCTGAGTTCCGTATTCTGCTGGTATTAAGTTGTCTAATACAGCAGAAAACCAATTGCTTGTAAAAGAAAGTTTTCCAGCCGCTTGTCCTGAAGACTCTGATAAGGTTTTTCCTGTCGTTACATCATCAACGGCTTTTTTGGTTGATAAAGCCTGTTGGTAGGTGTCACTCAAAGCCTCACGTAAAGCATCAATAGAAGGGTATCTATATTTTCTGTTAGCTTGAATGTCTTCTTGTACAGCATCCTTTGCTTCCTTTACTTTCCATGCTTTATATGCAACATAACCCAGTGCAGCGACAAGAGCTGATACACCTGCTGTTGCTGCTACTGCACCAGAACCAATTGCGGCAATAGAAGATCCTGCACCGATCAATCCTGATCCAGTTGAAACCTGAGAGGAAAATAGCCCGGATATGGTCTGTTTGGCTACTGATCCTGTACCAGAGTTTTGCATTATTTGGGCTAATGCTTTACTTGCAGCTCCCTTACCTACACCCATAGCCCCGCTTGTCTGTAGTGCTGTAATTAATGCTCTTTTATTTGCGAAAGACATTGCGGCTGTAGAAGCAACATTACCACCAATACCAGCTAATCCCCCGATAGAACTGAGCACTTTGGATATTCCAGCTTGTTTACCAATAAATCCAAGTGCTACGCCAAGATTAGTTAAAGCTCCAGCTAATTTGAATATTTTTGTTGCAACAAACCCAGTAAAAACTAAAGGTTCGATCCAATGGAAATTTCTTGTTACCCATGCTCCAATTTTACCCAGTGCAGAAAAAACATCAAGTAGCATCCTACCTATTGTGGCGATCCCTTGTGCAAACTCACGAGGTTTGAATTTGGAGAGCAAATCTTTCAACGTGGTTTTGATAATAGGCTCAACCAACTCATAGGCTTGCATAAAGCTTTCGCTGAAAGTTGATGTCATTTGTGCCCAAAGCCCTTTGGTTGTATTTTGTTTTACTTCGGCTAATTCAGTAGAAATGCCATGACTGGCTCTGTTTTGATTAGATAATGTCCTTAATTCGGCATAATTATCAACGAACATCATTGCAGCATTTCCACCAATCTTTCCAAAAATCGCCTGCATGTCACCCATCGTTGCTCCTTTTTGGTTCAACTCTTCAAAGATGTCCGCCAATGACCTTAACTTTTCGACTTGTTTACCATAAACATTATGAAACTCAGTAAACTTAATACCCAGTCTATTTAAAGTATCTTGCGCCTCTTTAGTCGGTTTTGCAAATCTGGTGGACATGGCTCTCAATGCAGTACCAGCCATTGTTCCTTTGATACCAGAGTTCCCTAAAATACCTATCGCTGCTGAAGACTCTGCAAAATCGACACCGGACATTTTCAAATATCCAGCCGCCATTTTATATGATTCGGCCATCTCTACTACATTTACATTCGATCTGGATATAGTAGATGCTATGATGTCGGCTACAGGATTCATAGATGTGTTCTTGATGTCGTAACCAGACATGATGTTTGTTGTTAAGTCTGCTATCTGAGCAACATCATTATCTCCGATTAGAGCCAAGTTTGTGATAGGTCTCATGGCCGCATTGATAGTTTCAATACTCATTCCAGCCATAGCCAAGAATTTCGTAGCTCCCGCAATTTCTTGTGCTGTAAACTTCGTATCAATACCGATCTGACGAACATTACGGGACATCTTATCAAATCGTTCTTCAAAAGTAGATAGGTTAGAGTCTGCTACCTTTAGAATGCTTCTTGCCGACTCCATGATATTGGCATAATCTACCGCAGCTCCAAGTTCTGACTTTATCAAACCATAAGCCATGTATCCACTAACCATCCCGGCAAATGGCATATTTCTCCATGACGGGGCTTTGGCATATTGCAAACGATTTATAGCGGCTCTTTGTCTGTTTTCGTTTACTTGGTTTTCTAATACACCTCTCCGTAGTAATGCCTTTTGAGCAACTTCTATCTTTTTGTCTTTGTTTAGAGAATCCCTAACCCGTGCCCATTCAAAAAGTTCAGACCTTTTTTGCTCTTCTATTCCTCTTTTACGAAACGCATCTAATTTAGCTTTTACATTACGTTTATGTTCTCTTTCTTGTTCTCTTAATGCGTCCCGCTCAATTTTTTCATTAATTTTATCATTACGCAATGCGTCTCTAACCCGTGCCTGTTCAAAAAGATCAGCTCTTTTTTGCTCTTCTATTCCTCTTTTACGAAACGCATCTAATTTAGCTTTTACATTGCGTTTGTGCTCTTTTTCTTGCTCTCTAAGGGCTTTATCAAAAATTTTATATTGTTCATGTGTTAATTCTGGTGAGATGTTGCTTTTGACATTGTTTCCTGTCATAAGAGAAACAGGAACTATTTTTGTACTACCACTTGATTGACTTTGAGTTTGTGATACTTTTTGAGGACTCCCCATTCCCATACCCAGAGTCATTTTTGATGCTCCCTTTATCTGAGTCATCAAACTGAGTATTTCCTGTAATCTCTCTTTGGCTACATCGGTTTTGATATTTATTTCTCGTCCGGTCTGTAAACTAACAAGAGCTGCATTAACTTTCCCTATTAGCTGGTTAATCCTGTTAATAGGTTCAGTCAATGAATTTATGGTATCCTTAACATTTTTCTTTCCTTGATTTCCAACTTTCTTACTTTGCTCGACAATTTGACTGTTGATTACAGCCTGAGCCTGTGCCTTTATGCTTTTTGAATCTAATTTCTCACCAGCATTGATAACCACCTTAATACCTTGCGATTTAGTTTTTATTTCATCAAGTAATGAGCTGATCCTTAATAACTTTTCTTCGGTTTTTTTTGTGTCTACATCTATTTTGTAATTGATGTCTCTTTTTTTACCTTTTGGACGAAATATGGCATCCATCTTATCCATCATTCCTTGTAATGCTGCAACAGAGTTCCTTGCTTGATTTTCGCTAAATTTTAATTTGTCAACTGCTGCTGCTAATGACGTAAGTTCCTTTACGCCTTTGGTTTGAACTTGGATGTCATAATTTATTTGATAGTCTTGTATTCCCATATCTTTTTATTCTTTATGAAGAATAGCTGGAAATGGCGAAAATTGATTTATACGGAATAAGTATCCATATTATAATGAAACAAAGGATATTCAAACGCTATGCGATTTACTATATTGCTTTGTTGATTGTGAAAAATTAGTAAAACAACGTAATTAATTATATAATTTATGTTTTTGATGTTGTTTCCTTTTTACGAAGCAATAAACCAATTTTGAAGGCGTTCTCTTTGTGAAAACTAAAAAAAGAGAGTTATGAAAAAGATTGCATTATTGGTGCTTGTTTTATTGGTGGTTAGTGTGAATAATGGCTTTTCTCAGGTCATTAAGCTGGAACATGGATTAAATTTCACTTGGATGAAGGGTGAAGATTTATATGAAAAACGTCCAACTTATTCTGTGATGCTGGGGTGTGATTATTTTGAACACGATTGGTTCTATTTGTCAAGCGAAATAGGATACATAAAAAAGGGGGGAGAAGATACTGTATATGATTACTCTGTATTGCAAGAAGGTGAATGGACTCGTTATGGATATGCAAGACGTACAGCAAGATTAAATTATTTACATGTAAATACTTCTTTTAGAGTAAAGCATTCGTTTGACAAAGTGACTTTATATGTGGGTGTTGCCCCCACTTTAGATTTTTTAATGAGAGAAAATTGTGATACAAGATTTGACGATAGAAGATACAAAGATGAATATAACTCTAAAAAAGTTGTATTTGGTGTTAAACCGGAAATTGGAGCATATTATAATGTCGATGAAAAGTTAAGAGTTATGTTTAATCTTTCTTTTATGAGAAATATAACATCTGTTGGTGAGATAAAAAATAACTCTCTTGATAATCATACTGTTGCATTGTCATTAGGTATAGGATATAAGTTGTAAAAATAAATCCCCTTACTGAAACATGATTATGTACAGTAAGGGGATGAAAGTATAGAATTAAGCAAGAAGGGCGTTAGAGGCTTTTGATATAAGCATTTGTTGATGCAGCCAAAGTGCATCCTCTGAAAGCATTGCAAATTCTTCGTCTGAAATATTGTTTAGATCAATACCGGGAAAGTAATGACGAATATATATGCACCTTTGTCTCATGCGCTGTTCGTCTGTTACTACCCAGTCACTTAAAAATTTACGATAGTGCTCTGGCGGGTGGTGATGATTTCAGATAGTTGTCCCATAAGGCCGAATAGGAATAGAGATTCATTGTCCACCAATTCCTTATCACCGTCGATAAAACAGTCTTTAGCCAGTGTCTTCATAGCCATCACTTCGTCTTTTTTAGAAGCGGCCATGAATTTTGAAAACATAGGAAAATTAGGTTCCTTCATATAAGCCACATATACTTCTTTTTCATTATGTTCGACTTCCCCAAATACAACCATAGGAACCACTTTACGAAGCTTGTGTTCTTCTTTAAGCTTCATTGCTTTTTCTTTGATTTCTGTCTCTTGTTTGAGAGTTAATGTTTTTTCTTCCATAATTTTAATTCTATTTTATGATTCGTTTTACTAAGAATAGCGAGGTGATGGTAATTATGTTTATAAAGAAAGGAGAGCAAATGCCCTCCTTTCTTGGATTTGTGGTTTTTAGATAGTATCGCCTTCTCCGATCTGAATATCGAATGGATTCAACTGGAACTCTTTTGTGATGTTAGTGTCATCTTGTTGCGATTCCATGCCATCCTCACTAAAGATACATCCTTTTAGAGTGACTGTGGTGGTTGTCCAATCGTCCGAGGCTAACGGGTTAGCGAAGGATACAATCAGGTCGAACTCTCCGATGTCCATCAGTGACCCGTAAGTCGATCTCAACATTTGCTGAGTAGCGTAATCCATTGTGATTGAGGCTGAGTAGCTAATGTTTCCGAATCCTCTTGAAACAGGCTTGCCACCCATACCATAATTGGGTTCTATTTTACGAGATTTATTCCATTTGATACCGGATACTCCGGCCAATGTTGTGCTTCCTTCATCTATACCTAATGCTGTTGAAGCAAGTGTAATCATACTCCAGCTATAGGCTACGTTATTAATGACTGCCATTGGTTATTATTTTTTTTCGGTTAGTGATAATCCTTCTTCAACCTGTATTTGAGTTGCTACACCTACTGGAACTATCACATAAGAAATTCTTAAAGTATCATCAATCAAGACATTTTGATTGGGATCAATTGTCACTGAGAATCCAGAAATTTCCTGTGCGGTTTTCATTTTCTGAATAGTGTCGCTTACCAGATTTTTGAAAGATGTAATTTTAGATGGAGCCAGCAATCCTGTTGATGGATTAACAAGAAGCGGGGAGTTCACATAAGGAAGTAAAACATCTCTAACAGCTCTTCGTGATTTGTTGATCGTTCGGTTCCGGGCAATTGTACGGAAATCATTTTTAGCACACGTTTGGTCTTTTGAAATATAGATACCATTTTCACGGCCACTATATTTGATAGGGAAAATATATCCTTTATCATCCAAATCATCCAAAAGTACAGGAGATAAAGACTCGTACAAGTTAATACTGGTAAAGTCACCACCTGATGTTAGATTAATATCACCAAATCCCAATTCAATGTCTTGAAATTTTTCACTAAAGAGATTAAATTGCTGTACCCAAGCTATTGATTCATGTACATTGGCTTTTGCAAGACACCCCATGACAGCTCCCAGAAAACCTACCGGAGAATTGTTTATATTGCGTTTTTGCATTGTGGAGATCAACTCGTCATGCGCTTGACCAAAAATGACGCTGGTACGACTACACTCACAGATGCAAGATGGGATTTTATTCAAGTCGATTTTCTTTCCGTCGGCTGTATCCGATCCGGTATTAGAACAGTTAGCGGCCAAAATGATAGAAAGCGGCTGATTCTGTTCTGCTAACGCAACAGCCTTATCATTCACAGAGGTAACAATGTTCAAATTGTATTTTGGTTCATCTCCGTTAACTTTCCAAAGAGGCTGTTCTGTGTAAATACCAAGTTGATTGATTTTTCCACCAGCAGCCCTTTGCATGATCTCAATAGCATCCCAATTTGAAGAGCAATCTGCAAACATAACATATAAGCGGCCATAACTGTCAATATTACCGCTATTCCGGAAGAACTCAGAAATATGATAAGCCGGAATACCGTGCATGAAATTGACGTTATTCTCTTCTTCTTCAGTGGCTTCAACTCTTTCTATAATACCGAAGTCTTTGATTGCTTGTTTACGGCTTGTGATGTAGCAAACATCACCCAATTTTAACTTTGACAAGTTATTCTTACCATATCCCTCTGTGAACAATTTCGGTTGTAGGGAAGTATCGAATAACAGGCCAGTGATTTTTTCATTTGAAACAGATGTAACAGGGATGTTACCTGTTACATCTTTAATGGAAACATTACCTAATGCCATAATATATTTTAAGGTTTAGTTGTGGTAGGGATTTTTGTAAAGAATAGCCTTACCTCTGATATTTTGGTTAGTATCAGTTGTAAATACACCTCCTTCACTATCAATATATAGAGATTCATATTGTGGATATATTTTTAAAATATCCTCTACATGTTTTTCTAACTTTATTTGTGGTTCTGACTCCGTGGAAGTGTTATTGGGTTTTTCTGACGGAGTTGTAGTTCCTTCTATCTTAATTATTTCATTTGATTTATCTTCTTCTGAAGTAATATTGGTGTTATTTTCCGAAGAGTTGTCTGCTACTGCATTTTCATGCGTTAAGACAGCTATTTCATTTACTTCTTCTTTCTGTTCTTTTTTAGGTCTTGCCATATTCTTTGTTAAATGAAAAAGGGAATGGAGTTTTTCTCCACTCCCTTTTAGGTTAGATTTGAATTGTGATTAAGCACCACCTTCTGAGGCTGCTTTCTTTTTGTAAGCCGTATGAACCACGATTTCGGACGGACGGACGATGTTCACATCCATTTTCATGCGCATCTGGAAAAAGAATAGCTCTGAATTAGCCTGTAGACGGTCGATTTTCAAGACTTCCGTATCATTCGCATAATCGACACCCATCCACAAGTTAGATTCCATACCTGTACTAAATTCACCAAGCGTGATTGTATGTTCCGGAATACCGACAATTGGAATTATTCTCTTGCCTTTGAAGCGATATTGATTAACCTGAGTGTTCTCAGAATATTTAACCTGTTTATCTGATAAATATTGATCGTAAGCATCCCAAGCTTCCCAGCCCATGATGAATACAAGACCTGACTTCTTACGGATTTGCTTCGGACATTTTTTCCACATAGCATAGAGAGCTTTCTCTACAGAAGCTCCATCTGTAAGTTCG
>ULPO01050303.1_pt1 | contig 9627 bp, 8 predicted proteins | sample 1953611 | NCBI WGS metagenome assembly ULPO01 (sample SAMEA4835632, study PRJEB28245) | human gut metagenome | biome: gut microbiome; material: fecal sample | place: Denmark | collected 2008 | reverse complement strand
AAAAAGTAAAGACCCTAAAAAACTTTGAATACCCAGAATTTTCTGTGTAATCGTTATTGCCTTATATCAAGTTTGTATTCGTTATTGAGAGATTTTAAATAAATCACATCTCCTATGCAGCCTGTCAATTTTCTGTGACTAATTATTGCTTGCTCAGTTTCAACGCCATCTTCGTTTTTGAGTATGCAGGTATAAAAACGAAAATTGGTCAATTCTAGGATGATATTAACGCTAAAATAATTATGCTTTATGCACAAAAATCCAAGTGTGCAAAAAAATACTAAGAATAAAATTACTCCATCCCAAACCGTAAAATCAAAAGCAAATAGTGGGAGTATATATGAAAGCAGATATTCGGCGGTTATAGTTTTTTCTTCATTTGCCTGTTTGAGTGTTTCTGGAATAGTGCCTTCTTTGCCATTTATACATAACTCAATGAGTAAGACTATGAGACATATTAAAGCAAAAATGAGAATGCAACTAATACTTATTTTTTCTGTCCACAAATTGTTATGATTTTCAATACAACTTTTTATATCAATAAATAAAACTGATAGCCATAGAGGGGTGAACGAAATATAATATAAACTAAATGAAAATAACTTTGACATTTATGCTCCCCCATTTATATCCACTGTTTTGAGCCCGCTACTTCCATAGGATTATCATCAAAAGGATCAACCATACCCCTATCACATAAAAGTTTTACAAGCTTATCAGAGGTGTCTGGCTTTGTAGAATCAAATTTATCTCCGTTAAGAGCAATGTTAAATTTTTTTGCCATCTTCTTTCGAGTATTTGCATTTCTAAGCTTTTGTAAGTGAGCGTCATTAAATGAAACAAATTTTCTTGGATTATGTCCACTTCCTGCAATTGAAGAAAATGCTTCAAAATCTGTTACGATATTACATTCGTTGATAATATTTATTTTTGCTGTGCAGATTGCTTTATAGGAGCGTTCCATATTAAATAGATTTTCTCCTGCTAGAGTAAGCATATAAATACAATTATCAAAAATAACAACATCAATGGTTGGTCTGAGGGATAGAACTTTATCACTAATTTCCTGAAACTCTCCATTGTGCATCCAGAATTTATGGTTTAATGTGGTTACTGGATTTTGCATAGATATTAATTTTACAGGATAATCTGTACCATCAATGGTGATGATTCCCTTTAGTAAATAAGCCTGTGCCTTGAATTCTAAAGGATTAATTTCTGCATCAGGTGTAGCAATGGCTGCGATAAGCGCATTGTATTCGGATTGAATCAGTTCGTTTTCTATTGAAAGAGTATAGACTGTTTTGTCTATAGTAGAACCGTCATAATCAGTTATACTGAGGAATGATTTTAACACACCTTTATCTGCATTTGTATATCGTTCTGAAATTTCAGAAACAAATTCATTCAGCTTACCAGTTGGTGTGAATGTGATTTCTCTACCAGTATAACTGGTACCATCGCGTTTTGAGGTTTTTATTTTTAATATTTGTAGTGACCAAGCGGTGCATTGTGGCAGTACAACAAATATTTTTCGTAAATTTTCAATTGACAATTAGTATCCCTTCTTTCTTTTTATTCTATAATTGTGTCACACAATGGTAGCAGAGTATCAAGACGTTCAACAATTCGCTGTTGTTCCTCAATCGGTGGAAGAGGAATCATATAGTTTTCTATCATATCCTGTGTTACCTGATTTATAGTTGTTGTTTCAGCACCTCCGAGTACACTTTTTCTGAAATGTGGAGAACGGAGAACATAGTTAATATATGGATTACATTTGCTTCGATAGATGGCCATGAATGCACCGAAAGCCATTCCTTCTCTATCAATAATTGCTGATTTGCCTACAAGTTTTTTACTTCCATTTCTTGCACATATAAGAATATCGCCAATATGACATATTTTGTTTTCTGGAACTTTCATATCCACAGTTACAATATCATCATACACCATTTGACCATTTTGAATATTGCTAGAGCGTAATACTATCGTTCCACCATTGGAGGTTACATTGGATGGACTGTAGGTTAGACCAATATTTGTAGTCCCGCATTCAGAAAGCTTGACCCATTTCCAATTTTCAGGGATATCAAAAAATTCAATATTAAGTTGTTTGGCTTTTTTTCGTTTACGTCCAGTTGGGGTGACAGGTGGCTTTAATTCTGCCAATAATTCATCAACAGGAGTATCTTTTTTTGATTGTTCGGTCAATTTTCCTTGCATTGCAGCCTGCAGAAGTGCATCGCGCATATCAGTAGGAAATTGGGAGTTTAATTTAGTTAAAGCGTTTGTAATCGATCCAAAATTTAGCAATGCAACATTGGTATTTCCACTCAAATATTCACTCATAATAGTACTGGCATTGGATAATTTTGTCTCAAGAAATTCGCGCTTTTCAATATATGTGGATAATGTATCCTCAGGAGAAAGAATTATTTTTTCTTCATTGGGAAATCCGCAAAAGTCAAGGTTGTATTTTCTGTCTATTATAGTGCCAATGGATATACATTGAGATTTCCATGTTTCTGTTAAGGCAACGTCTTCTTTTTTGTCTTTTATTTCTACTCTGTGATTCCACCATTCAGTAATAGGAGAGAGTTTTTCTAAAGTTATAGGGTTGCGTTTTATACTGAATTTTTGATTGTTTATTAAGTCAAATCGATAAAACCATGTTTGAGTTGTAGATCCGGTTTTATCAAAAAATATCAGATTTGTAGCAATCCCGGTATATGGTGAAAAGCAACTGCCAGGTAAGCGTATAATAGTATGAACATTGCATTCTTTGAATAATTTTTCTTTAAGCGAAATCAGGCTTGAATCTTCGTTCTGCAAAAAGCTATCTGGAAGAATGACACCACAACGACCGTTTTTGTTTAGACGATATAGGATTTCAATCATAAATAAATTAGCTGTTTCTGCACTTCGGAGTGTAGATGGAAAATTAGTCTGTATAGAATCTTGCTCGTGACCACCGTAAGGTGGATTCATGAGAACAATATCTACTTTTTCGCTTGTTTTATAATCGCGGACATTTTTCATGAGTGAATTAGCATGGGTTACTCGTGGATAGTCCACATCATGAAGTAACATATTGGTAGTGCATAGCATATAGGGAAACTGTTTTTTTTCTACACCAAATACAGTTTTTTCAATAGTAGCTGCATCCTCTGCTTTGGTGCATTGTTTGCGAAGATGCTCTACTGCATCAATAAGAAATCCGCCTGTTCCACAAGCAAAGTCAGCAACGACTTCTCCAAGATGTGGATTTACTTTTTCTGTGATAAGCTGTGTCAATGCACGAGGTGTGTAAAATTCGCCAGAACGACCTGCACTCTGCAAACCACGTAACAATGTTTCGTAGATGATATTAAAAGAGTGATGTTCTTCCTGATCATCAAAATCAATATCATCCAATAGGTTTACAGCTTTTCGAATGCAGACACCGTCCTTCATGTAGTTGTAGGATTCTGCCATCATTTCCTTTACTATGGTTCTGCGTTTGGAACTTGTGGAGGTGACAGTAAGTCCTTTTAATGTAGGAAAAAGCGTATCGTTTATGAATTGCACCAGATCATCACCAGTCATTTTGTTCTTTTGGGATGTTCCCTTAGCCCAATTACGCCAGCGACAGTTTTCGGGAATTGCACTTTCAAAATTATCTTCATATAATTCCCACATATCTTCTTTTAAGTCATAGACCTTGAGAAAAAGCATCCAAACCAACTGTGATAGCACCTGTACAGTGCCGTTTACACCATCATCGTCACGCATGATATTTTCCCAAGATTTTATTAAATTTCCTAATGCCATAATTCCTCCGTCTTAAGCAGAATAAATTTGCTGCTCAATTTCGTTTATTGTATTTAAATAATTTTGTTTGCCACCGAAGTTGCGAACAATCTCTGTCGGTCTGTGGATATGAATGAATTCTGGCATATTCAGGATGCGAATATTTTTGAGTTCATCTATATCATGTTTCCGATATGCTTCAAGTAGCAATCGAATAATATCTTGATTCTCTTTGCTGAATTTATCTAAGTATCCCGACACGAGAATATGATCAATGCGTTCTTCCTTTGTTAGAGGCTCACGTTCATAACCTATATAAGAGAGAACATCGTACTCGTCTACGTGATCTTTTGGAATAGTTTCTTTTACATAATCAATGAAAACGCCATCAGCAAGTAGTTGGTCGAGAAGTTCTTGCTTTTTCTTTTGAGCAAGCCATACTTTACGGAATTCTTCAAAGTATGGATATAACCTACGCAGATTATTGCGGGAATAATCTACAATGGAGACAGTTATCAGGTTTCCATTAGCATCCAAATACTCTACTTTTTCATCAATAATACGAACATTGATACCGTTGATGGTAAAACGTTTTTTCTTTTTGTGCTCTGTGTCTTTATCCTCTCCAGTTTCGTTGCTTCTCTCATCATTAAATCCATTGCTATTATTATCAGTGTTTTCTGTATTTGAATCAAAGTCATCGGTGTTGTCGGTATCATTTTCATCGAATCCATCTTTTTCACCAACATCTTTAATTTTAACGGGCTCTCCATCAAATTCTGGGTCAGCAAATTTTACATAGTTTTTGCGAAAATCCATAATTGTAAAATATATCTTATCACAATCTTCACGGACACGAGTGCCACGACCTACGATTTGTTTAAATTCTGTCATAGAACCGATTGTTCTGTCTAAAACAACCAATTTACAGGTCTGAGTATTTACACCTGTGCTTAAAAGTCTGCTTGTAACAGCAATCACAGGATATTTTTCATGTGGATCAGTGAAGTCATCTAAATAACGCATATCGTCTGAGCCGGAAGTGATCTGTACGATATAATTTGGTTCTTCTGCGGTAAGATCTGTGTTTTCATTAATTAAAGCATGACGCATACGCTCTGCGTGAGGAATATCTTCGCAGAAAATGATAGTCTTAGCATAACGATCCGTTTCCTTAAGAAAATCAGATACACGTTTTGCCACGGTTTTTGTACGTTCTTCTACAACAAGGGTACGGTCGAAATCTTTTTGTTCATAGAGTCTGTCCTCGACAGGTTCTCCATTTACATCGAGCATACCAGGGTATGGTCTGAATCCGTTAATATCAATATCCAGATTTACTCGTATGACTTTATATGGTGCAAGAAAGCCATCATCAATACCTTGCTTGAGACTGTAGGTATAAACGGGTTCGCCAAAGTATTCTATATTTGACGTTTCTTCAGTTTCTTTTGGTGTAGCAGTCATTCCTACTTGGATGGCAGAATCAAAATACTCTAAAATTTCGTGCCATGAACTACCATCATCTGCACTACCACGATGACATTCATCAACAATAATTAAATCAAAAAAGTCACGGTCATAAGCAGTATAAAAATTTTGCTCTCCATTTTTTAACTGATGGTACAGTGAAAGATATACTTCGTGTGTTGTGTCCATTTCACGTTTGGAAATGCGGGTCATACGATTGCCAAGCGGAGAAAAATCGTCCGAAAATGGCTGACTGACAAGAATGTCGCGGTCTGCAAGGAAAAGAACTCGACGTACTTTCTTTGCTTGTAGTAATCTCCAAATAATTTGAAATGCAACCATTGTCTTACCTGTGCCTGTTGCTAATACAATTAACATACGTTTATCACCGCGAGCAATGCTGGCAAGTACACGATTTATGGCAATCCATTGATAGTAACGCGGTTCTTTGCTGAAGCCATCTTGGTAATGGTATGGTGTAGCCAAGAGCATGGCTTCATCATCTGTGAAATCAGTATTATCGGTGCGATAGCGATTCCATAAATCATCGGGAGAAGGGAATGCACTCATAGGAATGTCTTTGATTTCTGTGCCATTTTTCATATCGTGAAATACGAAAAAATCTCCATTAGATGAAAATGCAAATGGCGTTTTCATTGCTTTGGCATAGCGGATTGCTTGTGGCATGCCACTGAATGGAGAATGATTATTGTCTTTGGCTTCAACAACAGCAAGAGGAAACCATGAACTGGTGTCTTTATAAAATAGAACATAGTCTGCACGACTTGCATCTTTACGTTTTGCTTTTTTTCCATCCAACATAATTCGACCAGGGGATACCAAAAATTCCATGCGGATACAGGACATCGACCATTTATTTGTAATGGCAGGAGTAATATAGTTTAACTTGATTTCTTCTTCGGTCATTTGCTTTTTATTAATCATGTGTATGTACTCCTTCTTCGTCAATGTACTCCATAATGTCTCCATAGTCGGCATTCAGCGATTTGCATATTTTACCTAGAACAGTAAGTGTAACCTCTTCGTCCCGGCGGAGTTTTGTCATTGTATTGGGAGCAATGCCGGAGGCTTTCCGAAGATCTGCCTTACTCATTTTTTTGTCTATTAATAATTTCCACAAACGATTATATGAAACAGCCATGTCAGCCTCCTTTTTTATCTACTTCATAGTATATCATCTAAGAATATAATTCGCAAGGTTGTGCGAAAGTGTATTAAAGATGAAAATGCTTTTGGAGGAGAGCAGGGGGGCATCAAAATCTCTACGGTCCTTCTTCCTGAAGACCGATGGCCCCCTTCGTGCGAATTTTCGCAGAATTAAACAGGGGGGATACCCGTCAAGGTAGGTTGATGTGAAAATATCCGCTGAATGTCATCACTTTAGCTGATTTTGTTTTGCCGGATAGTAACGAAATACGCAGAAAAAACGTGTAAAAAACAGTATAAAAATCACAGTTTTTCTGCGTACATTTTGGCAAAAATATAATCCGAATTGTCTTGCAATTCTGTGCCATCAGAGTGATATATGTACTACCGAAAAAGAAAGGCGGGTACATATTATGAAGAATGAAATTAGATTTACATTGAAACCAAAGCAGAGACCGAAACTGGCACAGGAGATTGGAAACATACTTGGGACAGCACCGCATTATGAACGGGTACCAAGCTGCGCATATGTTATTGCAGGATACCGACTGGATAAAGAGGGTGTACTGCATATCCCGGAGGGAGCAGAAGAAACAGCGAAAGACCTGATTCTGCAGTTACGAGAGCGTGGATTTCAGGACGATGCGGAAATAACGGAAGAAGTGCCAGTGCAGCAGGACAAACTGACAATAGTGATTCCGAGAGAAAGCATTACAGATATGGCATTGGAAAATTTGCAGAAGATCATAGCAAATAAGCAGATACTTTTGCAACGTGCATTTCGGACGGACAACACAGAAATTGAAATTACAGATGAAAAAATAAATTTCACATGGTTTCCATACACAGCGGATGGAGATGAGCTCGCAGCCTACACGCAATTTATCCCAAGACTGTGTGATATGGCAAGAGATGCAAAAAGGGTATCATCAAAGCCGACCGAAACGGACAATGACAAATATGCTTTCCGCTGTTTTCTGCTCAGACTTGGCTTTATCGGAAAAGAGTATAAGACAGCGAGAAAGATTCTGCTTAGAAATCTTACGGGAAATTCAGCATTCCGCTACGGAGAATAAGGATAAAATGACATGGGGTGTCGGTGCAGACCGATGCCCTTTTTCTATGGAAAAACAGTTGGAGCAACTTGTGGCAGATGATTTAGGTTATTCTTATAGAGCCTATATAGAAAATAACCTATATTACTTGCCACATCTTGCCCCAGTGTGAAAACAGCCGTGGTCACGCCCAGCGGGTATCATTTTCTTCCTGTATCTTTCTGCGATAAGCAGTGCAGGATTTTCTGCGGTTTCGTTCTTTTTTACATTCTGGATTGTCACAGTATTTCTGGCGGTTCCCGTTTTTGATGAACAGACGGCCGCAGCACTCACAGGTGGCAACGCCCACACGGTCGGCATAAGCAATGGGGTAATCTGTAGGGATAGATACATATTGCGACAGAGCGAAACGGGCAGTGTCAAAAACAGAGTGGAAATCCGGCATGACCTTCAATTCTCCATTTTCATCCAGTCCCAACTTCATAGTTACGCCACTCATTTTATTTAGGTAAGCTGATATTTTACCGAGGTGTTTCTGCATAGGAAACGAATTAAAATCTGCAAATTCATTTGTCCATGTGATCTGCGCAAGATCCGTGGAAACGTCAAGCCGTTCCTGACATTTTTTGAACATCAGGATGACAAGGGTATCCCGGTACAGGCTTTCGAGATCTTTCCGCATGGTGTGAACATCAAAAGTGAAATTACCAAGAATGTTAGTGGAAAAATCCCAGTATTCCGTATCCTTTTCAATATCCCAACGATATTCTTCGATGTCCTCAGAGGCATAGTAGGGGTGTGCGTACTGCTGACACCAAGAAATGATATCATCGGCAGCAGTGTAGTCATCTTTTCCACGGATACTCTGGTACAGGTTATTCAGAGAAAGCCAGAGCTCATTTCCGTCCAAGCCGTATCCACGGTTGAGTTTCGGAACATCGCCCTTGCCCAGACAGGCGGTGATTACGATTTTTCCATTCTGTTCTGTCTTTTCATAGTATTTGAAAGTTGCGGTCAGCCGTGCATCCGCACTCATTTTCCCCAAACTGAAATCTTCGTTCATATTCTACCTCCATTCTTACCGATAGAGCTTGCTTTCGGTACGAGTTCTTACCAATAGAAAATAACCTTTGGTAACATTATAAAGTATACTGTGATAGAAAACAAGAGCAATTCATGTTTGGAATGCAGAGAGGAGGATGGCTATGGATAAAGTCACGATGAGCGTACAGGAAATGGCAATGCAGATGGGAATCAGCCTGAGCAAAGCGTATGCACTGACCAGAGAAGCGGATTTTCCAATCGTCCGTGTAGGCAAGCGGGTATTGGTTCCTGTTTCCGAATTTAAGGTGTGGTTATCGGCAAGAGCCACGGAGAAATGATACGTCAGAAAATAAGCGGGGAAGGAGGAGCACAGAATGTATGAGAAACTTCCGGAACAGTTGAAAAAAGACGGACGGTTCTGTCTGTGGAAATATGAAGAAAGAAACGGACGCATGACAAAAGTGCCGTATCAGACAAATGGCAGAAAAGCGAGCAGTGCCGATAAAAATACCTTTTCGGATTTTCGATTGGCAGTCAATGCAATGGATGGTTATGACGGAATCGGTATGGGTGCATTTGATGATTTCTGCATGGTAGATATCGACCATTGCGTGTTTGGTGGAAAGATGACACAGATGGCAGAAGACATCGTGGAGAGAATGGACTCCTATACAGAATTCAGCCCCTCCGGCACGGGAGTCCGCATAGTATGTAAGGCATCTTCCCTGTCTTATGATACGGGCAGATATTACATCAATAATCAGAAACTTGGTCTGGAAATCTATGCAGCAGGTGTAACAAAGAAATTCTGTACTCTGACAGGAAATGTGATCCGCAACCGTGGTGTTGAGGAGCGAAGCACTGAAATTGGGGAAATACTGGAAACTTATATGCTCCGTCCGATTTCTAAGAAAAAGAACGATGTACAGGATATTCCCGGCAGTTATCTGTCCGATGATTCCGTGGTCCGCTTGGCATCGGATTCCAGACAGGGCGAAAAGTTCAAAGCCTTGTGGAATGGAGAAATACTGGAAGGAAAATCCCACAGCGATGCGGATATGTCGCTTGCAAGTATCCTTGCATTCTGGTGTGGCGGTGA
>ULPO01021816.1_pt1 | contig 10007 bp, 9 predicted proteins | sample 1953611 | NCBI WGS metagenome assembly ULPO01 (sample SAMEA4835632, study PRJEB28245) | human gut metagenome | biome: gut microbiome; material: fecal sample | place: Denmark | collected 2008 | reverse complement strand
TTCATGCGGCATGAGTTTGTGACTTACAGCATGGCAAGCGATTATTATGGGCTGGGATTGAAACCTGTCACCCGGATGGCACATGAATGTGGGGCCATCTATAAGATTGGCCGGAAGATTTTGATTCGGAGAAGTATTTTTGAAGAATATCTGCGTCAGCAGAGAAGGATTTGAGGTGGGTGCAATGAATAAGCAGAACTATAAAGAAGTCTCCACGATTGGACGTTGGGGCAGAATGCATGGGCGCTATCTGAAAGACAACCATCCCGTGCGATATACCGTTCTTCTATTGTCTGGCAAATTGAATGGCTATTTAGTTGAATTTGACCAGCAGGCAAAGAAACAGTTGGAGCTGATCGTTCAGCAGATGGCAGAGCGTGAGGACGTCACAGAAGAATTGAAAGCTAGCGACCAGATGGAATGGGTACGCAGAATGAATAACATTCGAAATCGTGCAGAGGAAGTTATAAAAACGACTCTAATTTATCACTAAAGTAAAAATCCACGACTTGTATATGCCATTTGCGTTTACAAGCCGTGGATTTTATACTATTGGCTGTCAGGATTCGCCTAACATCATTTTTGATTTTGCACATTATCATCGATTTTTGCACGAAACAGGTCTTGAATGACATTTCTCAACCGCTTCGCAGTTGTCATACGATAACGCTTGTGTTTGTAGCAATAATAAGCCACTCGACTGGTTTTCTTCTCTATTCTTTGTTTGCGCCTTTTTCCACTTCAGCACAAACCATTCTAACAACGAAATTGGCATCATATTTGCACTTAGAAATGATATAATCTTTTGTTCCATCAGCAATCCCATTCATTGTATGCAAATGACGCATAATCAAATTTTTGATATATACGCTATCGGAATCTATAAGATTCACTAGCTGGTGGTTTACAATGCCATAATTCTCCGGATTGCGAGACATGGTGAGAAGAATACGCGTAGCATTCCATCTTATATCTGTATATTCTGAATGGAGCCACTGTAAAACATTCTGAAGGATAATAGCCTCCACTCTGGATGGCAGCATAACCTCATCTGAACTTTCCAAATATTCAGCGATCAAACGAGTTACCGCGATTGTTGTTGCAACATCTCCTTGAATATACGGCATTGATTCGAGTATGTCGCCGTATACATTTTTTCCTATCGAGGCAAACAGAAGTTGCAATCCAATTTTCAAAGAAGCACGATCGATATTAGATGAAATAATCGAATTATCGGCAGTTTCAATCGTACTCTGCTGCTCATACAGTTTCTCAAATACACATTGATTTCGTGCATAATGTTCAGGATATTTTACCACAATGCATATGAGAAGTGCTATTGCGTCAAGTTTTGTTGATATCTCTTCTTTGGAAATCAAGAGGGTATCTGCAACTGCAGATATGAGTGTATCCATAGTATCTGCATCATATACACGTTCTTTCCTTAACAAAATAGTTCTGACAGTTGCAATATCGCGTGTGCCATGTCCGAAATAAACGCCATTTTTTCCCTGATCTTCATTGCTTGTTCGGATACGCTCTATGTATTCTCGTACAAACCCCGGCATATCCTGGTTTTCGTTTTCGGACGTTTCTAATTTATAGTCTCCTCCGTAATAGTTTGGTAAGTATTTGGCTACTTTTTTGTCCATGTCCTCTGTGATCGCACGATTTTGCTCCCTGAGAGTGCATAAGAAAAACGGAGAATAATTTACCTCCTTTCGTTCCTTTTCGTTATCAAACACACAATTAATATGTTCAACAAGTGCTTTTGCAGATTCATCGCTCATTTTCCGAAGATCAATACGATTTGCGATGAATTTAAACATATCCATATACCAGCGACTATAATGTCTGTCGATGAATTGGCAGCAGATTTCGCTGAGTATATCTTGTGACATACGATAGGCTGTCCCAGAGAGACACCTGAATATGTCTTGCCCTATAGCTACAACAGCAGTGTCATTATTCAACCACGATTTGATTTCATCAACAATAGATTTTTCGCAAGATTCATAGTATTCATCATCCAGAAAATATCCTACTGAGCCAAATGCTCGCAGTTGACTCCTTAATCGCTTATATTTTATCGGATGATTTAGGCAAAAGTCCATGATAGACTTTGCTTCAACAGCAGTTAGGTTATTCAGAACCTCAGGGAAAGAGTTCTGTATTCCCTTAATTTCCTTTTCGTCTCCTGCGAAAATCGCAAGTTTGTACAGGTTGAGTCTAAGATTCCAGTCATCATATTTACAGCTCAGGTAGAATACAAAGTCCCTGATTTTTTCATAGATAAGCAAAATATGAGTTAATGAACCATTGTACATAGATACAATAAGTGAACTTGCAAGCATTTCACCATATTGATCTAAATTATTGCCTATGGTGACTGAATAAGGTGATTCTATTTTCTTTTTATACAAACCCTCTATGTATTTTTCATGTAGCGATTCATGGATACGGTCAAGAATTGGATAATAGAGTTCTTCGCTACTTTCCGTTAATTCTTTTTGTGCGGGTATATCAGAATACTCATTTCTTATAATACAACGGGTCAAGGACTGATTGCGCAGGTCCACCAGAATATCTTTTATAACCCATGTTGGTTGATTCGTTTCTTTTGCAAGACTTAACGCTGATTCAAGATATTCTACACACTTTTCGATATTTCCAGCAAAATACGCCTGAATTGCTTGCCAGCGAATTTGAACGACCTGATAATGTCCATTATCTTGCTGCACCTTTAATGCATCCAGATACATTGCTGTATTAAAGTGTTTGATTGATTTGCCTTCAAACAATATCGGGAGAAACTGGATACCCCAATCATCAAATTCACTTGTATTTTCCGTTTCATCCGGGTATCTGCCTCGGGAATATCCAAGAACAAACTTCAAAAAGTAATCTCTACATTTATCCACATTTTTTAATGTAGATTTGGGAATTGTAGGAAGCTGATACTTTTCTGTACCAACAACGTCCACTGCTTGAATTTCATCATTTTCACCGGAGTTCAAAACTATTTTTCCGGTACAATAGTAGTGATATATAGCAACGATGTCGTCTATCAACGCCTGAGCCCCATCTTGGCTCAATTCACTAAAATGGTGAACGGTTTTACTTTTGGCAAAATGTGCCCCCATCAAGCTTTGTTCCAGTGCTGTTTTTTCTTTTTGCGTTTCATCACAGAAATAGTACAAAGCCTTAATATTATGTTTTTTGACAGTGTCGATCTCCGCCTGTACTCCTGGCTTTATTCCATCTGTATTATCTATTAAGAAAATACAAATGTCACTATCCTCTAATGCCCATGTGTAATGATTGCCCGCAGGCAATGTAGACGCCTCTTTACTCTCAAAAGTGTAGACATCCGCTAATTGTGTGCGCTCAATAGCAGTTTTTAATTCATCTCGTACTTTATCATATTTTTCCACACCGCAAATCGAGCTAATGAATACTTTGATTTTTTGTCTAGGAAATATCGACAAAGGAGCGGAGCGCTCCGCTCCTTTGGTATATTCCCATGAAACCCCACCTACAGGTGTGCTTATACCCGTTAACCTTACGCCCATAACGCTCCTTCTAAACGAAAGTATAATTTGCTCCTAGTAACTATTCTTGTGCACCCTTTTTCAAATTGCAGTCGCGGCAAAGCATCTGGCAATTATCCGGTGTTGTTTTTCCGCCTTTGCTCCACGGAGTAATATGATCGGCATGCATCTGTTCAAACTCAAATTCTCCGCCGCAAATTGCGCATCTATGTTTTTGTTTTTCATACGCCGCAAGAGCATCACGGCGGTCAAAAGCACGAATGGACAGCTTCTTTTCTTCTCCTGTCAGCAGATATTCATAAATGCCAGATTTCTTTGTGACATCCTCATCCCCCATAAGGCGTTGAATCTCTGCCTCCAACATTTTAGGGTCGAGGTCTGTTCGCTTGCCGTGTGTGTTGTAAAACAATCCCCAGGGCAGCCCTTTCATCTCTTTACGTTTTTTAGGAAAAATAGCCTGTACCCAATCGATCACAGAACGGAAATAGTTCCAAAGGAGAATAGCACTTGGGTCGTTTTGGTGCTGGCCCATGTATGCTTCAATTGTTTTTCCCTCAGCACTCGCTGCCCATGAAATAGCAGTTTCCAGATACTCCTGACGGATAGAAGCGCCCTTTAAGTAATCACCTGCAAGAGTATCGGCAGCACAACCGGTCTTTGAAAAATACCGTTTGGCATCCGAAACCCAAGAACCAGCGTAAACCGCATTTCGTAGTTCCTGATCGGTAAGCTGCTCGCCGGCAATATTGATGATTCTAAACCAATCCAACTTCTCAGAATCAGTTCCATCACACACATAAACGAACAGAGGGTAGTCTAAAATCTGTTTCTGCTTATCAGAAGGCAGGTTATAAAAGTACTTATCATCAACGGAGAATGTACCATCGACATACTCACAAACGGAAATAGTACGTTGCTGCCCATCTAAAACTTCAAAACCGTCAGAACCATCCTCTTTTTTGACCTTACACCAGTAAATCACGTTTAGAGGCAAACCTTTCATCACGGTACGGATTACCTCGTCCCGCTGCTTATCTTTATAAACGAACTCTCGCTGATACTTTGGGCGAATATCAAGACGTTCATCGTAACCAACAACGCCTTCTTCAGCATCGTTGATATAACCTTCACAGACCTCACCAATGGTAACTTTTAACTCAGTTATTTGCATATCACTGCGCCCCCTTTGGGACTTCTGGATGTTTATTGCGAATTACTAACCGCTCATAGACTTTTTTATACTTTGCTTCTCCGGTATCAAGATAAAACCTTCCGATTTGCGGATATGCTCCATTTTTTCGCACGTCGTCAGATAGTGTACGAACTAATTCACGGCTAATTCCAACGATTTCAAACTGATCTGGATTATACTTGTCCATAAATGTAATAGGAACACCCATTTCTCCGGAATAGTCACATGGAATATCAGATGTTTTTGCTACTTCAATGGCGTTATAATTCACATACGTTGGATATTCGTCTGGGACGTACCGACGAACGAGTATCATTTCCTCATGCCGTTGTTTGATATCAAGATTTGTAAACCAACGCACACCTTTTACTCGAATGTATTTTCTGCCAGTCTCTTCATCGATGCCGCAGCCAGCCGCATCAAGAGGATAATCGTCAGGGACAAAGAACGCTCTATCACCCGAATGAATACTTGCTCCTATCCACATCTTGTTGTTTTTCATTAAAGAAAAAGTTTCTTCGTATGAAATAGCGTTCTGATTTCCGATAATAATAAAGTTCTTTTGATGCTCTACAATCAGAGAAACAAATTCACGAAAAAGACTAAAGGGTGGATTAGTAACAACAATATCAGCTTCATCCAGCAAGTTTACACATTCCAGAGAACGAAAATCCCCATCCCCATTCAGCTGAGTCAACGCATTATCTCCAGACTTAAACAGCTCTGCTACATCGACCATATCTATGCCACCATCACCGGTTACGTCATAGACTTTTGTAACAACAGCTTTGTATGGACGTTTGGAATCTGCACTTTCACTGCACTTCTCGTCAAAACTGAAAGATAGCTGACCGTCACTTTGCTCATAATACTGTAGCTGGTTGCCTGCAATCGGTGAAGTAGAATAGCAAGTTGCAATTAGTTTTTTCAGTCCCAAGCGATTAAAGTTTAGAACAAAATATTTGAAGAAGTTGCTCTCGAATGGATCATCACAATTGCACAGGACGGTCTTACCCTTGAAATGTTTGCGATAATAACGCATTTCCTTTTCGATATCTGTCAACTGGGTATAAAACTCATCCTTTCGTGCAGTCTTTGCACTGTTGAGATTGCGATTCCCTGCCATTACTCGTTCACCTCGGTTTTCTGATATTCCTGCAGCCACAAACGGATTAACGCAGAAATTGTAATATCTTTATCAAGCGCAAGTTGCTTTAGAGCCATGCTTTCTTCTCTTGTCATAGTAATTGTAAGATTTACCATATTTCTTTCAGGCATATCCATGTACCTTCCAAACACGCTTATCTGTGTAATAGAGTACCACAAGATGGATGGAAAAACAATGGCTCGCTGTGGATTATCAGCGAGCCATTGTTTTTAGTAGATGCCGTTTGGCCTTGCGCGTTCAATTTTTTGATTTGTTTGAGTTTCCTTTTGACAAGCAGTCAGCAGGTTTTTGTCTGTGTTCCTCGCTGTACGGAGCAGTCGGACAAAAAGAAAATCATTCCTTACGGATTTCAAACTCCATATAGCCTATATACGGGTCTGCATCGGTTTGGCACACTCATAACGAGCCTAATCATTGTCCACAATCAATTTATCCCCGTAGAAAAGATCTGAACACAGCTCAGAAGAATCATCCGCAATAAGCGAATTATTTCTCCAAGTAGCGTGTTGCACAATTTGATTATGTATCGTTTCCGATTTGCGGTTAATGTTTTTATACCGAGACTAACGATATCCTGCCTGATTTCTTCAGCAGTGTGAATATTATCATCCCAGCATCTTTTGTGTGAATCAACAAATACTTCATAGTCTTCACTATCATCTGATATGAATAAGTTTCCTTTCTAGCCTGCACCAAAAGGGTGCAGATCTGAAAGGGTTTGGGATTTTCCCAACAAGCATTTTGCGTTGCAAAATAGGCATTTGTACGTACAAATGCACTGCTTGCTGCAACTGTATTCCTTCTGAAATCTTTACTACTAATAAGAGAGATTGAAAATATAAAGTTACGACATACTAAAAATTGTTGTTCTCAAGTTCATTCTTTAAGCATTAGGAAGATCAACTTTTCCGTGTACTCTTTAATATCATTTTCTACGCAGTAGCACTTTGAAGAATCACGCTCAACTCGTAATCACTGCATCCGTCCATTAGAAACTCCATTTCCCGCAGATGGTCGGCAGACTGCATTTTGGGAGAATCTGTCAACAGATTATTGATATCAATATTCAATGCTTGGCATACTCGCAGCAAGGCATCTAAACGAGGCTTCTGATTTCCATGCTCTATACGACTGAGGTAAGCCGGTTCTCGTTCTATAAAGAGTACTAACTGTTCTTGTGTCAGACTTCTGCGTTTTCTCCAGAACTGAATTCTTTTTCCGATTGCTTCATAGTCGATGTCCATTAAAAATCCTCCTGTAAATATCTGAACTCACTTAAGGCATACTTAGAGATTTAAATTTACAGGATTACTTTTTAGTCAACCATTTGACTTACAAGGAGAGCATTGCCACTTTATACGCTTTTTATAACGTAACATCAATTATATCAAGACTATCGTCTGCCGTAAAGTTATATATTTTCGACTAAACAGCATAAGCTCAGTTGCACTACTTCTGTAACAGTACTCCCCTAGCTTTTGAGATGATTTGTAGCGGTATAGTGCAATCAATATGTTAGAATATTTCTAGTGGCGAGACCTGCTAAAAATGAATTGTCCGATTTACGGATAAAAAAGTCTGGAACTACTTGGGCTACCAAGAGAATCCAGACTTTTTCTTAATTATAGGAAGAATTTGGTAAAAGTAGGCCTAACAGGTTCACTTTGTAGGCCTACAAAGCCCACGACTTTCATAATTTGATGTGTTACAATATATGCAGAGCTGCGGCATCTCAGCAGGAAAGGACGGCAATGTTACGAGGAATAGGAACAGTTGTTCCTATTTTTTCTGAAAATTGTGAACTGTCAGTTCCTGTTCATTGTAAAACTCTTTTGGTATACTTTCTGCAAGGCTTTGAGAAAACACATCCAGCAAGTACCCCAATTGATATTCGATCGAGATTTTGAATTTCAATTCAACAGTCAAACTTCAAAAATCTGGAGGGCGTTCTTCACTCCCTTTGCATTATATCATGGCACCGTGGAGGACACACTTTGGAAACAACTTTGGAAATTTTTGTAAAAAGTAGACCTGAGAGGTCTACAAAAGTAGGCCTACGAGGTCCACGCGCTTTGTAAGAAATTCTGTTATACTTTTCTTGCAGAGCAAAATAAATCTGATTTGATACCAGCTACTTCTAAGCGGAAAGCGACAAACGCCATGATCTCCCACTGAGGGAAGGAGCGGTAGGCCGCTTTCTTTATAGTATAACAAACACATAACGTCTTTCAACAGAAGGACTGTACCTCTCAATACCGAGAGAAGATTCTAAGACTTGATCTTAGGGTATGGGAGCCCATTGCTTAGAAGATGTGCATCATTTTTACAAGGGAGGATTGTCATTTGCATCAATGAATTCAGAAAAAATGGGAATGAAACAGCCATCCGTATACTTGACAGTAGAAACGCCATTGCCGCAGTATCTGCCCTATGCACGATTTCTGCTGAACGCTGAGTTAACTCACAAGGCAAAATTGCTCTACACGCTCCTACTTGATCGCGCGACACTTTCGCAGAAAAACAACTGGGTTGATACGGTTGGACGTGTGTATGTGCTCTATCCGATTGCCAACCTTGCACGAGATTTACATTGCAGTCGTTCAAGCATTACGCGCGCATTTACAGAATTGGAGAGCTCTGGACTTTTGGAACGTCTGCACAGTGGATTTTCAAAACCAAGCCGTATTTTGCTTAAGGTTCCGCAAAATGTGCAGGGATATTCTTCTATGTTATGCACAGGTGCGTCATCTGATGGTGCAAAAGTGACCAATGTGGATGTGCAAAACTGCATACCTAACCACCTTAATAGGAACCAACAAAAATATAACAACAAACAAAAGCAGAAAAATATGCCGGGACTTCCGGAGTACATGTTTGAAGAAGGTGAAAGTCTATAACCATGCTTGATGAAATTTTAGAGTCGGCTACTGCTGTTACTTCAGATTCTGAAGATTACCGTGGTGAAGATGGTCTGCTCTATTGTGGAAAGTGTCATACGCCGAGAGAAGCCTATTTTCCGAAAGGAATTACATTGTTAGGTAAGAACCGTCATCCGATAGAATGCGTCTGCCGCCGCATGGAGCGTGAGCGGCAAGAAGCATTTTTTATAGAACAGAAACATCGCGGACTGGTACAAAGACTGAAAGCTGCTGGATTTTTGGATTTATCTATGCAGGATTGGAAGTTTGAAAATGATGCCGGTTGTAACCCACAGATGAAACTTGCTCGCCAATATGTAGAATATTGGACAGAGATGCAGAAAAATAACACCGGACTTCTGATCTGGGGTGGCGTTGGTACCGGTAAAAGTTTCTTCGCGGGATGCATCGCCAATGCCTTGATGGAACGAGAAGTTCCTGTATGTATGACCAATTTCGCCCGGATTCTAAACGAACTGAATAATAGTTTTTCCGGACGAAATGAGGTAGTAGAGCGACTATGCCGATATCCGCTGCTCATCATTGATGACTTTGGGATGGAACGCGATACAAATTACGCTTTAGAACAGGTTTACAATATCATCGACAGTCGCTATCGGAGTAAAAGGCCGCTGATCATCACCACGAATTTGACACTGGACGAGATACGGCATCCGCAGGATGTAGCACACGCTCGTATCTATGACCGCGTTCTGGAAATGTGCGTGCCGGTTTCCTGCTTTGGCACAAGCATCAGAAAAGACACCGCACAAGAAAAGCTAAACAACTTGAAATCGCTAATCGGTTAAAACTGATTATTAGAAAATTCACTCAGGAGGTATCCCCATGGGATTTGCACGCAAAGATGTTGAGCGAACGAAAATGAATGCCAAAAAATTCGTCCGCTATCAGGAAGGGGCTGAAAAATACAGTCTCGGTCTGACAAAATTTCAGGAATTGGCAAAAGAGGCCAAGGCGGTTTACAAAATCGACAAGGTGGCGTTGGTCAACTGTGAGATTTTCGAGCGGTATCTGGAATCCTTTCACCTTGCATAAAAATAAGCCGAGAAAAATCCCCCGGCTTTAGATTAATTATATGATGCTGCGCTGTAGAGCAGTATTGTAATGAGTAGTTGATTTTATGCAGAAATCGATGGTGGTACTTTCTCCATCAGATC
>ULPO01002320.1_pt1 | contig 10044 bp, 10 predicted proteins | sample 1953611 | NCBI WGS metagenome assembly ULPO01 (sample SAMEA4835632, study PRJEB28245) | human gut metagenome | biome: gut microbiome; material: fecal sample | place: Denmark | collected 2008 | reverse complement strand
ATACCGGACCCACTCCGTTTCAGAGCGTGTAGAGTCATTGTCGAGGAGATGGAACCACTCCTCGACATCGAACGTAAGTATATACATGGTAAGTGTTAAATCCCTAATTTGGATTTACGAAATGCCGGATGCAAATATTTCAGAATACCGGATACACACCCCATTAACATTGGCAACGGATCTTTGAAACACCCATCCTGATAATAAACATTTCGGCCAAAGAATCGGAACCAGGAAGGTCTGAATCGAAACCGATCCGGAGAGAACAAGAACCACATGAAATCCAACCCCATAAACCGAAGCGATTTACCCGGACGATAACCTGACTGCTCCACAGACTCTCCCATGACATCCCGTACGATAATATCCGGAAAATTCACACCGGAAACATATGCACCATGAATGCTGGCAGGAATACGGGGATTTATTTCGATAATCTTCAATTTTCCTGTATCTTTCTCCTCCATAATGTCAAAATCGGCAAAACCGACCCATTGCAATTCATCGAGTACTTGTGCACAAATCCGTATGAGCGAATCATGCCGTATGGTTTCGCAATAACAACTCGTTCCACCTTTAAGCGGGAAATAACGCATGATTTTCAATACAGTCCATCCTATCAAATGCCCCTGGACGGACCTATAAAGCATTACATTATAGTATATTCCCGAATGATTGATAAAATGCTGCAAGGTGCAAGCACCAAATTGCCGATATATCACAGGAAACTTTCTGACTATATCCTCAATAGAATTGACTTGAACAATTCCTTTGGCACCGGCTGAAATATTGGGTTTGATGATGGCCGGAAAACCGACATAAGCAGCCGCCATTTCAATGTTTTCTTCCGACAGTCGCTCTGTTGCAGGATGAGGGAAACCGCATTTCCGACACAGTTCCATCAATTTCCATTTGTCATGGGCCTTATCGAAAACCGGGAAATCCGGAACGGCGCAACGAACTGAAAAACGGGCTTCGAGCATTGCCTTGTTGCGGCTCAATAATTCCGCACTGTCATCATACATCGGAATGATGACATCTACTCTATTCCGGGTAAGGTAATCGCTCAAGAAACGAATATATCTTTCGGAATCTCCTGTATGAGGGGCCCAAATCCGTTCATCGATATATCGGCATACAGCCCCGAATGAAAGCCGCTCCGATATGAACGCCGAGACTTTATACCCGGTCTTTTTCAAAGCCCGGGCCACTGAAACAGACTGAACGGTATGACCGTCCAGTAGCAATATATTCAACATGGAAAAATTATGATTGTTCTCGGCAAATCCTATTGAGCGTCTCGATTACATAATCCACTTCTGCTTCTTCTAATTTATAATATAGAGGCAGATTCAATACAGAATTCGCAATTTCTTGAGCATGAATAAAAGATTCAGGGCACACAACATAGCTGAAACTAAATGCCAAATCCACACCAGATCTGATGCACATCTCATACACAGTTTTTTTAGCTTCTACTTGAATTGCATATTTAATATTACAATTCGTCTCCTTATAAATCGGTTTCCGCAACTGCATGGTTTTCTTAAGCCCCTCATCATACCTTTGGTATAACATTTGTCTGCGGGCGATTATACGAGAGATATCCTTCACTTGCGGAATTGCAATATATGCTTGCCACTCCGCTAATTTATATTTATAAAAATCATCCAGCTTCAAATTAATCGAATGATTGTCATCTAACTGATATCGCCCTCTTCTCCACAACATTACATAATGGAAACACCTGTATAAATATTTATTTTCCAATATAAGATAAATCAAACCTCGACTCCAATGTTTCACTTTATGAGAAAAAGGAGGGGCAATACAGGATTGACATTTCTCGATTTCTCCGAGTGTATCCGGATTTTTAGCTAATATACATCCGCCTTTAGAGGGAATTGTAAGTAGTTTCGTCGAATCAAAACTAAAAAAAGCATAATCGCCATAAAGTCCTGTCAAGATGCCATCTACGGTTGTTCCTAAAGAACCTGCACAATCTTCGATCAACACAGCACCCACACTTGCACATAACGACTGGATTTCTTTAATTGCACAAGGATTACCGTATTGATGAGTTGCAATCACAATCGTTTCGGAATCCAATATTTTACCCAATGACTCCGAAGTCATATTGCAATCCTCCCGAGCAACATCCACATATATAATTTGTTTGCCAGCTAAGGCTGCGGCTTCAGAAACCACTTTACAGGTATATGACGGAATCACAACTTTGGGTTGCGGCAGATAATTCAACAATAAATACAGACTATTACGCCCCGAAGATGTTAACAGAAGATCCGAAACATGAAAATACGCACACAATAAGGCCTTTAATTCCTTCGAATATCTATTCTTATTCTCTCGGACAAAAAGACTTCTAAATAAGATATTAAACGAATAATTGACTTTTGCCCTAGGAATTAAAGAAAAACGAAACGGTATTCTTTTACTCATTACGAAACTTTAATATCTTCGCAGGAACCCCTCCAACAATCGCATACGGAGGAACATCCTTATTTACCACAGCCCCTGCCGCCACAATTGCCCCTTGTCCGATCCTGACTCCAGCTAAAATCGTCGCCCCATGACCAATCCAAACATCATCTTCGACTAAAATAGAAGCATCATAACAATCCTGTTCCATAATAGGAACCGTTCTGTCATCCCAGGAATGGCTGTATGCAATAAACATTACATTTGCAGCTGTCAATACATTATTCCCCAATGTAATCGAAGCGCAGGCCTTTCCGGCTTGAAAAATATTATTATGATTTATCGAACAATGCTTTCCGATAACAATTCGTTCAGGTTGCCGCATAATAACTGTCGGATGCACATTACTGCTTTTGTCAATGTGAGCATGTTGACGGCTAATCACACAATTCACAGTATAATATCCAATCAAACGACCAAGTCCCACAAAAAAGCGGAGAGTAATCACAGAGAAACATAGCTCTTTCAACCAATAGACTCGTGAAGGTTTGTCATAATGGACTTTTTGGAATGATGAATTCATATTATTTTTATAATCATTTTATCATTTTCTATTTCGATCTTGTCGATGCCACGACCAATGTAATATACGAGAGCGAAGTTTTACAGGCATCATCCGAACACATGAACGGATTACAGCATTTCTTACAAACTCCGGGAACGAATAGAATCCTATCTTATAAAAATAGTACATCGCTTTATTTTCATTGACCATATATTTCCACCCACCCCGTCTATCAATTGTCCCGATTGACATACGAAAATAATAAAGAATTTCTTGGATATTATAAAACTTGGCACCACATAATATCATTCGAACCCACAAATGGTAATCTTCAAATTGGGCACAATGCTGATAGTTGCCAGCCGTAAGTACTACCCCTTTCCTAAAAACCGTTGCAGGATGACAAAGTGGGGTCCTCTTTTTTGCAAGTTTTACAATATCCTCATGTGTCTCCGGACGAGCCCTTGTCGCAAGCGGATGAGAAATATCATTCTCAAACATCGTACTCAAACAACCCACCACATCATACCCTTCATCCAATTTCCGGATCTCCTTTTCGAACCGGGTCGGTGCAATCAGGTCATCCGTATCCATGCGTGCCACATATTCGTAAGAACACGCCAACAGTCCCTTAGCCAAAGCCCGGCCGAGACCGAGATTCGTTTCGTTCGTTACGATCTTGAAAATCGGATGGCGGGCCGCATACTCTTCGATAATGGCATCCAGTTCCGGAGTCAGGGGGCCGTCCTTCACCAGAACGATTTCCGCAGGCAGCAGCGTTTGCGCGAAAACACTATCCAAAGCCTCCCGGAAATAAATAGGAGATTCCTTGTAATAGATTGAAATCAGCACAGAAAACTTATTCATAGTTACCTCATTCTTTTTATGGTCCGTATAAAAGAAACCATTTTATTATGCCCCGATTCTCCCAATCCGCGACTCAATATTTTATGAAAGGCTTTTTTTATTCGATGTTTCACTGTCGCATCAATCCATTTTCCATCGAAATGATGGACCGTATACGTTTCAGAAGAAATTTTGATTTTCAATGTTTGATAATTTTTCGGAGAAAAATAAACCGACGGAAACAACGTAATCTCAGGCAACTCCTGAATCCGATCCGGTCTATCCTTAAAATCAAACAACTGATGAAGTTTCTCGTAAATCATACCCGGGATAGGCCGAATATCGAATTTTCCGTCAGGCCGAACGAAATGTCTTCCGTTGTAATATTCCAACGTACATCCGATCCACGGGCAGTAAGGTTCCGCGCCGATAATAGCAGCTTCTAAAGCGCCGGTAGAATCGTACCCGAGAAACGATTTACAAACCAACAGTTCATCCATATTTTTGAGAACCTCCACATCGGCATCAAGGTATATTCCTCCGAAATGATACAGTGCATAACACCGGATATAATCTGCAGCAAACGCATATTTCCGATTTCGATACGCCTCCTGCACCCATTCCGACGCTATACCATCTGCCTTTGCTTTATCCCACAATACGAACTGATATTCAGGCAATTTTTTTCGCCACGAATTAATGCAGTGTTCAATTAGCGGAGGATACGGTTCTCCGCTCAACCAACAAAAATGAATGATTTTCGGGATCATAAACGATGCAAATGTGTTACAGGGGCTTTATAGAAAAATAATACAGACAAAAATTTTATCTTCTGAAGAAACGGTGCTTTGGAAAAAAACGCTTTAGGAAAGCGCGTTATGGCATACAAAATCCGATACAAAAGATACACGCCATAAGCCGTCCATTTTCTCATATAGATAAAGCCTCCCTCTATTGCCAGAATATTGATTCGGGATTTGCTGCTTTTGCCTTCCAAATGAACAATCCGCGGCCCTGCTATAATCTTACTGAAACAACCAGCATTTGCATACCTTCTCTGCAAATCGTTTTCTTCATGATACATAAAAAAAACCGGATCAAAAAAACCTTCTCTTTCAATAATATCCCTACGAATAAACAAATCAGCACCAATAACGACCGGAACTATAAGCCCATCAACCGGGAGCGGTTGAGAAGGCATATTTTTCAAGGATCGAATAAAAAATTGACCGAATGATAAAAACGGGCCGTACGAACGAACGGGCATTCCGGAAGGATTTTCTAAAATCGCCCCCAAACACACAACAGATTCAGGTTCTACGTCCATTGCATCCTTAAAAATTTTTATAGCATTATTCTTCAGATAAGTATCTGAATTCAATAAGAAAATATATTCCCCGGATGCATATTCCAACCCTAAATTATTAGCTCGTCCAAATCCCATATTCTCTTGGCTGTATACATAGATAATTCTACGATCTTTGGAAAAATAATCATAACTGCCATCCTCGGAAGCGTTATCGACAACAATTACTTCAAACTGAACATTTGCCGTATGCCGGAATATACTATCAATACAATCCCGGGTCAAAGCCAAAGTGTTATATGTGACAATAATTACAGATACATCCATAATTAAGCGGGTACTAGTTTAAAATGATATATATTTACCAAGAGTAGTATAAAGCCCATAAATAGGGAAATTAGTAATCCTATACGTCGAGGACGAACAGCATATGCAATTAAAGGGAAAAGCAAAATTTCGAAAACAAATATCAATTCAGAGATTCGGTTTGCAAAAGTCGGAATATCCGCGAATATGACATATGAACATAATCCCACGGCATATAGCTTCAATAATAATGTAGTATACTTATAGTGTGATATTATAGATTTATAATAAAACAATAAAAATAAGAATATGCAACATCTCATAATTTGAGGCCAACTTACAATATTGATTTCCAAACCCGCAGTCGCCATTGTTAATTCATACGCAGCAAAAGCGTGTTGAACAAAGGGTATTGGAATAAATTGGACTACATAACCGAGCGATAACCCGCAAAAAACCAAACCATAGCATACCAGCAGAACGGAGCCGTAAATCCACTTGTTTATTCGGGTCGGATTAAACAAATAAAACGCAAACATGATAATCGCCGAATAATGAAACAATGTTGCAATGCTTCCCATTACTAAAAAAAGTTTCAAATTGCGATTATACAATGGGGCAATACTGCATAAAAGAATTGCGGATGCTATACTGGCTCTGATTTGAATGAAATCATGCAGAATAAATATTTGAGATAAATAAATTGCAACAGAAGCCCAAATAAATGCAGCATTTTTGATTATACCTAATACCCGAATCGAGATTGCAACCAATGCAAAAAAGAAAAACATCCCAACGGGGGTGTCAAATATCTGTTTTGAAATATTAAAGAATAATGTAGACAATGGTTCTATCCGCTCATTGACCGATGTCGCATAAAAACCTTCCACATACCCCTCTGCATCGGCGACTTCTTCGACGGACTTAAATGCACAAGAAAGAATTAGGAGAAAGCCTAATCCCCCTAGTAGCAGCTGATCTATACGAGAGAAAGTTTGACATCTAATAATGGCAACTATGGATACAGCAATATAAACCAGTATAAGAAATATATCCATTTATCTACAACAGAGATTTATAAACAGCCATATGCCCATTTGCACTTTCTCCCCAAGAAAAATTCCGGATACGAATATCCCCTTTTTGAATCAGTGTATTCCGTAAAGAAACATTATCAATAACATCCAGCATGACTTCAGCCATTTTACCTTCGTTATGGGGATCAAAGTAATATGCTGCATCTTGCGCAATTTCCGGAAAACAACTCGCATCTGACAGTACAACAGGGCAATGATATTGCATAGCTTCTAAAATTGGCATGCCAAAACCCTCATAATACGATGGATAAACAAATAGCAGAGCATCTCGATATAATCGAGCCATTTGTTCTTCTGTTGCAGAAACAGCAAAAACACGATTCTCCAATTTTAGTTTTGAAATCTGGGCTAATTCATTCTTTTGAAATCGGACCCCGGTACAAACTAAATTAAGCATCTTATGAATATTATTGATACTTTTAAATGCTCGCAAACAATTGTTAAAATTCTTATAGGCATTTCTATGCCCTACATACAGAATATAATCGAATGGAAAAACACGCTCGGGTGACAGATTTTTCAAAGCCGGGCCGATTCCGTGATAAATCGTAGTGATCTTCTCTTCCGGAATGTTCCAATAGTTTATCAGATCCCCTTTGGTATTCTCACTTACGGCAATGATATGATCCGCCCGTTGAGTAACTTTTTTCTGATCAGCTAAAGACGGCCAAACTCGATTCACGTCCCGATAATACTGCGGTACGGTCACCATATTCAGATCATGCACCGTCACCACGACCTTCTTCCCTTTCGGAAGCCACTGCAAATGCGCATCATACGTCGTCGGATGATATATATCATATTGCGCTACACGCATCATGGCCGCCGTTATCGGTGTCATCCAATATTTCGATCCTCTCAAATGCCTCGGCAGGGTACAATGCCCGAGTCCACTTTCTCTGAGATATTGGTTTCCCGATCCTATCGCCGATAAAACATACATGTGAGGCGGCAACCTTTTCATTACCTCCACATGATATTTGGCGACCCCTCCAAAAGGAGGAATGAATGCCGTATGATCGTAAAAAACCTTCATAAATAAATATTACATTTTTAATCGGCGTAATATTCGTTTGGCATATTTATCTCCTGCAACCATCTTCAAAAGCCGTTTACACACCTGTTTCCAAAGAGGCGAACAGAGCCATGATCCGTTAAACCAATGGATACAGTATGTATCAGAAGAGCAATGCGATTTCGTCTCCCAACTCTTTTTATAAATCACCTTGCTTTGCTCATCTTCAATCGGAGAGAACCATGTCGCAGGACACAATAGCAATTCATCCTGTTTTAATAGAACCGGAGCAGTCCGAACTTCGGAGGCCATAGGCATATCCGGATAGTGTTTTCGTAAAACCTGGCCGATGATATAAGGTGCGATATTTTCCCGGACGATAGAAGTTTCTACACAAAAGTGCTTCCCTTTGTAATGATCCAAAACCTCCCGGCACCACTCCATCCCGGCTTCGGAACCGATAATTGCCGGTTCCACCATACCGGAAACGGCTTCGAACCCGATGAAAGATTTATATTGCAATAACGGATCGAATGTCTTCAGAACCTCTACATCCGAATCAAGATATATTCCACCCTCATGATACAACGCATAAGCCCGAATATAATCCGACGCAAAAGCATACTTCTTTGCGGCAAAAGCCTCTTTTACCCATGGTACGGAATTTACGTCGAAACGTCCGGTATCCCATAATATGATTTCATAGTCAGGTAAAATACGATACCATGAATCAATGCAATGGCGAATCAACGGAGAGTATTTCCCCCCCCCTAACCAGCACAGATGTATCTTTTTGGGAATCATAACATATTTATTTATTGTTTTATAATTTCCTCAATATCAGATTAAAGTCAAAAATCGCCGGAAGAAAATTCGCATTCCTTTGATTGCAATGTAGAGGGTCCCGAAAAGCAGCGAGAAGAAAATACCGATTACCAGGACTCCGTACATCAACCAAGCCCCGATTCCCGCCGTCGGGTCGAATGGCAATACGCCAAGAATCAGATACATGACAGCCGACACCGCCGATACGAGCAGTATATGTTTCGCATACATTCTGACATATATCCACAGATTCTCTTTGAGGCCTCTCCGGAACAGGAAATAGGGTTTCCAGCAGAATACTACGATCAGCAGGCTCAGCAGCACGCCCGCAAGAATTCCGTGCAGGCCGAAGAACCATCCCAGCAGCACCGACATTCCGATATTGATCGACGCTTCGACCACCGGAGCCCAGATGTCGCTGAACAGACCGTAGGCATTGACATATGCCTCGACCGTCGTCCTCGTCAGTCCGATATACAGCGTTGCGACCATCAGGCCCAGCGTCAGGTCGTCCAATACGTATTCGGGACCTATCCACAACGTAATGAAGGCCGGCGTGAGCATATAGACTCCGAAGCATACCGTGCAGCTCAGCAGAAACCGCACCGAGAACAGCTCCTCGAATACCGACATGATGCGCTCCTTATTCCCTTCGGCCACCAGATTTCCTACTCCGGCATTCATGCCGTTGAACACGGCTCCCATCAACGACGTAATCCCCAGAACAATGAGCATGTAGTTGCCATAGAGCGCCACCAGAGTCAGCGAAGCATAGGCATAAATGATGATCGGACTGGTCTGTGTCAGAGCGAATCCTGCCACTTTATGAAAGAACAGTTGCTTGATCTTGGTGATGACGTCGGGATATTTCCGGCTCAGCGCCTTTCCTGCCGACAGGTCGGTCCGCAGATAGGGATAGGTCCGTCGGATCACCGCATTCAGCGCCGCCGACGCCACCACGGCAAAGCCCACTTCAAGCGCCAGCCACCAGACATACCCATCGTCGAAGTATTTGATCGCTACGATCTGGCACAGCGTCTTCGCCAGCATCGACGCTTTGTAGCTGTACTGTATCCTGTACTCCTTCTGGTCGGCCGAGAGGACGATTTGTTTGTAATTGACGAAATAGCTCAGCAGGGCACTTACGAGCAGCGCGCCGAACGAGGCATAGGCGTACCACAACGGCAGCGGCATCTTCTCGAAAATCCACGGGAAGAAGCACATAAGCACCGCAGCGCCGGCTATCACCACCCAGGCGATGCGGCGGTACATCCAACCTTGTAGCGATACGATCTCGTTGATCGCAGCCGTATCCCGGTCGAACAGCGGCTTGTAGAGCGTGCAGGCGATGGCGGCGCCGATTCCCAGCTCCGCGAGGTTCAGGAACTGCAGAAGGTTCGTCGCCGTGGTGTTCAGGCCCAGCACCTCCGCGCCCAAATGGTCGAGGAAGATCTTCCGGGAGAAGAACTGCAGGATCAGGTTCACGAAGTAGAACCCGAGCGCCACAACGCTGTTCTTCAGACTTTTTGCCGTACGCGATTCCGCTGCCATCGACAATCGACGAATCAAATGCAAGTTTCGAAAACCCTACGACCGGCTTCCGTACATACTCTCGTAATAGTTCTGGTACTTTCCGGAGGAGATA
>ULPO01035521.1_pt1 | contig 10196 bp, 7 predicted proteins | sample 1953611 | NCBI WGS metagenome assembly ULPO01 (sample SAMEA4835632, study PRJEB28245) | human gut metagenome | biome: gut microbiome; material: fecal sample | place: Denmark | collected 2008 | reverse complement strand
CATACAATGGCTCTTCTTCCCATATATACTTTGATTCCGATTTTGACGGCACATTATCATTATCGGTCCGTGACTGCATCTGTGACTCATTCTGTGAATTATTGCCGGCTGGTTTATTATCATTACCACTTGTGCACCCTGTCACCATAAACATTGCAAGACATATAATAAATATTAATTTTTTCATGATACCCTCCATTTCCTCAGAGCAATAATATAAATAACCAGCCCTGATATAATCATCATAACAGGCATAACAAACATTCCTATGCCTCCTGCAAACCTTATATAATACCTGTTAAAATCAACCGGTATTACAACAGAAAGATAATACATAAATGGAACTTTCAATATATACAGAACGTGTGGCAATAAAATTACCACGGAAAGTGCAACTGACCTCTTATAATCCATAAAAAATGAATTTCCCAATACCATAAATCCTATGACAATAAACATTATCAGCCTTATAATCTGACACAATGCCATATACCCATGGATTGAAACTTTTAGTGGAAATGCTGCAAACGTAATAAGGCTTTGAACCGGTGCATTTATATTGTTAAATGTATATAAAGATACTTCATTAGTGTAATTAAAAGCTAATGATATCCCCCATATTACAACTGCTGTCAATGCCACTTTCACAGTCTTATTAATCCATGTAATATTCCTCTTTTTTGATGTTCTCGAAAGTACATACATTCCACATTTTCTTTCATATGAAAAATCCCCGGCAGTCATCAGTATAATTGCAATTATACAAATAAGATTAATGCTCTCCTGATTATTATAATTACGCTCTCCCAGAATATCATTATAAGTATCCGGCTTTACAATAACTGCATTGATAGATTTTTCATTGCTGATTTTTCTTACATGTTCAACAGTTGAAACCATGACAGCATATGCACTTTCCATATCTGAAACAGACTTTTTCTGGTTATATGTAAGATTTTCAATCTTTTTTAATTCATCTATATTATTTTTTAAAGCAGATATATATGTATCACATTCTTCATCAGGTATCCGCCCCGAAAATTCATCATAAAAGTTTACAAGATATAAATTGTTGTTACTATAATTAACGCCTCTGTATATCTTACAATTTGCAAACAGATATATTGCCAGAATAAGAATTATAAATCCTTTCTGAATTATAAATGACTTATAAAATTCCATAAAAACCGAATTGGTTCTGCCAAAAATCTGCTGCCATAATTCTCTTAATCTCTGATATACTTTATCTAAAAATCCCTGTTTCCGGTCCGGATACATATAATATCCCATTAAAAGCATGCCACAAAAACCAATACATGCAATAACTGCCGTCAACACAAATGTTGTCCCCGCTATATCGACAATAAATCCCGTATATCCCCAATTTTCATATATAAAATACGAATATTGCGGTATTATCACATTAATAATATTTACATAATGTAATATACAAAGTGCACTATTCTTTTCAATATTGTTATATAAAAGATATTCACATAAAAATATTGCAAGAATAACAACCATTGCAATCTTATAATTCTTAAACATACTCACAAACAAATACGAAATTAAACCAAAAGATATCATTGCAACAGCGAATATCGCACAATACAGGATAAAAAACTGCCATATGCTTATTTTTAGCGGAAACATTGAAAACATCTGTGAACTTTGTATCGTAACATTCAGATACCTGATGCCTCCGTACATATAAAGAAACATTCCGTATATTAATGTATTAAAAATATATGAACATATAAAACTGAACAGACACAATATTCCACATCTTTTTAATATAAGATTGACTCTTCCGCAGGATGATGCATGTGTAAGATAAATCATGCGGTTATCACGCTCATCCATAAAAATAACAACGAGCATTATAATCATTATGGCAAATATAACAGAGCCTTCCTTAAAATCCATGAATTTCTCAATCGCTGCGGTATTTGCCGGAGTAACATCCATATCCGCCAGTTTTTTATGTCTTTTGCATATTTTTTTGCATTTAATCTTCCGAAATTATCCTCGTCGGCATACAGGCTGCTATTTAATATCTTTTCATATCCTGCCATATCCGTTACTTTGCTTTTATAATTTTGTGCATATTCTATTTTATCTTTTAAGACTGCCCTTGCCTGACGTATATACTGTGCTTCTTCGTTATCTTCAAGTCTCACCGAAAACACAGACTTATAAGCTTCGTCCTGTGACATTTTATTAAGATTGCTTATATATTCATCAGTCAGGCTGCTATAATAATCATATGCCTTTTTATCATTATCATTGTTTGTTTTAAAAATGCACATGCCTGCAGCTATAACCAATATAACAATAACAATGCCCCAAATTTTACGAAAAACTCTTACAATTTCCATATACCACACCTCACTCCCCATATATAAAACTAAGGTGTAACATTAATAATCTTACAATTTCCTGTTCCTATATCTTTCTTGTCAATAACAGCATAAGAATATGTTGTAACAGTTTTTTGCTGTCCTCTTAACTTTTCAACACATTCTTTATATTTTTTTATATTCTGTTCTGAAAATTCAACCCCTGTTTTAGAATATCCTTCTACAGCAAACAACATATATCTGCTGTCTCCGTTAAAAAAATCAAACTGTAATCCATTCCCCTCTGTTCCCACTTGATTTTCTTTTGCATACTTGTCATTTGTTGTGAATTCTATAACGTCAACAATATTTCCTTTTGTATCCAATATATCAAGTTTATTTTTTAATTCTTTATTTTTTCTATTTTCGGCAATGGAAAAATCAACACGTTCAAGAATATAAATATACTTATCATCAATTCCGAGAAAGTCTGTATACGCTTCCTTTTTCCCTGTGTCCTGTGATAAATCAATAACAAATATCTCTTCATTATCTTTTGAAACTGTATTCATCTTATTAAGTATATATGAATCTTCTGTCAGTGAAATAAAATACATATTTCCCGATTCATCAATATATGCACCATTATTCCAATCATCAGCCTCGCCTCTGAAAATACTTCCATCAGACATGTAATCGTAAACTTTTGACACATTATTGTCATTAATATCTATACTCTCAAGTATATAATCATTTGTAACATCTGTAATGCCGCTTACAAGTTTTACATATACCTTTTCGCCAACAGGATACAATGTAATTGTCTCTCTTATACCATATACAGTCGAATATTCTTTTATAAACTGTGGCTGTGTATTTGTGCCAACCTGTACGTAATACAGATACTGCGTCTTTTCGGAAGTTAAAATATAATACAGCTTTCCGTGGCTGAAACATGCTCTCTGCCTGCTGCTTACAACAGACATTCCATTAACCGAAAGCACCGCTTCTGTCTTTTTGTCACGTCCGGTTTTATCATATGAAACAAGCAGGTCTTTCTCATCTGTTCTTTCAATCATATAAAGACGGTTATTATAATACCATAAACCTCCGGTTACTCTGCTTTTATCAGACACATATGCATCACAATCCTGCGAATTATGTTCACAATTAAGCTTAGTACAAAGAGGCATAACACTCTTATTAACCATATCAAAATAATACAAAAATCTTTCAGAGCCTGTAGATATTGCAGCATCACCTATAAAATAATACCCGCTTGGTGCCGCCGCACTGCTATTACTCATATAATACTGAGGTGCATCATTATCAAACACGTAATCACTGTATTCATAATCAACATTGTCAGACGATCTGCCTTTATTTGAACAGCCAACAAATATCATTACCGCAAATGCCGGTATTAAATAAAAAAGCTTCCTGTATCTTTTCATATATTTCCCTCACCATACATTAATTAAATTAATAATCACTATCTTCTATTATCTTTCTGTACTTCCCAAAAATATTATAAATATTCTTCCTCTTTGACTGACTTACAGGAAGAACAGCTCCGTCCATTAACTCAACATGATTATAGCTTGTATTTTTTATGTATTTACAATTTACCAGATAAGACTGATGTGTCCTCACAAATGGCACTTTACTCAAATCAGCTTCTATATCACTAAGTTTGCCATAAAACTCAATTTTTTCATTGTCTGTTTTCACCATGCATATTTTTCTTTTATCGCTGAAAAAATACTTTATTTCATCGGTCATTATATTCTTTATACTTTTATTTGAAATATAATTAAATATGTAGTCATCATTTTTTATCGTCTCAGTCATCCCCGCCACCTATATAATGTACCTCTCAAATAACATATACTCACGAATTTGATTTCAACTTTTTTTGTTAGAAAATTTAAAATCTTTACTTATATTTAACACTTTTCGACATATTTTTGCAATATTTTTTGAATAAATTACAAGCTAATTGTAATAATCAATCAGTTTGCGGTCTTTTTTTTACAATTTTCTTTATTGCAACTACAAATGCATCAACAAGAAAGATTGCAATAGCAATCGCTCCAGCTGCACCTATCGTATATACGAGACTTGATAATGCACCATCCATATCTGACAGAAACAGATTATAGACGGTCTGATACATTCCTGCTCCCGGAACGATAGTAAGAATTGCGGGAATAAGCATCGTCGTAACCGGTGTCTTTAATATTCTTGCAAGTATATGTGAAGCAACAGCAAGTACCAGCCCTGATACAAAAGTTGCCGTAAGCATTGTTGAAATTCTGTCTATATATAAGTAAACTGCCCAGCCTGCCATTCCAAGAACACCATTTATAAAAAGGCACTTTTTAGGTGCTTCATTTATCACTGAAAAACTGATAATTGCACAAAAGGCAAATATACACTGCATAATCATCTCACAACACCTCCCATTATAAGAAATCCGACATATACACCAAGTGCAATCATTGCTGCACGGACAAATGATTCAAGAATTTTGGCATTTCCAGCCGCATAATCTCCATGAAGTGTATCACGTATAGCATTGGTTATTGCGGCTCCGGGAACAAGAACCATTATTGCACCAACAATAACATGATTAAGGTGAAGCTGCGGATTAAATCTTACAAAAAGCGATGCAATAACCGAAATAATCACGGAAGAAATCAAATCCTGTATCAAATCATTAAATTCAGTTACTTTTCCAATATGCAGCCATCCGACAAGACATAGCCCCACTATTCCTGTATAGAACATGTCTTGCCAGTTTCCTCCAAACATACCTGTAAAAAAAGCAACTCCAAGAATTATACATATATCTTTAAGCCACCATGGATATACATTTCTTTTCAGATGTTTTATCTGATAAAAAGCCTCCTCAAGCGTAATTTCACCTTTATAAAACTTTCTTGAAATATCATTGACGCTTGCTATCATATTAAGATTAGTTGTGCTTTTATTTACACGACGTACAACTGTAAGTGCGTCAATATCAGGGTCATCAAGAGAAATCATAAATCCAGTCGAAATAACAAACGCCTGTGTTGTTTTAAGTCCTGACACTTTGAGAATATAATTTATTGTCTCTTCAACCCTGTAAATTTCAGCACCATTTTCAAGCATTACCGTTCCTGCCAGTGCCGCCGTATCTATCAGTAATTTGTAATCCATATTTTCCATTAATTTCATCCTCTATTCTAAGCAGCCTGTTATACTTTGCGACTCTCTCACTTCTGCTTGGTGCCCCGCATTTTATCTGGCCTGCATTAAGGCCTACAGCAAGGTCTGCAATAGTCGTATCTTCTGTCTCACCCGAACGATGCGATATAATCGCTTTATATCCGGCTTTGTGAGCCATCTTTACAGCTTCAATTGTCTCAGACACGGTTCCAATCTGATTAAGCTTGATAAGAATTGCATTGGCACATCCGCTCTCTATTCCTTTTTTTAACCTCTCAGTATTGGTGACAAATAAATCATCTCCTACAAGCTGACATTTGTGTGCAAGCCTGTTTGTAAGCATTTTCCAGCCTTCCCAGTCCTCTTCGTCTAGTGCATCTTCAATAGATATAACCGGATATCTGTCAACTATCTGCTCCCAGTGTATAACAAGTTCTTCAGAAGTAAAAGTATTTTTTGACTTAGGAAGCTCATATTCTCCACACACACTTCCCTTCCATTCGCTTGCTGCCGCATCAATTGCAAGTGCAAAGTCTTTTCCCGGAATATATCCGGCTTTTTCTATTGCATTTACAATATAAGACAATGCCTCTTCATCGCTTACAAGGTCAGGTGCAAATCCTCCCTCGTCTCCAACTGCTGTCGAATATCCGTCTTTTTTTAATATACTCTTCAAAGTGTGAAATACTTCAGCACACATACGAAGCCCTTCCCTGAAATTCCCGGCACCAACAGGCATTATCATAAATTCCTGCACATCAAGCGTATTACCCGCATGTGCACCACCGTTTAATATATTCATCATAGGTACAGGCATAGTATCAGCTGCAATTCCACCAAACAGTCTGTAAAGAGGAATCTTTAATGACGCAGCCGCAGCATGTGATGCTGCTATAGACACCGCAAGTATTGCATTGGCACCAAGTTTTGACTTATCTTTTGTTCCGTCAGCTTTAATCATTGCTGCATCAATGGCATAAATATCACCAGATTCCATGCCCTTTAATGTGTCGTTAATAACTGTATTAACATTTTTTACAGCATTAAGAACACCCTTTCCCATATACCTTTTTTTATCATTATCTCTTAATTCCAGTGCCTCATATATACCTGTTGATGCACCGCTCGGTGATATCCCATATCCTACACTTCCATCCGATAATTTTACACACGCTTCAACAGTCGGATTTCCTCTTGAATCCAATACTTCTCTTGCAGTAACTTCTTCAATAATGCTTCCGGATTTCATATATGCACTCCTTAATTAACTGTTTTAATATGATTTTTCAAAAGCATTATTCCCCAAAAAATCATTTATTAAACAGTGCATATTATTTTTAATCTAGTTCTGCTTTTCCTGTATATAATTCGTAATATCTTCCTTTCATTGCAAGAAGCTGCTCATGTGTTCCCCGTTCTATAATTTCTCCATTCTCAAGAACCATAATGGCATCCGCATTTCTTATAGTAGACAATCTATGTGCAATTACAAATGTAGTTCTGTCTGACATAAGTCTGTCCATTCCATCCTGAATCTGACGCTCTGTAATTGTATCAACTGAACTTGTCGCCTCATCCATTATAAGCACCGGTGCCTTGGATAATGCCGCACGGGCAATATTAAGAAGCTGCCTCTGGCCCTGACTGAGATTAGAGCCGTCTCCCTCCAGCACTGTATCATATCCTTCTGACAAATGACGTATAAAGTAATCAGCATTGGCAGTCTTTGCTGCCGCTATAACCTCCTCATCAGATGCATCAAGCCTTCCATATCTTATATTCTCCATGACTGTTCCCGTAAAAAGATGTGTGTCCTGAAGTACAAGTGCTATATTCTTACGCAGTTCTTCCATATTTAATGTTCTTATATCCCTGCCGTCAAGCGTAATCCCACCGTCCCATATTTCATAAAATCTTGTCAGCAGATTAGTTATTGTTGTCTTTCCTGCTCCTGTTGAACCTACAAAAGCAATCTTTTGTCCCTTTTTCGCAACAAGACTTATATGTTTCAGTACAGGAGTATCTTTTCTATATCCGAATGTAACATCATTCATAACAATCTCACCTTTCACATTGTCAGGAATATCACCCGTTACATCTTCCACTTCCATATCACATATATCAAACACTCGCTCTGCACCGGCAAGTGCAGAAAATATTGTATTCATCTGCATTGTAATCTCATTAATCGGTCTTGAAAACTGTCTTGCATAAGTTACAAATATTGTAAGTCCTCCTATATCAAAGTCTTTAAGCACACATAAAATACCGCCAATCATAGCAGTAAGCGAATAATTAACCTGTCCGAGATTTCCTACAACAGGTCCCATAATTCCACCAAAGAACTGTGCTTTTATCTGCTTGTCTTTCAAGTCATAATTATATTTTCTAAAATCTTCCACTGCCTGTTTTTCATGGCAGAAAACCTTGACAACTCTCTGTCCGCTTATCGTCTCCTCTATGCACCCGTTTAGGGCACCGAGCGACTTCTGCTGTGCCGCATAATACTTCCTGCTTCGTGACACAAGAAATCTGCCGGAATAAATAATAACAGGTGCCATGACAAATGTTATTAATGAAAGCCATATATTGGTATATATCATCATCGCAAATGTTCCGACGAGCGTCATTATCCCAGAAAACAGCTGTACTGCCGTGCTGTTTAACATCTCACCTACAACATCAACGTCATTAGTATACCGGCTCATCAGATCACCCTTGCTGTTCATATCAAAAAATGATACCGGAAGCTTCTGCATATGTACGAATAAATCACGCCTTAAAGAAAACATTGCTCTCTGTGACACTTTTAACATAAGCTTTGCCTGAAAATATGTTGCCAGAACTCCCAGAAGATAAACCGATGCCATAACAACGAGTGCCATCGCCAGACTCTTTATACCGCCATTTTCATTAAATCCTATAATATAATTATTAATCACCGGCCTTAACATATAAGATGCCGCAAGCGTACTGGCTGTACTCGCAAGAACACAACACAATGCACCAGCCAGCTGAAGTTTTGTCTCTTTCATATAAGAAAAAAGACGGATTATAGTATTTTTAGTATTCTTGGGTCTTTCTTTCTTTTTTCCCATAGACCCGCCGGTTCCTTTCATGGCTCCGGTAACTCCGCCCATTGGTGGCATATCATCCCACCTCCTTACTTATCTGGATATCAAATATTTCCTTATATAAAGGACATGTCTTTAAAAGTTCTTCATGTGTTCCAAATCCCTTTACACAGCCATTATCCATGACAAGAATCTCATCAGCTTCCATAACTGATGTAATTCTTTGTGCAATAATTATCTTTGTCATATCTGAATATTTTCCATATAATACATCTCTTATATATTTTTCAGTTGCAGTATCAACCGCACTTGTCGAATCGTCAAGAATCAATATCTTAGGATGCTTTAATAAGGCTCTGGCAATACAAAGCCTCTGCTTCTGTCCGCCCGACACATTAGAACCACCTTGTCCAAGCTGTGTATTATATCCTTCTCTAAAACCTCTTATAAACTTATCAGCCTGTGCGTCTGCCGCTGCCTGTGCAATCGTTTTTTCATCTGCATTTTCATTGCCCCACCTGAGATTTTCATAAATATCTCCCGAAAACAGCGTATTTTTCTGAAGTACCATGCCTATACCATTTCTTAAATTATCAAGCGAATACTCTTTGACATTAACTCCATCCACACATACTTCACCCGCATCAACATCATAAAGACGAGAAATAAGGGACACAAGTGTAGTCTTGCCACTTCCTGTCGGACCGATAATACCAAGTGTCTGTCCTGCTTTTACATCGAAGCTTATATTCGACAAGACATTTTCTTCACTGTTCTTATAATATCTGAACGACACATTTTTAAATGATATATTTCCATCCTCAACTTTTCTTTCCTTATATAATGCATTATCATCTGTCAGGTCAATCTCTTCTTCAAGCACCTCTCTTACTCTTCTAAATGATGCGACTGCTCTTGCCCAATTTAAAAATACAATTGAAAGCATCGTAAGACTTCCCATAATCTGGACTATATAATTAATAAATGCCGTAAGGTCACCCACCTGCATCTTCCCACCTATAATCATATTGCCGCCAAACCATACAACAGCAACGGTCGTAGCATTGAGTGCAAGCGTCATGACAGGCTGATACTTAATCATAATATTCATGGCGTGGATATTTTTATCAAACAAATCCTTATTATGCTCATCAAACCGCTTTTCCTCGTAATCCTTTCTCACAAATGACTTAATAAGCCTAATGTTGACAAGTCCCTCCTGAACGCACGAATTAAGACTGTCAATGCTGTTTTGCAAAGCCTTAAATCTTGGAAATGCTTTCTTCATTATTATAATAATAGAAATAACAAGTACAGGAACTACAATTATAAATACAATAGCAAGCGATGGACTTATTACAAATGCCATAGTTATTGCACCTATAAGTATTCCCGGAGACCGAAGGCACGCCCGGAGTGTCTGCATTATCATATTCTGAATCTGCGTAATATCATTGGTAAGCCTTGTAATAAGCGACCCTGTTGAAAACTTATCTATATTGTTAAATGAAAACTTCTGTATCTTTTCAAATAAATCCATACGCAGGTCAGCACCAAAATTCATGGCTGC
>ULPO01040561.1_pt1 | contig 10231 bp, 10 predicted proteins | sample 1953611 | NCBI WGS metagenome assembly ULPO01 (sample SAMEA4835632, study PRJEB28245) | human gut metagenome | biome: gut microbiome; material: fecal sample | place: Denmark | collected 2008 | reverse complement strand
GCGACCGAGTCCGTCTGGTCTTTTCCTTTTATGATAATTAAGCGCTTTCGTGCGTCCATAGGCAATCCTTTCACTTAAGAATGCGAGCTATTGACTTACGGGTTGTCCGCCCACATCTCGCACTGGCTCATGACAGTCTGAACGGCATCATCCATACCCTCTGACGGGTACTTATGCTTTTTCAGCTATCTTTTTACCAAGCAACGCATCCCTTGAGGAAACAGCCAACTCACATGCTCATGGTGTTTTGTTTTCGATTTCACTCTTCAATGCTTCAAAAGTCTTCTTCCGGTCAGCGTGCTCTAAGCGTAATATCGCTAAAAGGCACATTTGGTAAACCTCGTCATACCAAAATTCCAATTGCTCTTTTGCCAAATCCCCTATTGGCTTTTTAAATTTAGGGCTTTGAGGATCTGCATTATTGTGGCGAATATGAAAGTTGTTGAACGCATAGAACAAGTCACGGGCAAATGTTTTATCAATTCTTTCGAGGTTTATTCTCTGCGGTTCGAGCAAATTCGCAAGATCAAGCAAAGTCGCTTTCTTTTCTGCCAGATTTCCTTTCATCGAATAATGGTTATAGGAAATCAGTCTATACGACAAGCTCTCTGGAATAAATTCACTTTCGGCAACAGCTATTGCAGCAGGGTCTTTCTCCACAAAAATAGTAAGACCATTCTGTTCCGCCTGCATATATCCAATCTTTTCAATCACCTGACTAATTTGCTGCAGATAGAATTGAACATTAATAAGTTTTGTTGGCATATTCCCGTATCCATAAGGATAACTCAAGGGAACACATTGGTATGCCATAAGTAGGTTTTCAATATATTCGCACAACGAAATTAAATGGTCAATATTGAAATTAGTCGGATCTTTTTCAAAATGAAATCCATGCAAATCATTAAATTCATCTAACGAAAGACATGTCCCTCTAAAGTGAAAAGCGATAAAATATGTGCTGAACTCATCGTAAGCGGATATCCAGCTTGTGTTTGACACTTGAATACTACGATCATATAGCATTCCATAAAGTTTTTGATATTCTACCTTGACATCTATCTTTGCATCTTTTAAAATCTGGGCAAAATTTCGTCTCATGGATTCACCTGCTTTCATTTGTAGCTTATCCGCTCATAAGCATGCAGGAATCATTTATCGCTTTAACCCGTATTGCGGGTTAACTATATCCCAACACCATTTTTACACCACCAAAAATCAAAAATTTGTGCTTAGCCAATCTTTCAAAAGTTCCACACTGCAGATACCTGCATTATACAGAATTTCAATAATATCCCTGCCAGAAATAATCACAATAGGATGTTCATCTTCAATGATTTCTTTGTAGGCTTGATCTCCAACATATGATGTGGTCACAAAAATCCCAAATTGTCGATGTTTGATTCTTGAAATTAAACGTGATGTTTCTTTTACACCCACCGCATTACTTATTTTGTATCGCTTAGCTTCTAATGCAAATTCCAGTTCAATACCATTCACTATCGTGCCTACACGGTATTTTCCAGCGGCATCTCTACCACCATCTCGAGTACGCCGCGTTGCTTCAATGCTGATAATATTGGAATCCATAATTTGCGCAACTTTACAGGCACAAGCTTCAAATGCATACGGGTCTGCAAAATAACTTATCAATGTTTCCAACATTTGATACTCCAGACTACCGGGAGCGGGAAGCTGCTCGTTTGCCTTTCGATATTGGATTGGGTTTTTTTCTGTTATCAATGGCTTATATTCATTTTTATCGACCCAGCACAGCCATGCCTTAGGCGCGTACTGGCTCTCGTATCCATGGTCATTTTCTAAATCCACAAGCCATCGCCTATCGATTTGGGGGATATTAAGTATGGTGAATGTAGACTTATAGTTCTGATACCGCCCCTCCTTGTTCTGCGCCCAAACAGAAACTAACGCATCCTGCGAATTCATTCGCCTATCACCAGGTACGGCAAGTCCACAAAATACCACATCCCTACCGCAGTATTTCTGGAATATGAATACTGGTGCTATTTGTTTTCTTTGACCAACGGCAAGCTTGGCAAAGATATTCTGTAAAAATAAATTCCCTCCGAATTTCGTTTTTGTCATCGGATTGCCGGCTTTTCTGTTATCTCCCCAGTATGTAAAACGTCCAAGCGTTCTATCGATTTCATCACGCCATTCGATTTCCTCTCCAGTTGTATAAATACATACATAGGCCACATCTTTCGCCTTTTTTCCGTTTTCACCCAGTTTCATGCATTTCCTAAAACCGCCAGAATTGCCAACATGCATTACCTTCGATAACACTTCACTTCCGAGATTCTTGGCGGTTCCACCTTCGTAAACTGCATCTACGAGCAAATCAGCAGTATCTATCTCAGTAAATGGGATGCGTAAAATTTTCTCCATAGGGCATACCCTTTCTAAAATTCGCTTAACAATCCCCTGCCTATCCTCTTTATAAGTGGAACGACTAAGGCATTGCCCATGCAAAAATATCGTATTCTTTCAGGCATTCCTGTATTTGTCCAGTCATCCGGGAAACCATTTAATCGTTCGCATTCAATTGGAGTCAGCACCCGTAGGCGACCAGTCATCAGGTCCCGTACGACATGAGAAGTCCGGCCCACCTGGGATTCTGAGGTCAGCATCGTTCTTGAGGGCTTGTCCAACGATTCCGGAAATTGAACGCTGCCCTCGGAAAAACAATACTGACTGCCATCTCGCCGCTGCCGTTTCTCACGCTTTGCCCCCTTGGAGTAGGTCCATCGGGGCATATCTTCGGTGCGAAGGAAATAGTGCTCATCCACTGGACCTGTCTCTAACATGTCCTTTAGAGGTGTGGCTTCTATTCGCTGCGGAGTCACACCAACAGAGTATATCCGTCCGTTCATCATAACGCCAGCGTTATATAAATATACCCGCTGGTTTCTTGAAACAGTTGAAATATCAGCATATTCTAATTCATCGATCCAATTTTCGACATATGACCTGCTATGACTTTGAACAGGAAACGCTTTTGCTAAAATACCATTCTCCATAATATGCTTGTGCATAGACTTAAGGCCTTGCACACATACCACTTCTGCAAAATTGCGAAAAATCTCCGTCTGGTCATGATAGGCTATGATAAATGTCCGCCGCCGTCGTTGAGCGTATCCATATTCAGCAGCATTGATGACTCTCCATTCTACGGCATAACCTTTCTCGTAAAGGCATCGTAATATGATGGAAAAATCCCGACCAGGCTGTTTAGCCGGAGAGCGGATCAGCCTGTCCACATTTTCCAGCAACACATACTTTGGCCTTTTTTCTCTGAGGATATCATCTATTTGCCACCAGAGCGCACCCTTAGCCCCCTCGATTCCTGCTGAATTTTTCTTCATGACGGAATAGTCCTGACATGGGAATCCGCCGACAAGCAAGTCATGGTCAGGTACATTGATTTTAGCTTTGGCGATATCTTGGCAAACATGGTACTTTTGACTGCCAAAATGCGCAGCATAGCACTCAAAAGCATACTGCTCTCGCATAGACGGCTCCCATTGGTTTGCCCATATCACTTTAAACTTATCAGACGCAGCTTCCAGGCCTAAGCGAAAACCACCTACGCCTGCAAAAAGCTCTACTGTTCTGATAGTCTCCATAAATGGTAACTCCTATGTAAGTCGCTGGCATCACTCTTCATAGTCAATGGTTTCTTGCGCATCTGCGCTATCTATCAGCTGCGCAAGGATGACTTCCTCAATCGTAGCAACACATGTCGATAAGTCTTTGATGACTTCTTTTTCCCAAAAGTGAATGGGGACCCATCCATCCTGCATCAACAGTTGGTCATCCCGAAGGTCGCGAGCCATGTTTTCTTCGATTTTTTCGATCCAATACTCACGATTGCTCTTAAGGCGTGTCTTCCGGTTTTCCCAATCTTTTCCGTGCCAAAACTCGCCATCGACAAAAACAGCGATACGATGCTTGAGGATTGCAATGTCGGGAGAACCGGGCAACTTCTTATCATTTTTACGATAACGATAGCCCTGATGCCAAAGCGCTTTTGCTAAAAGCGTCTCCGCCTTGCCGCCCTTCAGTTTAACCTTGGACATACGCTTTCGGGTCTCAGGAGTGGAGTCGTACGATTTGGGGTGTTTCATGAATTATCGATATCGATGCCAATCACCCAAACGGGCGTTCTGAAGAGCCTTTTGTTATTCTTAAACAAATCAACAGCCTTAGAGAATGTAACAATTCCTTTACTCAGTTTTTTCTCCAATTCACCAGTTGCCGTTATATAGATATAATAGTCGATTTCACCGTCTACAGCCGAGCCCATCAACCGCAAAAGATCATGCTCCGCAAGAGCCCAATTTCCAAACTGTATTTCGCCAACAATTGTATATCTGTTTTTTTGATGACTTATATTTTTGCCTAATGTTCCACCCAAAGACGCAATTTCTTCGCGCCATTCGCATTTGCTATAGGTATCCCCACTGGGTTTAAAAACGCGCTTGTTGATAGTTTTTAAGATTTCCTCTCCATCATACCTTCCTGGATTTCCCACAAACGCATTCCGTAATTTTACAATATTATACTCTTCATCAAAAAGTGAAAAATCAAAACCTTCTTTCCCTTTTGACAGTAACGCTCCGCAATCAACGCAAGTTTCTTTATGAATTCCAGATATGACGTTCATTTTTTCTCGCAACGCTCCATTTAACTCTTTCGCATCATAGCCGGAACGGGCAACTCCTCTATCCTTATGTGTTTTGGGTGTCAGGTTATATATTTGCGTCAGCCATGCGTTGACACCATCCTCAAGTAGACCACCAGCAGCATCTTTAATTGATGGCAAAAGTAGTTCTGCGTTATCAAAGAAATATTTATCTGCTATTCTTAATCTAACAGCTTCCATGATTCTCCTCCTTGATTTGTTCCGCAATATATGTATTATTGAGCCAGAAACACTGCTTGGTCATCATGCGACCATCAGGCAATGGCAACTTATCTGAAGCATCTTTCCCATGGGGTCTCACATGTGCAACGGGGCTCTCGGTCTGCTTCGGCAGATCATTGCTCACCCCACAAGGCGTCTGGATCAGCTGGACGCCTCTACGAATCGTTTGAACAGTCCTCTCCCAAACATGATGCACTTCTTCAAGGTCATCATTTGGTATATTCCAGAACATGACGCGGTCAAATACATACGCTCCGTCACCCCGTTCCTGGAAAATAACGAACATGAACTTTGTAGGCGCCAAATAGTTATAGAGTTCCGATTCTTCCCAAACATCCTCCTGACTTAGCTCAATGAAATCAAACGTGGGAAAGGACATGCTTTCCTTGATTTTACCGTTGCTTTGGACTCGGATGGTTTTCGGGACAATGCCTGCCTTTTGGAACTCTTCCGTATAGGCAATGCGACCTTTGACATCCAACATCCTCGCCAGAAGGATTTCGTTGAGGCTCTTGGCCTTGCTGTCAACACCAAAATGTGCCTTGAGCTCGTACTGAGTCATTCCGTAGTAGGGCTTGACCTTGTCGATAATATATTCTTCAAAAGTTTTGGCGTGTAGCACATCTGCGGATTTGATGATACGCGGGCTCTCCGCATTTCCAAATATATACTTGTTGAGGATCTGCGTCATGTACGATGATTTCAGAGAATATGCCCGCTGTTTTGCAGGAAGCTCTGAAAATGGTTGCTGCCGGACGCTGGATGCATTGGCTCCCTTTGTACAAGCTGCAAGATAGAGTGTGTCACCCTCCGAGAGTTCGTGGGCTCGGCCTTCGCGTACCTTTTCCATGATCGTCTCCCAGTCATGCTCAATGATGGCCAGGTCCTCTTCCGGGAAACTAAACAAAACGGCCTCATCTATCCGAAAATCACCCTTGGGCCGATCTGCAAGGTGCTCATAGGACATGAGAAGCATGGTGTTGCATTTATGCCAAAAGGCACTGGTTTGGAAGGTCTTATCGTACTCCTCCATATAGTTGATAATATTGCAGACCAGCCGTTCCTTGGCACGGATCCCGTTTTTTCCACGCAGGTAAGGCGTGACCTTCAGTTCTACGCCAGCCTCCGGGAAGTCTGGCTCGGACTCAGAGTTGGGCGTGTAGCCAAACCAGCTCTCTTCGATAACAGTTCCGATAGCACCTTTGCCTGTGGCCAAACGACCAGTTTTATCGACATTCCGAAGCGGGATGCCCTTGATCTCCTGCGCACGCCGCAGGATCGATTCTCTGGTCACATACTGTGTTCCCTCCACTGCTTCCAACTCCTTTTCTATGATCTCATTATGAACGACCATGGGTCTTGCGCATTGCTGCGCAAGACCCATGGATATCATTCTGATTTTGATATAGCTTATTTTTCTTCAGCTATGATCGTATCCAGAACTCTACCCATTCTGGTTATCATCGGTACGACCAGGGCGTTGCCCATGCAAAAATATCTCATTCTATCAGGCATGCCTGTATTCGTCCATTCGTCGTCAAACCCCTGAAGGCGTTCGGCCTCGACTGGGGTCAGTAACCGAAGGCGTCCTGTTCCCAAATCTGACACAACATGCGTGGAACGGTTGAGCGTGGACTCGCTGGTCAGCATCGTACGGCCAGGTCTATCCCACGGGTCAGGGAAGGCAATGGGACCTTCTGAGAATGTATACTCATGACCATCTGCTGTTTTTCTTGGGATTTTCTTTGCACCTTTAAGATATGTCCATTTGGGCATTTTCTCGTTAGTAATATAGAATTTGTCATCAACATTCTTCTGCAGGATTTTTCCAAGGGTAATTGGTTTTTCCTCCTGCTCAATTACTTTCGCTGTATAAATTCTATCTTTGCGCATATAGCCTGCGGCTTCGAATGCGAAGGCAAAGTTATCGCTCACATCTACGATGTCACCGCCGATAACCGTCTCCGTTATCCGCCCCATGTTTTGAATGGGGAAGGCTTTCGCCATAAAGCCACCATCTTTGATGATCATATCTGCAGATATGTCGGCCATCTTCTGTCCATAAATCGTGTCGTTTCTGTATGCGAAGATGAATGTCCTGCGACGACGCTGCGCTGCACCGTATTGTGCTGCATTAACAACTCGCCACTCCACACTATAGCCTTCCTTGGCAAGACACGCAAGAATAACGCCGAAGTCACGTCCCCTCTGTTTGGCCGGAGATTTAAGTAATCTATCAACATTCTCGAAGATGCAGAACGGTGGTTTTTTTGCGATGATCGTATCTCTTATCTGCCACCACAGTACGCCCTTTTTACCTTCGATACCATGAGAAGACGACAGTGTGTGTGCCACACTATAGTCCTGACAAGGGAAGCCCCCCACGAGAAGTGTATGGTCGGGAATGGCCTGCTTGTCCATCGCGCTGATGTCTTCTCCAGTATGAAATTCATTATTCAGGTCTGGACTGTCTCCAAAGTGCTGCACATAGCAGTTGTGTGCCCATTGTGTCCTTGCACCGGGTTCCCACTGTGAGAACCATGTGGTCTTCCAGCCTGATTCAAGTCGGTCGAATCCCAATCGGAATCCGCCGACACCTGCGAATAATTCGCAGATAGTCTTTTGCATAATAAAGCCCTCCTTTGACCGTCATGCGGTCAGCTCGCTTATTTTTCATAGACCGAGCCGTAGCTCATGTTAGCACCGGCAGACGCCGGATCGTTGGTCTATATTTACTATATCACAGACTTCTTCAGAAATCAGCAATAACTTCTCATTTTCGTTTTCAAGATGGTATTGTTTATTATCCGTTATCAATCAAAGCCTTGAATCGTTTAATAAGTATCAGCATATTTAGAACCATAACAAATACCAAATAGTATTCAACTATGCTAATAATAATCTGCGCCCAACACTTTATACTATCAGGCAAAAAGATAATCGCCAGCGAAATTATTAGGGACATCATACATAAAACTATCTCCAGCAAAACTGTAGACGCAGTTTCTTTTAGGACTTGCTCATACAGTTTTCCAGTTTGTTTCGATGTATCTTTGCTTACCAGGATGGATAACATCGCAAAAAACGCAGAAATTAGAATGGATAAAAATACAGATAGATGCTCTGCTAATTCACTTGTGAGCACAGTAACCTGCACCAGTGCAGTGGATAAAAGCACGGGCACTCCCCAGAATAGCCACAGGTGTTTTCTTGCATCAGAAAATATCGATATATAATCTTTAAAAATTTTTTTGATATTTAAATAATTAGTTCCTGCTTTAAAAATATAGACAAACAGAATCGTCAAGGAAAGGATGAACAGTGCCATAGGTGATACACATGCCTTCAACACTTTCACTATCGTCTCAATTATCAACACCATTCACTCCCTAACTTAAAACTTATTTGGTAAATGCTCAATGTATTCTTCGGCGACCTCAAGCATATGGGTTTCAAAATTAGGGAAATCGATTGTACCGTCCGGCAGCAATAGTTCATCAGGGAGCGCTTCTTCGACAGACAACTCATCTAACCCATGAAGATCTATCGTCCGTAGTCTGTCTCCAATCTTTACTACCATTTTTGTCTCAGGATAATCGTGGTTATCAAACGTGAAGAAATTATATTTTGCCTCTGCGACGTGTCTCAATTTTGCTTTCATCTGGTTGGTGATTTTGATTGGTACCAGGGTACGTTCTTCGCGGCCGTATCCTGCGCCATAAAGTTTATCAGCTGTATCATTGCTTTGAACATTTCGTGCTAATTTGATTTTTTGTATCATGCCACTCTCAAATAATTTTTTTAGATAAAAGTCCGGGGCCAGATTTTGAGTTCTGAAAGTTAGTCCCAATTTTTTTGAAAAGAATTCTTGCATCGCCTTCGTTGTTACGGTTTTTACGCCATAGATTCCAATTTCCTGAAAGAGAATAAGTCCTCTCTGCGCCTTACTTATCTCAGTATCTTTTGGAATGACCACTACAACATAAAAAGGTTTGACATCGGCCTCATCCCGACTCTTTTTGTGAACTGTACTTTTGGTCTTTCTGTTTACCAATTTAGATGCATATCCATAATACCCTGCGTAAACAGTAAAAATCAAATACCGATATGTGTCCGTTTCCCCTTGGTTCGTGCTATTAAATGAGCAATTGAAAAGCTGTTGGCGGACTTCTTTATCATCTACATCCGTGTTGGCACCAATGAAGTCAACGATTAAATCGAACGCGGATGTATATTCATAGGTTCGCTCTTCTCCGTCTTGTAAACGATTGATGATGACTTTTTCGTTGAGCGGTAATGTTTGTTCTGGATTTTTCCCCTTCCACTTCTTAAAAGAGAAACTATATGCGCGTAAACTCAGTTTTTGTAAAAAAGCCATACCTCACTTTTCTCCTTTACTTTGTATACTCTAAATAATTTCTATAATATCCTCAATTCTACAATCCAGCGCTGTGCAAATCTTCACGAGTATCACCGTGGTAACATGTCCGTTCCGTCCCATTTGGGTGACGGATGCTGGGCTGATACCAGCTCTCTCGCACAGGTCTTTTTTCTTCATGTCCTCATCGATGAGCAGCTTCCAGAGTTTTTTATAACTCACAGACATAAATATCTCCTCCGTACCGATATACAAAAAATGCTCTGCCGCTTGGCAGAGCATTCGGTCTATTGCAGCCATACTGCCAAGGCCTATCCAACACTTGACAGCGTTGTTTATAATGATAGCACGTTTGGGTAGAAAAAGCAAGAAAGTGATAAATTCGCACGAATTTTGGCTCTATTAGATTTCTTTTCAAGCTGCAAAAGAAACGGTTGAACCTCCGGGCAGCCAGAGCTACAATGCCAACACCTCATCGCGAGGATAAACTGATTGGAGGTCAGATGATGAATTATGAAGTGAACTCATTTCAGAACTACGAATCAATCACCATTGGCGAACTGAAGGATCAAGCTAACAGTCTACTGAATCTGGTAACGGAAGAACAGCGACCGCTGCGCGTATGCATGAATAATGGCAAAGAGTTTCTGCTGTTCCCTCAAGACCTGCTCGCTCCGATCTGCGATTCCGACTTTCGCTTGATCCTGCTGTCAGCAATGCGGTATGCGATGGGCAAAAACACATGTATGCCCGTGGTGGTTTCCGATTATATCAAGCGTCACATTCGTCTTCTGGATGATAAGTTTCTCGTTCTGGCTGCCGATGATATCAGGCGATACCTTGAAGACTACGCAGAGCATGAGCCAAATTCGAATCTTTGGCAGAGTCTTTTAGGCGTACTTGAG
>ULPO01046838.1_pt1 | contig 10275 bp, 8 predicted proteins | sample 1953611 | NCBI WGS metagenome assembly ULPO01 (sample SAMEA4835632, study PRJEB28245) | human gut metagenome | biome: gut microbiome; material: fecal sample | place: Denmark | collected 2008 | reverse complement strand
TTGTCACCTCAAGCCTTTTTTGTAGCTTTGGGGCGTGTTTAAACTTTAATCACGTGGCAAATATAGTCTAAGTTTCTTAGACAACAAAGTATTAATCCAAATAATTTAGACTTATGAGTGTTTTTTCTAAGAATCTTAGATTTTTAAGAGAGAGTAGGGGACTTAAATTAGATGAATTTGAGTTTCTGGGCATTAAAAAAGGTACAATGTCAAACTATGAACTGGGTAATACAGAACCTAAATTGAGTTTGTTATGTGAAATATCTAAGTTTTTTAGAATATCAATCGACGACTTTCTTTTAAAAGATATAGAAGCCGAAAAAATTACACCAGTAGTAACGGAAACAGTTCCTCCAGAAACAGCTAACAATAATTTTAGGGAGCTTCTGGATGTTTTAAGGGAAAAAGACTCCACCATTCGAGAAATGGCAGAGGAAATAGGGATGCTCAAACAGACAATTACACAACTTAAACAGGACAAGTCGGGGCGTGTTTCGGATGCAAGCGATTCTACGATTGCCAATGCCGTCTAAAACGCGTTTTATGGGGGAAGGGAGGTAAAAACAGTTAAATCACTATTTTACAGCATAATATATAAAAATACAGGGGAGTAAATAAATATTATCTATATACAATTTCCCCCTTACAATATTATAAAAACAGATAAATACTAAATAAGAAAAAGATATTTCCCCGTTTTATTAGAACAAAATAGACACAAAAATGAATAACCAAATGAATAACCAATCAAAACATTTCGTTTTTGTAATAGCCTAAATGAATAACCAAATGAATAACCAAGTGAATAACCTTTCCACTTTTTAAGGCGTTCAAAGCGTTCAAACGGATAAATACAGCTTTCCATTATAGTTTGACACTTATAAGGGCACAAAAAAAGCCGCAAAAGCGGCTTTTAATACGTTCTAAGGCATTTTTATCCCTTTCTGGTACATGTTATCAAGCGAGACTGAATAATCATTGCACGTTTCGTGTATTTGGCAATGTCATCAACCAGTCCAGCATGTAAAAGACTATTCTTGGTGATCCCGACCTGTTTCTCCGTTAGAGTTTCAAAAATGGCCGATATACTACCAAAATAGATGTTCTTTTTCTCAAAAATCAAATGTACATGGATAACTTTACTCATGATATACGGTATTTATTTCACTGCAAATATACCAAATATCAACTATATGGAATAATTTCAATAAAAAAAATAGGAGAGAAGCGAAGCACTCCCCTACTCCACTTGCATAAATTACACCATTTGGTTATCTTTGTATATGGAAGTATGACCTGGGCAAAGCAGCGGAATAGAATAGCACCATACAGCCTGAATTCTTCCCTACTCTATTTCCAATGTAAAGAGATTCATTTGAACGGCGTTCAAACAAAGTTCAAATGTAAGCTCAATGTAAAGCGATGTAAACGCTTCGTTTTTCCACCCAGTTCACTCCTACCTCACTTTAACGCTTTGAAAACCAAAGCAATCGACTATTTTCAGACCGTCCGAACTTTGACACGCATCGTTTCTCCCCCCTTATGTAATGCATTATCGGCAGAGGGAGGTTGCGGTACACATGTTTATTGTGGCTCCTGTCCTATACGCCAGGCTATCCGTCAGGCTTTCGAACAAAGAAGAGGATTCACTAATCTGGAAGCCACTTTGAATATGGTTACTTCCGAAAATCAAACGGTAGCCTGTGAAGCCGTTATTTCCGGCTCTTATTTCCTCCTCAATGAAGAAGAAAATATGGTGCTTACCGTACATGATATTACCCATTTGAAACAAGTAGAAAGGGAATTAAAAGTGGCAAAAGAGAAAGCGGAAAATGCAGATATAGCAAAATCAGCCTTCCTGGCCAACATGAGCCATGAGATTCGTACTCCGCTGAATGCTATCACCGGGTTTGCAGAAGTAATGGGCAGCGCAAACACAGAAGAAGAAAAAACACAATACCAAGAAATTATCAAAATGAATGCCGATCTTCTGATGCAATTAGTAAATGATATTCTTGATATGTCAAAAATAGAAGCGGGCACTTTAGAATTTGTGTATTCAACGGTAGATATTAATTTGTTGCTATCCGATTTACAAAGACTTTTCCAAATGAGGATTAATGATGCCGGAGGAAAAGTACAGATAATAGCAGAGCCTTCACTTTCTTCCTGCCTTATACAGACCGACCGCAATCGGGTGGCACAGGTCATTTCCAATTTCGTGGGCAACGCTATTAAATTTACCCGGGAAGGAAATATCCGTATCGGTTATGAAGCTAAAGATACTGAACTATATTTCTACGTGAAAGACACGGGTACGGGCATACCGGCAGAAAAACTGTCGAATGTATTCGGGCGTTTTGTGAAACTGAATAAAGACCAAAAAGGTGCAGGACTGGGACTTTCGATTTCACAAACGATTGTAGGCAAATTGAGCGGCCAGATCGGAGCGGATTCCATTGAAGGAGAAGGTTCTACCTTCTGGTTTACCCTCCCTTATCTTTCATGCGGCAAACCTCAGTAAGAAATTCTACTTCATAAAAAGTTTTAATTAAACATTTTATCACAATTATATGTTGTATTTTTGCAGTCCAAACTAAACGCATGTATCTGCATGAGTACAAATAAAGATGATTACAATCATTTAGGCCTTACGGACAGTGAGGTCCTACAAAGCAGGGAAAAGAATGGTATAAACCTGTTAACACCCCCCAAGCGTCCTTCTTTATGGAAACTTTATCTTGAGAAATTTGAGGACCCGGTCGTACGCGTACTGCTAGTTGCAGCCGTCTTTTCGTTGATTATTTCCATTATCGAAAATGAGTACGCCGAAACGATCGGTATCATAGCCGCTATCTTGCTGGCTACGGGTATCGGTTTCTTTTTTGAATATGATGCCAACAAAAAATTCGACTTACTGAATGCCGTTAATGAGGAAACACTAGTTAAAGTGATTCGTAACGGCCGCGTACAGGAAGTTCCGCGCAAAGATATAGTTGTAGGCGACATCGTGATTTTGGAAACCGGAGAAGAAATCCCGGCTGACGGAGAATTGGTGGAAGCTATCTCTTTGCAAGTAAACGAATCCAACCTGACCGGAGAACCTGTTATCAATAAGACGATTATAGAAGCAGATTTTGACGAAGAAGCGACTTACGCCTCTAATTTGGTGATGCGTGGCACTACGGTAGTCGACGGTCATGGCACAATGCGCGTTCTGCACGTAGGAGATGCAACGGAAATAGGAAAAGTGGCCCGCCAAAGTACGGAAGAAAACCTTGAACCGACTCCACTAAATATACAGTTGACCAAATTAGCCAATCTAATCGGAAAAATTGGTTTTACTGTTGCCGGCCTGGCTTTCCTTATCTTCTTCGTAAAAGATGTATTGCTATATTTTGATTTCGGTGCATTAAACGGCTGGCACGAATGGCTTCCGGTATTTGAACGGACACTTAAATACTTTATGATGGCTGTTACGCTGATTGTTGTTGCTGTTCCCGAAGGATTACCGATGAGTGTAACTCTTAGTCTGGCCCTAAATATGCGCCGTATGCTTTCTACCAACAACCTGGTTCGGAAAATGCACGCTTGCGAGACAATGGGTGCTATCACTGTCATCTGTACGGATAAAACCGGTACGCTGACGCAAAATCTGATGCAAGTACACGAACCAAACTTCTATGGAATCAAAAACGGCAGTAACCTGTCCGATGATGATATCAGTGCATTGATTGCAGAGGGAATCAGCGCTAATTCGACCGCCTTCCTTGAGGAAACAGAAACCGGGGAAAAGCCGAAAGGAGTAGGAAATCCGACGGAAGTGGCCTTACTATTATGGCTCAATAGTCAGGGAAGAAATTACCTGAAACTCCGTGAGAACGCCCGTGTTCTCGACCAGCTCACCTTCTCTACGGAGCGCAAGTTCATGGCTACGCTTGTAGAATCACCATTAATCGGAAAGAAAATACTCTATATAAAAGGTGCTCCCGAAATTGTTCTGGGCAAATGTAAAGAAGTTGTCTTGGACGGAAGACGGGTGGATGCCGTGGAATACCGTTCAACAGTAGAAGCACAACTACTGAATTACCAGAATATGGCGATGCGCACACTGGGCTTCGCCTTCAAAATCGTAGAGGAGAATGAGCCGAATGATTGTGTGGAACTTGTTTCGGCAAACGACTTGAACTTCTTGGGAGTGGTTGCTATCTCTGACCCGATTCGTCCGGATGTTCCTGCCGCCGTAGCCAAATGCCAGTCGGCAGGTATCGGTATCAAGATTGTGACCGGCGACACTCCGGGGACTGCAACCGAGATTGCTCGTCAGATAGGTCTTTGGAAGCCGGAAACCGACAACGACCGGAATCGTATCACTGGTGTTGCTTTTGCTGAATTGAGTGACGAAGAAGCACTTGACAGGGTAATGGATTTGAAAATTATGTCGCGTGCCCGTCCTACAGACAAACAACGCCTTGTGCAGTTGCTCCAGCAAAAAGGAGCGGTAGTAGCCGTAACCGGAGACGGAACAAATGATGCGCCTGCTCTGAACCATGCACAAGTCGGCTTATCAATGGGTACAGGAACTTCTGTAGCCAAAGAGGCCAGTGATATTACATTGCTTGATGATTCGTTCAACAGTATCGGAACCGCCGTCATGTGGGGACGTTCGCTTTATAAGAATATCCAGCGTTTCATCGTTTTCCAGTTAACGATCAACTTCGTTGCATTACTTATCGTTCTATTGGGTTCCGTTATCGGCACGGAACTTCCGTTGACTGTGACGCAGATGTTGTGGGTAAACTTGATTATGGATACTTTCGCAGCGCTGGCCCTGGCTTCTATTCCGCCCAGCGAAACTGTTATGCTCGAAAAGCCTCGTCGCAGTACTGATTTCATTATCAGCAAAGCAATGAGGTCTAACATATTAGGGGTAGGTTCTATCTTCCTCATCGTACTGCTCGGAATGATTTATTATTTCGACCACAGTGCAAAAGGTATGGATGTACACAACCTCACTATTTTCTTCACCTTCTTTGTCATGTTACAATTCTGGAACCTGTTTAATGCACGTGTGTTCGGCACTACCGACTCGGCATTCAAAGGACTTTCCAAATCGTATGGCATGGAATTAATTGTGCTTGCCATTCTTGTCGGACAATTCCTTATTGTACAGTTCGGTGGTGCTGTATTCCGCACGGAACCACTCGACTGGCAGACATGGCTTCTAATTATAGGCGTTTCGTCCATGGTGTTATGGGTTGGAGAACTTGTTCGCCTTGTTCAGCGTATTATTCACAAAAGAAAAAGAAATGAAAAGTAAAGGAATTAAAAACCTTCTTATTGATTTAGGCGGTGTACTTATCAATCTCGACCGTCAACGTTGTATCGAGAACTTCCAGAAATTAGGGCTCCGTAACGTGGAGGAACTATTGGACATCTCAAATCAGGACGGAATCCTGATGCAGCAGGAGAAAGGCTTGATTACTCCCGCAGAATTTCGTAATGGCGTTCGCGAAATGATAGGTAAAGTAGTTAGTGACAAACAAATTGATGCCGCCTGGAATAGTTTTCTGGTAGATATACCAACACACAAACTTGATTTATTGCTGAAGTTACGCGAAAAATATGTAGTCTATTTGTTGAGTAATACAAACGAGATTCATTGGAAATGGACTTGTAAGAATCTATTCCCCTACCGTACTTTCAAAGTAGAGGACTATTTTGAAAAAACATATCTCTCTTTTGAAATGAAAATGGCCAAACCCGAACCGGAAATTTTTAAAGCAATATTGGATGATGCCGGCATCGAACCGGAGGAGACTCTTTTTATTGATGATTCCGAAATCAACTGCAAAGCGGCACAGAACTTAGGAATCTCTACTTATACGGCAAAAGCCGGCGAAGACTGGAGTCATCTTTTCAACAGTAAATAATTTAATAGATATGCAGATTATACGTGACATATCGGCTATAAAACCAGAACCCTGTGTAGCTACCATAGGCTTCTTTGACGGAGTGCATGCAGGACATCGCTATCTGATTCAACAAGTGAAAGAGATAGCCGCAGCCAAAGGTCTACGTTCTGCATTGGTCACTTTCCCTGTTCATCCCCGTAAGGTAATGAATGCAGCCTATCGGCCGGAACTCCTGACTACTCCGAAAGAGAAAATTAGTCTGCTTGCTGACATTGGTGTAGACTATTGCCTGATGCTCGATTTCACCCCGGACATTTCGCAGTTAACCGCCCGCGAATTTATGAACCGACTGCTAAAAGAGCGTTATCAGGTGAAATGTCTGGTTATCGGTTATGACCACCGTTTCGGACATAATCGCAGCGAAGGATTCGAGGACTATGTATGCTACGGGAAAGAAATTGGTATAGAGGTAATTCGTGCACAGGCATATACCAGTGACATAGAAATAGGAACTACCCGAAATATTCCGGTAAGTTCGTCTTTGATTCGTAAACTGTTACATGAAGGAGAAGTGGAAATCGCAGCCCGTTGCCTGAAATATGAATATTTTTTGGACGGGACTGTTGTAGGCGGTTACCAAGTAGGCAGAAAGATCGGCTTTCCGACTGCCAATTTAAGCGTAGATGATCCGGATAAACTTATTCCTGCCGATGGCGTATATGCCGTATGGGTAACGTTTGACGGGAAAACATACATGGGAATGCTAAATATAGGTGTCCGCCCGACGATTGACAATGGTCCGAATCGAACAATTGAAGTGAATATCCTTCACTTCCACTCGAATATATATGATAAATTCATCCGGCTTACTTTTGTAAAACGGACACGCCCCGAACTGAAGTTCTCCAGCATTGACGAGCTAATAGTCCAACTCCACAAAGATGCAGAAGAAACCGAAGCGATTCTTCTTGCCAGCAAAGCAAGAAGTAACCAACAGGAAGAACTAAGAAAATAATACATCAACCGAATAACAACTTAAAATAGATTCTTATGCAAAAGTCATTTATGAGTATTTCTCTGGTGGTAATAGCAATTTCTATGTTAGCTATGTTTATATGCAGCTTCTTCGCTACTAAATAAAAAAGTAAAATATGAAGACGGCTATCAAACTTGTATTAATAGACCTTGTCATTGCGCAAATTGTTGCCCCTGTCCTGATTATGATTCCTTGTACTATCTATTTGTTAGTAACCACAGGAAATTTGGATAAGGCTGTTCTGACGCAAACAATTATAATTCCGGCGCAATTGGCCGGTCAGATAATGATGGGTATCTATCTGTGGAAGGCCGGCTACATCAGCACAAAGAAAGAGACCTGGTCACTTGTGTCCGCTCCTTATCTTTTAGGTAGTGCAGTGGCAATCCTTACCAGTGGATTTGTTGTTTCTTCATTAATGAGTTTGCTGGATTGGATACCTAATATCATGGAGCAATCTTTCGATATCCTCCAATCCGGCTGGGGAGGGATTCTTGCAATAGCAATCGTAGGCCCTGTACTTGAAGAATTATTGTTCCGGGGAGCAATCACCAAAGCTTTGCTCCAACAATATAATCCGACCAAAGCAATTCTTATTTCGGCACTTCTATTCGGTGTCTTTCATATAAATCCCGCACAGATACTTCCGGCATTTCTGATCGGTATCCTGTTGGCATGGACTTATTATAAAACGGGTAGTCTGATACCTTGTATATTCATGCATATATTAAATAACTCCTTATCAGTATATCTCAGTATCAAATATCCCGAAGCGGAGAATATGGATGACCTGATTAGCGGTACACCGTATCTTATTATTCTTATCGGTGCAATTGTCATACTGGCAGGAGTCATTCCATATATGCAACGCATGACCTCTAATAAGTAGAGGTCATATCTTCAGGAACACAAATATAAAAGTCTGCTCTTCCTTTATTTTCTTCATCTAATTGGTCTATACTTTCCTGACGGACTGAACAGACAGTTTTAATCGTTGTCCCCGGACGATATTGAAGCAGATAAGGAATTATTCCTCCTTTAAAATCAGAATGGTAGTTCCCGTTAAAATGCAGGAATTTATCCTTTATATTATGAGCTATAAACCAGCCCATTGTTGCATCTTTGATAGCTTGCGCCTGTGCCAAATATTCCTGATTGCCTTTACTCTTACCCATCATCTGCATTAATGCAAAAGCACCACCTTCTTCTTCCTTGTAGGTAAACTGAATAGGAAGAGGCGGCAAGTATCGCTTTGCTTCATTAGATAATGAATCCAAATACTGTAAGCCATTATCTTTTACAACATTAGCATAGCGTCGTGGTACGTTAGTTGCAATAAATGGAATTTTATTCTCTTTTGCGAAAAAGACAAATGGAGCATAATCCGTACTATAATTATCCCACAACCGGGCTTCTGCCTCAAATCTGTCATAAGAAATCGCGCGACTCATGTATTCATCCAAAATCAGCTGATTATCCGCCTCAAGCATTTCAGCTCCCAACATCAGTTTTTCCTTATGAATAGCATATAGCGAACGGGTTATTTCATATTCCAGCCAATGAGTAATACAACAATTATGAATCTCGCCTATAAACACGACATCCGGTTGTGCCAACGCTTCAATAAGCTCATCATAGCCTATCTCCTTGCCTTCGGCATTAAACAATGTATATGCTCTCTTGTATCCTTTCTGAGCAAAGGCCGCTACTCCTATAGAACACAAAAGCAATAACCCACAAAATCTTGAGAAAAATAAATTATTCATATTTTTGATGTTTTCCAATATATAACAATACAAATTTATCGGGATTCGTAAAATGCTTAAATGCTTTCTGAATATCCACAGTGGATATGCTATCGAGACATTGTTCATATCGCTCAAAATCAGCGACAGACTCACCATTCTTCAGCAAATTCACAAGATTAGTACGCCATTCGGCAGAAGCCTCATCCGAAAGCACTTTTCGTTTTGTAACCCAAAAAGACTTTTTCAAAGTTTCCAATTCCTCTTCGCTCACTTTACTTGTACGAAGCTCATTTATAATCTGCTTTATAAGCTCCTCCACCTTCTTCGTATTTACGAAATCAACAGAGGCCGACAAATCAAAATAAAAGACTTGTTGTGGCAGCCCATTATAAAATAAAGAAGCGTATGGAGAATAGACTATATTCTCTCCTTCACGCAAAACACTTAACAAGCGGTTTTGCAAGATATCACGCATCAATTTCAGTGTAAGGCTATTTTTCAAGGAAGGCTGATAATTTCCACAGAAAACATAATCAAAGATAGTCTGCGTATCATTATCATTCGGAAATTCTTCTATGTAAGTTTTCTTAGGGAGCTTAAACGCTTTGTTGGGATAAGACACTGTATTTACTTTCGGCATACGTCCGAACGTCGCAGTTAACAATTCTTTGATGCTATCCGTATCAAACTTTCCTGTTACTACGAATGTCATTTGCGACGGATTGCTGTATAATGAACAATAATAATCTGCAATCTTATCCAGATCCAATCTTTCCAGATCCATTTTTGTTAGAGCCGGACGAGGTACCGTATTTCCCATTAGAGAATCCAGGCGGTTTGTCAACATACGATCAGAAGCACGTTTCATCATTTGTTCCAATACACTTTCCTTCCCGAAACGCTCCATTTCATCTTTACGAATCTCATCAAAATCCTCATAGCAAAGCTCCGGACGACACATCTTCTCGTACATCAAATTAAAGAGTTCTCGTGCTTTGGCAGCAGGAGACATTCCCATAATATCATGCCAATAATTACTGATAGCAATATTCATAGATATTTCTTCCTGTTGCATAAAAGAAGATAGAGTATCATAAGGAATACAAGCTACCCCTCCCATTTCCATATAACCTCCTGTCCCTTCATATAAAGGATAATCTTTATCTGATAAATCTGCTGTCCCTCCTCTTCCAAAAGCTGTCACAAAAATGGATTGACTTTCATCATTTGTCGGACGGAGAAGAATACGTAAGTCATTTTTCAGAATTACTTCTGTTATGTTAAGGTCTGCGTATTTCTTCTCACTAACTATATCTGAGGCCTTAAAAGGATAACTCTCAACCAGGCAAGCAGGTGTCACTACTCTTTCTTCTTTCACATCTTTACGTACATACGTAAAATCTTTCAACGGGTTCTTAATACCTTCATCCCATGCCTGAACAACTTCTTCTTTTTTAAGAGAATTTTGTTTACCTGCATTATTACGATAAGCCACCAATAAGGTTTGATCTTTGTATGAAAGCCACTCACGCAAAAGTTGTTGCAAAGTAGCGCTATCAGTCGCCCGTATCTTGTC
>ULPO01049699.1_pt1 | contig 10644 bp, 12 predicted proteins | sample 1953611 | NCBI WGS metagenome assembly ULPO01 (sample SAMEA4835632, study PRJEB28245) | human gut metagenome | biome: gut microbiome; material: fecal sample | place: Denmark | collected 2008 | reverse complement strand
TGAAACCGTGGGCTTTCCCCGCCTTCATTTTGTAAAATGGAGCAGGATATCATCGAATTGTTTCAGCACCAAATCCATAAAGCACCCTCCTTTCACAAATAATTTATAGGAATATTATAGCATATAGCGCTGTTCCTCTCAATGTTTGTTTTAGCAGCATTTATGCAACTTTGACCGTCTCAAATTCCCAGGTAACGGTATCCACGATACAAAAAGCCTGTGACCCGTATGGGGTTCCATCACGATAAGTAGAAAACGTATCACAGGAAAGTACTCCGCCTTCCAGATACACTTCTTTGACCGGCGTATGTCCTACCACTTGCAGATATTCGCCGCCGCGATACAAACGTTTTGCATTCTGATTTGGAGACAGCTGCGGGCGATACCAAATAGGAGAATCTGTTGCCCACATTGTTTCACAACTCATCTGGTTGATAGCTTTGACAGCCGCGAGAACATTTTTGCGGTTCTGTGGTGCTACCCGGAGTTGAACAAAGAGATTTGCAAGGCCACCATGCATGAAAAGTGTTTTGTCAATTTTGTGGATATATGCAAGCTGACTTTTCTTTGGCAAGGTATTTGTCAACTTTTTAATTTCTTGACACACCAGCCCTCTTTTTTCCGGATGGTATCCGGTTTCCGGTTTTCCCCACATATAGCTCAGGTCATGGTTCCCGTAGCACCAGAGAGTATCTGGATGTTCATTGGCAAACGCGATTGCGGTTTCATAGGTCTCCAGATACTGCGCATCATCATGTACCCCGAAATCATCTGCCAGGTCCATGAGACAGACAGCTTTGTCTGCAATGCCTTTTTTCATGATGGTATCTGCCTGCGCAAACATCCAGGGTTTCAAATGGCAATCTGGAATGACTAAGACCTTCATGGCTCTTCACCTCTCTTTTTTGTGTTTATTATTTAGATTATATACGATTCGCACCGAATGTCGAGAATTCCGTTCTGGAGAATCATTGTGTTCGGCCGCCATGGCATCGTGCTGCCGGGCCAAGCTGAGCCACGCCAAATAATGTTGAATCGGAATTCAGTGAAATTGAATTCAACGTTTTTGAGAATACAAGAAGAGCCTCCGCTGCTTGGCGGGGGCTCGCTTTTTGTGCGGCAAAGCTCAAAGTCATAGGGGTGCTTTTTCCAAACGCCAGGAAATCTCCCTCATAGTTTGCATCGTGCCAGAAATTATTGAAATTATAGAGAATTTTTGCAAGCCCTAGTGTTTACAAGTGCAGTGTTTTAGCGTATAATGTAAACAGCAGAAAGGAGGAAAGGCGATGGATATCAGCAAAAACATCACCTATTATCGTTCTCAAAAAGGCGTTACTCAGCAATGGTTGGCTGACGCAATCGATGTCAGTAAAATGAGCATTTCCCATTTTGAGAATGGTAAACGCCGTCCGGACATTGCAACCATCAAGAAAATTTGTAAAGCGCTGGATGTTACTCTTGGTAAATTCATGGCGTACAATGAGGGAGTTACTGTTTTTAATGGTTCTTTCCGTAAGTCGGACAATCTAGCCGCATCTCAGCAGGATGCTATCGTTGCTCAGATTCGCTACGCTGCACAGCGCTATTACGATGCCTGTTTGTGCGCCAATACCGTTTGTGACGCCAACACTCTACCCAAAGAGAAAATTCCTGTTTTTGAGGATGCAAACCGGTCCGCTTCCTATATGCGCAGCGTTCTTGGCCTGGCTCCGACCGGGCCCGTTGGCAATCTTACCAGCGTACTCGAAAACAAGGGCATCTATGTCGTTCTGGTCGAACAGCGTGACATGGGTGTATCTACCAAGAACTTCTCGGGGTATAATGGACTCTCCAATAAGGGCTTCCCTATCATCGCTGTAAATGAAAGTATGGTCTATGGCCGTCAGCGCTTTACCCTTGCACATGAATTCGCACATTTGCTCTTTACCAATGCTACTGAGCGGCAGATTGACGATATTGCAGGACGGTTTTTATTGCCCAGCGAAGATTTGAAACGAGAAGTTGGTAGCAAACGACCGTTTATCAGTTTTAAGGAAATCGTGTATGTCCAGAATGAATATGGAGTTTCTGAACAGTGCATTGTTTTTCGTGCAAGGCAAGAGGAAATCATTAGTCAACGCACTTATGATATTATCCTTAATGCCAAGGAATACCCACAAGATACTACCGATATCAGAGAACATCCTATTCGGTTGGAGCAAATTGTCTGTCGCGCTTATACTGATAATGAAATTAGCGTATCGAAGGCTGCTGAGCTGTTAAATGTCGATACCGTTAAAGCTGCAGCTATTTGTGGGGCAGAAGGAGAAAGCGCATGACTCTGTTTGCCGACACAAATAAAATAGAATGGCCTCTGCCGTATTTGGCAGGGGCCTTTTCATCCGTATTTCCCAAGCGGTCGGGCCTGAAGCAAGGCACTCACATCGAAACTCGAAGCGTTGTACACCGTCACACCATGTTCCAGAGCGTATTTCACCGTATATGCCGTGCCGCCGGTAGTCCTTGTGCAATAGGAGATACAATAGGCAGAACAATCGACTAGATGTCGGTCTCTTAGAAGGTATACTCCCCTGCTTGGCTCTTTTGCTATGTAGACTATCTTGTCCACCTGCTTATCTATCTTCTCTGCGTGCCGCTGCTGTTCTAAGCTCCATTTAGAACGGTATCCCTCAAAAGGCAATACTTCAATGATACGAATCCTGGGATGTGAAGCTTTTAGGGAAACCAGCATATCTGCCATGAGGGCATCGAACCCTAAAGAGCCTCCAACGCCAAAGTAAGTGACCCCCTGCTGAATGAGTGGAATGAGCCGATGCTCTACCCTTGCCAATATTTTAAGCTGTTCTCCTGGCGGAATATCTTTGTGCCCGACAAAGCAGCAGGTCTGCTCCCGGTATTTGCTATTCACAGTGGCCCTCCTTTGCTTCGACGAACCATTTATCTACTTCGTAGTATAGGTATGTCTTTGCTCTGCCTATCTGGCAGGTATAGCGCACCCCAACACCACCAGTCTTTGAGTATTTGCGTGGCAGCACCTCCGAGATACAGGTGATGTCAAATTTCTGACCTGTGTCCCAGATGACTGTCTGAGGTGTCAATATGCCTTCAGGAGAGAAATCGGCAATGACCTCGACATATTTTTTAATTCTTGGTTCTGACATAGATTAGATGCTCCCCTGTGCTTCCCTATAAATACCCATGTGGGTGAATCGTATGGTCTCCCTTTGCATCACAATGAGAGAGAAACCGGTCTTTGTACATGACGGCTCGCTGCACAGAGTAATACCCGAATCGGTTCCGTATCCCGTCAATCGCGGATTCAAGCCGCTCGGTCTCTTCCTGCTTTTCGGCGCTGTACTCAAAAGATATCTGGTTTGGTTCCGTATCTGGCCGCAGGTCAATGGCACGCACGCCAACTGAGCGTAGGTGCTCACTCCACCGGTAGTTCTTCTTATACAGCTGGTAAGCTGCCTCCGCAATATCCTTTTCCTGCATCGTTGGCTGAGACAGCTTCACTTGCCGCTCGAAACTGAAAAGGCTGGAATCCCGGAGGCTCGCTTCCACGCCTCGGCAACGGAAATGATTCTCTCTGAGCCGCGCAGCGACACTTTCCGCGAGCAGATAAATAACAATCCAGACATCCCGGTCAGTCTTCAAGTCCCGTGGCGTTGTCCAGCTGTTTCCGATGCTCTTGATAGGTGCCTGAGCTTCCCTTCCCTCGTATTTCGCCACTGCTCCCGTGTCAAGGCCATTTGCGAATCCCCATAGCATGGAGCCAACTTTTCCAAGCTTTTCTTTCAGAAAATTCGGATTGGCAGTCGCCAAGTCGCCGATTGTATGGACACAGTAGTTTGCCAGCTTTTTCCCCGTTCTGGACCCGACATACAAAAGGTCCGTGGCAGGCAGCGGGAACACGATATCTTTCCAGTTTGACCTTGATATGATGGTGGTGGCATCCGGTTTCTTATAGTCGGACCCGAGCTTTGCAAAGACTTTATTCCAGCTCACGCCGATAGAACAGGTGATGCCGAGCTCATCCTTCACGGCGTCGGAGATTTGCTTGGCTATCTTTTGCCCGCTGCCAAAAAGAGACTGGCTTGCGGTACAATCAAGCCATGCTTCATCTAAGCCAAACGGCTCGACCATGTCGGAATATCTGAGGAATATCTCTCTGGTGTATCCGCTGTATCGTGTATATAAATCATAATGAGCCGGAACAAAGATGATATCTCGGCAATGCTGCTGTGCTTCCCACAGAGCCATCCCGGTTTTGACTCCCATCCGTTTGGCCGGATACGAGGCGGTCAACACAATGCCATTTCGCCGTTCCGGGTCGCCACACACCGCAATCGGCTTTCCCTGCAGCTTTGGGTTATAAGCCGCCTCGCAGCTTGCGTAAAAAGAGTTCATGTCACAGTGAAGTATCGCTCGTTCGCTCGCCATGATTGGCCTCCTCAGTCGGCTGTAACACCTAATAGTTGTTATTTGCGCCTTGTCGGTTGTTATCGGTTGTTATTAGTATAGCAAATACAACCGTAAGTTGCAATATGTGCGAATAAAATAGAATTTGGAAGTCCAATCAAATACACTACAGCTGGTAGTTATCGCCAGCGGTTGTATGGAACGGTTACTATTTTGTAATTCATGCATGAAATTGACGAATAAAGAAGGGCACACGCCCCATCTATAGCCGCAAGGTTTAGGTGGGGAGGTTCACGTATGGCAAGTAGTTGGCAAAAGAAAAAAGCCGCCCACCCGGTTAGGGCAGACGGCAGGATGTGCTATCTATATAAAAAGACGACTGAGTTCGTCAGAGGTCTTGTAATCTATCAGGCAGCTTTCTTTGCTGCGGTTTTGCCCTTCGGACCCTTCTTCCGTGCATTGGCTTCAAGCTCCTTCTTGTTGGTATCATACCAAACCTCGAACTCCTTGAAGTTGTTCAATGCCCAAATCTCAGGAGAAGCCTTGCGACCGTAAATTTCTTCCAACAGGTGGATGACTTTACGACCAACTTCTTCCATGATTTTGGCGTCGTATTTGTGGTTGCGGCAAAAACCTTCAGGCATAACGATGTCGTATTTGGGGTCAAGAACTTCAAGCCCCGGCTCCTGAATGCGAATCATGGTGTACCCAGCTTTGTGGGCAGCTTCAAACTTGAAACGGTCTCTTACTACGTGTTCATCATCTCCATGCCATGCAACGCCATTGTATTCGCCACACAATTTCTGAATGTGGTCCACAAAGTCCAGACCCAAGAGGCTGTTTTCGCCTAAGATGCTTCGTACATCAGAGAAAGGATTGGCAATTCCATTCTCACCAGCAAACGCCAGCATAAGCCGCACCACGAAACACTCTGGTTTGGAAATAGCATTCTTTCTCCGCATTTTGCAGTCGTAACAGCCAGTAAAGCCATTGCCTACAGAACGGACAACATTTTGAATCGCGGCTTCGAATTCTTGCCCGCAATCACGGCATTTGAAGAAGGCTTTTTTGCTGCTCTTAACAGCGACTTCTGAAGCAGAAAGCTTATTTTTGCTACTCCACATGGCGGCTGCTTCTGGGCATTGCGACGCAAGGTCGTTGATGCTAGAAACAACCTTGAGCCCCGCACAAATAGGGCAACCAGTGTGACCATTATCTACAGCATCGACAACGTGATGGATTCTGGCTTCAAATTCTTGCCCGCAATTATGACATTTGAAGAAAGCCTTTTTACCGCTTTGGGTGGCAACTTCTGAAGCAGGAAGCTTGTTTTTGCTGCTCCACATAGTAGCGACTTCTGGGTATTGCGACGCAAGGTCGTTGATACCGGGAACAACTTTTCGCCCCGCACAAACAGGGCAGCCAGTGGTGCCATTGCCTACAGAACGAACGACATTGCAAATTGCGGCCTCAAATTTCTGTTTACAGTCCGGACAAACAAATGTGAGCTTTCTTCCGCTTCCTGTAGTAACATCAAAAGCAAGATGCTTGTCCTTTTCGCTCAGCATTGCAGCTACTTTCGGGCAAGCAACAGCAAGGCAATTTTCTTTGATGTTATACGGCATCTCAATGCCAAGAGTCGGAACAGATGCGCAAGCAGCGCAATTGCAGGTGCTGGCATGCATAACCTTCACAAAAGTATTCATAATTATCCTCTTTTCTCCTCGTAACATTCGAGGCTTGCAATAAAAAGCAACCACCATCCCCCATTGCAGGAAGATGATAGCTGCTACATTTATAAGCCAACTTCGTATTAGATGGCTTTTTTTATTATTCTTCAGTAGCTTTCTGACCGTGGTGAAGAGCACCACGGACAAATTGGTTCCAGCGAGCATGGTACAAAACGAACCCGTCTTCAAACTCCACCGTGATGTTGTTGACACCATGATAAGCGGTGCAGGTGGCTTTGCTGCCATCCTTCATCGTCATCGTAGTGCCGACAGATTTCGGAGAACCGTACTCGTCCTTGCGAGCTGCGTTGATGGCACGCCCCCGCAGTCTGCAATTGGGGCAGCAAGTAACACCGGACGCAATAGCCCGCGTCATGTTGTGGATGCTTGTCACAAACTCTTGTTTGCAATCGGGGCACACAAAAATGGCGCGTCTGGACGAACGGGCAGGAATTTCGCTGGGGGCGTAATCGTTCTTGCCGCTCCACATAGCAGCAGCTTTTGGATACATGGTCGCCAAATCGTTGACGCCGGAAATAGCCTTGCGACCTGCACAAACAGGGCAACCGGTATTGTTATGCAACAAAGAATTGACGACGTTGCAAACGGGAGCCTTAAACTCCTGTTTGCAGTCGGGGCAGACAAACCATGCCATTTTGTTGTTGCCTGCAGATATCTTACCGGGAGAGCAAGCGTTTTTGTTGCTCCACATGTTGGCTGCCGCAGGGCACTTTGTAGCCAAGTCATTGATTCCAGAAACCACTTTCAAACCACGACAAACGGGACAACCGGTGCGATAACGCATCAAAGAGTTGACAACATTGCAAATGGAAGACTCAAACTCTTGTCCGCAATCAGGGCATACAAAGACGGCCTTTTTGTGGCTGCCTGCAGGTGCTTCGCTGGGAGTGAAAGCGTTCTTGTTGCTCCACGAAGTATTTGTGCAAAAACTATCCAAACGAAGGAGAACGAAAGAATATGAGGAACAAAAACCTGACCGCTGCCGCTGCTGTGGCAACCGCTGCAGCCCTGATGCTTGCCGGATGCGCTACTCAGAAGCCTGCCGCTTCCTCTTCCGAAGCAGCTTCTACCGCCCCGGCTGAAAGTTCTGTGGTTGAGGAGACTACGCCGGAGGAAGCGCCTTCCGAGGTTACTGATGTAGACGAAGCTGCTGCGGAGGACCTGCTGTTGAGCACCGAGACGATGCACTACAGTGCTGATGATGAAGATGGCGTTGTTACCGTTCACAAGTACGATGAGAACGGCAATGAGGTTTTCATGCGTGAAATCGACAAAGCAAGTGATATGGACACCGTTATCATCAAAGAGCTGGACGAGAACGGCAATGTCCTGAAAATGGCCTCCTACCTCAATGGCGAGCAAAACTATCTGTACACTCAGGTTTTCAACGACCACGGGGACATGATTGAACGCGATGATGAGGATGGCAATCCTTCCATCGTGTGCCAGTACACCTATGATGACAACGGCCGGAAACTGAGCGAAGAGTCCTACACCGTAAGTGATGGTGAGCAGTATCTGAACTACTCCACCGCCTATACCTATGATGATACCCATGAGCTGCCCGTCACGGAAGTTATCACGAATGATAGCGGTGTCCAGACCACGACCCGCGATTTCGATACCATGGATGTCGATGGCCTGTACATCGAAACTGTCAGCGAAGATGGTGCAGATGACATTGTGTATCACAAGCGCGCGAGCGACAACAAGACCACTTATTATTTTGGTCAGGGCAGTGAGGTCTCGACCGAATACGATGAGCATGGCAATATGACCAAACAGCAGGGCAAAGATGCTACGATGGGCAACTTCGAACAGACCTTCGAGAACACCTATGATGACAACGGCAATCTCATCTCCATGAAGTCCGCCTATAACGGTGATGATGGCTACTTCATTGACTACACCTACGCTGCTCTGAATGATGCAAGCTACAACGGCGAGGGCACGCTGCTCTTTGATGCAGCAACGGATACCCCGTCTGCCGCCTGATGCTTTCACGACGCAGACTGAAATTCAAACCATTGGAGTCGCCTTCGGGTGGCTCCTTTCTTTTTGCTTGAGCCTATCTTGTGGTATACTGGAAAAAAGGAGTGTGAAATATGAGTATCGAAGAACGCGCAGCGGCTGCTGCTGAACTGAAAGCGACCGGAAAGTGCAACTGCACACAGTCTGTGGTCAAGGTGTTTGAGGACAAACTACCTATCGATGATGAAACACTGATGAAGCTGACGGCGGGATATGCTGCCGGTATGGGGTGTATGGAAAGCACTTGCGGGGCCCTGATTGGCGCTGTCATGGTGGCAGGTATTCTCACGGATGGCAAAGGCACGCCCCGTATTTCCAAAGAGCTTGTACAGAATTTCGAGCGCAAATGCGGTGCTACCATCTGCAAGGACCTGAAAGGCATTGAGACCGGCAAGGTTCTGTGTCCCTGCCCAGAATGTGTCCGTAATGCGGTCCTCTCGCTCGGAGAGGCTCTGGGCGAATAAAGCAACAAGAAAAGAGGAGCTGTTCTAAGCCCCTCTTTTTTCTTTTCCCTATTCTGTTTCTTTGGCAAGGCCCAGAATCTCTTGTGCCTGCGCCATCTCTTTCGGAATCTGGTCTTTGGGACAATACCGAATTTCGACAGCCCGTCCTATAGCCAATGTGTGCTTCATCGGTGTCGGGACCACGACCGTATCTCCCTCGCAGATTTCGTCCCCACAGCGGTAATAGCGTGTTCTCACCACGCCATCGATATCGACACCACAAAAAGCCACTTCATTGCACTTCCTCAATACTTTGCTATACACGCGAGAGTCGAACAACATCCCGAGGCTCTGGCCCTGGAAGAAGTCTGTCAGCCTGCCAACAAAGTCCGGCCAGTTATCGGGCAGACCGTCCTTGTCGAATGAGCCTTCCAGAACGGAAGTGTCTCCACTGTCACGAGTCACGACTATTCTATAGGTCTTTCGAACCTCATCCTGTACAGTATCTGGTGAGTGTCCTTTTGGGTGGGAAAACACGCTCTGGTCATCATATACCTTGAGGAACTCCGCCACCTTGTCTTTGAGTTCGTACTGCAAGGAGACTCTTCCCACACGCGCAATACGGCGATTATAAGTTATCGTGCCCTCTGAACTAACGAGCTACCATTCATTTGTATCATGTATACAAATTCCGTACTCATTTACATATTGGTCTTTTACCTCATCTGCCGCAGTCTGTTCCAGGCTGATTTCGATGGATTTCACCTTGTTCTTCGTTTCGGCCTTAACACAAAGACCGAACAGCTCTGGCATTCCGGTTTTTTGCCGAAGGATATCCGTGAGAGACTCGTCGTGATAGCGGTAGTCCTGGCCATTCGCCCCGTGGTAGAAGTATACTTCATCGTCATCCGTTAGAAGCCGGACACGCCAATGTCCACTAACTGACGGGATGCGTTTCCTGCGATAGTTCGCGAATGTTTCGGAGAATGCAGCAAAGATGTAGTCAGTGTCGGCTTGTGAAATACGGGTTTTAGCCTTTTTCGTTCCCTCTGGCGTCTTTTGCGTGAGCTTCGCTGTTCCATCCCGTGTGATTTCGAGAAGCTGCTTTTCATCGAACCCTGGCAAAGATAGGTCGGCCACTCGGCAGGACCTGATTCTGATTTTCTCGAGAGCGCCATGGAACGGCAAGCCCTCATGCGTGATGTATGTTCCCATTAAGGTTCCTCCGCAATAATTTATTGGCTTCAGGAAGGATATTTCCGGCTCCAGAAATACACAAGGACTTTCTCGATTCTATCCTGATATTTTCCTGGGTCTACTTGCTCGCAAAGCAAATATTCCCCTGCCTCGGCTTTCTCAAGAGCCCTGTCATCCACTAGAATCTCAGATTCAAGCGGAAATAGTTTTGCAGAGTACGAGTCGGTCCATAGCCTGGCATTTTCCGTTCTGCCAAGATTATATTTGTGGTCTTTGTGATTTTCCTTGCTCACGCTTCCATGCGGCTCATCCGATTCTTGCCCATCTGCTCCACCTGATATCAGTCCTGCGAAACTCAAATGTATGTCACTATTATACAATGGGAAGTCCGCTTTGTGAACTGCTTTTATCAAAGCCGAATAGCCAAGTCTCTGGTTTTGGTTACAGGAGAGTTTGCTGAGACAACCGGGTAGCCAAAAAGACAAGCTGGCAGTTGTCACAAGGCCCTGCAGACGTTCTGAACCTATCTTATTGGGACGACTGCGCTCTGCTGAGAAATCTGTATGCCTTGGCATAGATTCGTTTTGACTAGGCCATCCGTTCTGATGAACATTATGAAACCAGACTTTGGACTGATTGCTCTACCACCCCACAGCCGTCAGAAAGCCCTTACCTGCGCATTGTTTCCGTGTGAGCAAGGAAAACTTACCCATGCAAAAAGAAAAAGCACCACAGAGGCTCTGTGCCCCTATGGTGCTTATGCTTGGCTATTGAAGATTTTTCGTGGTTTTATTACTTTT
>ULPO01053474.1_pt1 | contig 10667 bp, 8 predicted proteins | sample 1953611 | NCBI WGS metagenome assembly ULPO01 (sample SAMEA4835632, study PRJEB28245) | human gut metagenome | biome: gut microbiome; material: fecal sample | place: Denmark | collected 2008 | reverse complement strand
AGTTCCGCGAAAACTCTGGTGATTTCGTTTGTTGGTATGCAAACCCAAGAAGTAACGATTAAACCTCATGTAAAGGTAATTTTGAAATCCGATTCTGAGCTGCTTGAAGAGGTTGTGGTTACCGGTTACGGTACATTTAAAAAAGCATCATTTACTGGAGCTGCTTCTACTGTAAACACTTCCACCTTGGAAGATGTACCTGTTCTTTCTGTTGCCGACAAACTTTCTGGTAATGTCGCTGGTGTTACTTTTGGCTCAAGTTCAAGTAATCCGGGTTCTGTAAGCAGTATCCGTGTACGTGGTATGGGTTCCATCAATGCCGGAAACAATCCGCTTTATGTTATTGACGGAACACCGGTCACAAGTGGAGACTTATCCGAGTTCACTTATAGTGATGCAGGAACTGATATTTTGTCTTCACTCAATACCAATGACATCGAGTCTATCACAGTTATCAAAGATGCGGCTGCTGCCTCTCTTTACGGCTCGCGTGCTGCTAACGGTGTTGTGGTCATTACGACGAAAAGCGGAAAACAAGGCAAAACAAATGTAAGTTTCCGTTCCGACTGGGGTTTCTCAAACATGGCAATAGATTATCGTCCTATGCTCGACGGTGACTCGCGCCGCGAACTCTTATGGACCGGTCTCAAGAATTACGGGTTATACACCGGAAACATGTCCGATGCAGATGCCGCAACTTTTGCAGACCAGAACATCGAGGACTTTGCTTCAAAACCCTCAACCGGATGGACGGATTGGAAAGACCTGCTTTTCCGTAACGGTTCTCATCAGAACTACCAGCTGAGCGTATCTGGTGGCAATGACCGTACCAAGTTCTACACCTCAGTAGCTTATACCAATCAGGAAGGTATCATTTACAAACAAGGTCTGGAACGTTTCACTGGTAATGCAAACCTCACTCATAAGTTTGGAGACTTTGAAGTTCAGGTTACAAGCCAATTCTCAAAAGTAAGACAAAACAAAACTAATGAAGCTACCTCCTATGATGGACCTGTGGCCAATTACGCATTCTTCCAAAGCCCCTCATCAACCCCTTATAATGAAGACGGCACATTAAACAATGGTTGCGGCGTATTTGGAGTCAATCCTTTGTATGAAAGAGAACACAGCTCTGACGTTTATACCCTGATGAAGGCATTCAATACAATCAAGTTGACCTACAATATTTGGGACAAGTTGAATTTAAGTGAAAAGATTGCTTATGATTACGCACAAGGAACCAATGACGTTCTTTGGGACAGACACTCAAACAATGGTGCCCCCGGTGGTGTCATGCAGCGTATCGTCAATCGTAATGACCAGCTGAATACACAAACCCAGCTCTCTTACATCAACTCTTTCGGTCTACACAATATTGACGCCCTGCTTGGTTTTGAAACACAAGATACGGAATATGCTTTCAACTACATGGCAGGCCAAGACTATCCGGGTGATTTGTACGAATTGACAAATGCCGGTTCAACAAGTGCCGAAACCAACAGACAGAGCTATCGCATGACTTCGTTCCTCGGACGTGCCAATTATAACTACGCAGACAGATATTATCTCGGTCTCAGCTATCGTACCGACGGAAGTTCACGTCTGGCAAGAGAAAACCGTTGGGGAAGTTTCTGGTCGGTTTCCGGAGCATGGAGATTCATAGACGAAAGTTTCCTGAATCCTGTCAAGAGTGTATTGACAGATGGAAAGCTCCGTGTGTCATACGGTGTAAACGGAACGCAACCATCAGACTATTATGCTTATATGAATCTTTATAAATACGGAATCATATACAATGGACAGTCAGGAATGTCAATCGTCGGAATTGCAAACCCGGACCTGAAATGGGAAAAGAACAAAACATGGAATATCGGTCTCGACCTTTCATTCATCGACCGTATCTCTGTAACATTCGACTACTATCAGCGTAAAACCAGCGACCTTATATATGACCTCCCCGTATCACAAGTCGGCGGATATTATGATGGCAATTATGGGTATACCACCCCGCAAAACATCGGTTCACTGAAGAACTCCGGTTTTGAGTTGACCATTACATCAACCAATTTCAGAAACAAGGATTTCACGTGGACCACTTCTCTGAACATGGCACACAACAGCAACAAACTGACCAAATTGGATGGCCAGCAGAATGAAATCGTATCAGGACCGCTGATTCACCGTGTAGGCGAACCTTACTATTCATACTATGTTTATGAATACGCCGGAGTCGACGCAGAGACCGGTAAAGAAATGTTCTATCTGAATGACGGAACAGAGAATGCCCGCAAGACAACTACAAATATCTCTGAAGCCAACAAAACTATTGTAGGCAAGCATCAGGCTAGTATAGAAGGCGGTCTTACCAACAACCTCAAATGGAAGTTTATCGACTTGGGCTTCACTTTCACTTATTCATTGGGTGGTGATGCTTTTGACTACTCCACTTGGCAGCACTCCAATGGCGGTTCATATCTATACGGTGGTGCCGTACCGACATACTATGACATCTCAAAGATGTGGACAGGCCCGGGCGACACGAATGCCACATTGCCTAAATTTGAATATGGAAGCGCTGCTTCACTGTCTTCACGCTGGCTGATGCCTACTGATTATCTACGTCTGAAGAACCTCACATTAGGTGTAAGCATTCCGCAAAACTATATCAGCAAGCTTGGGCTCAGCAAAGCCAGAATCTACTTCTCTGGTTCCAACCTGCTTACATGGAAGTCTAAAGACTTATTTGTAGATCCGGAAATGCGTGTAGACGGACTATGCACATTTGAGACTCCGGCATTGAGAACATATACATTCGGAATAGAATTGAATTTCTAACTAATAAAGATACGAAAATGAAAATATTAAAGACATTATACACAGCAACGCTTTGCGCAGCTATGGCAGTCAGCACTTCATCATGCCTCAACAGTTGGCTGGATCAGTCACCCGCAGACGGAATAGATGCTGAAACCGCAATCAAGAACAGCGATGATTTGGCCAATGTGCGGACGGGACTTTATGCTGCCGTTAAAGGTAACAGTAGCCTGATTAATTATTATGGACGCCTCATGTTCGTATACGGTGACATGAGAGGGGAAGATATCCAATATGAATATAACGGGGGAAGTGGAAGAGCAAACTTCTACTACTATATGGAATATACAACTGCAGACAATTTCACCACCTCAACAGCCGTATGGCAGATGCCTTATGTAGTCATTGCACGCGCCAACCGTCTGATTCAGGCAGCAGAAAGTGGCAACCTGACCGATGCGGCAGAGGCAAAAGCCACTATTGACCAATATGATGCAGAAGCAAAAGTTCTGCGCGCCATGGCACTGTTTGACCTTACACGTATCTACGGTAAACCTTATACGGTAGATCAAGGCAGCTCACTCGGTGTGCCCATCGCTACCTCCCCACTAGAATCGACAGAAAAGCCAAGCCGCAGCACGGTAGTTCAATGTTATGAGAGTATTGAAAAAGATTTGACAGATGCAATCAACTCAAATGCACTGCCCAAAACCAATGAAGTGGGTTATGTCAACCTTTGGGCTGCCAAAGCCTTGCAGGTACGTGTATATATGACAAAAGGCGAATGGAGCAAGGCTCTATCCGTAGCAGAAGACATCATATCAAACTCGTCTTACAAACTTTGGGAACCGTCAGAATATGTTGCAGCATGGAGCAAAAGCGATGCCAATCATTCAAAAGAAATCATGTTCGAGATTTCCATCAACAACAATACTGACTGGACAGACCGTGAAGGTATTGCCTATTTATATGCCGACAAGGCTGGCGCTTCTCCCGGATATGGAGATGTAATTGTCACAAAAGACTTCTCTGACATGCTTACATCCGACCCGGCAGACATCCGTAACGACATATTATTGGCAGCGGCAGCAGGAGGATTTGACAAGCGCAAAGTTTACATCAACAAAATGCCAGCTGTAAACGGAGATGTGCGTTACTCCAATGTCCCATTGCTACGCTTGTCAGAAGTTTACTTGTCAGCAGCAGAAGCAGCTTTCCAAGCCGGAGACAAGAACAAGGCTGCCAACTTGCTGAACGATATCATCTCCAACCGCACAACGGATGAAAGCAAACAAGTAACCAGCGGAAACATCACATTAGACCGCATCTACATCGAACGCCGCAAGGAACTTGTAGGTGAAGGACAGCGCTACTTCGATGTTATGCGCCGAGGTGAAACCGTTACACGCTACACGGACGTTAATGACAGAGGATGGCACGACGTATTGAGCGAAGAAGCGCGTACATTCAACCGCGACTCCAAGAAAGCGCTCCCGTTGATTCCCGTCGGTGAAATCAATGCCAATCCGAACATAGAACAAAATCCAGGCTATTAATCAATAGTAGCCTAAAGAAACTTGGGAATTTTCCCAATGTGTTTTTATAAATAAAGTGTTTAGAGGAGGTGTGCCAGTGATGGTATGCCTCCTTCTTTCAATATATCCACCAATATCGGTTTCACTCCGCTGACAAAACACTCAACGGCAATAACCATCAGGATAAGTCCCATCAGGCGCATCATCACATTGTTTCCCGTCTCACCCAGGATTTTGACCAACCGCGTGGAAGCACGCAATATGAAGAAGGTAATCAGATAAATAAAGGCAATCATTCCTATAAGAACTCCTTTCATCTGAATGGTATGGGCATCCTGCATCAGCACAATGGCATTGGCTATGGCACCAGGACCACAAAGCATCGGAATTCCAAGAGGAGTAATGGAAATATCATCGGCATAAGTCTTGATTTCCTCGTCTTTCAGCTTCATTGGGGTATAACGGGCTTGCAGCATATCGAAGCCAATCTTAAAGATAATAACTCCACCGGCAATACGGAAACCATTGGTAGAGATACCGAAGAACTTAAAGAGGAACTGCCCTGCAAACGTAAAGACCATAATTGTTATAAAGGCAACCAAAGTGGCGCGCGATACTACCGACTGCCGTTCACGGTCTGTCATTCCATGCGTCATGGTCAAAAACACCGGCATGGTGCCGAGAGGGTTTGTCAACGTAAAGAAGGAGGTAAAACAAAGTAAAGCGAAAGGTAAGATTGTGTCCATAGCTGTATAATATACGTTTCTGCAGACAAAAGTACAACTAAAAATTTCAATGTCACAAAATCTGCATCAATTCTTTCAGATTACTGATATGATAAGTCGGTTGGAAAGGCAGTTCTTCCTTCCCTGTTACATTATAAAACACTTGGTGCATGCCCACTCCTTTGGCTCCTGCCACATCATTCTCCCAACTATCGCCTATCATCAAAGAATCACGCACCTCGGATTGTGTGGCAGAAAGGGCAAAATGAAAAATTTCGGGCCAGGGCTTCAAGATACCGATGTCATCAGAGAGAACAATCTTCTTAAAAAAGTGGTCAATGCCTGCCGAACGCATCTTATGACATTGCAGCTCTTGGAAGCCGTTGGAAAGGATATAGAGGTTATATTTCCCCGCCAAATATTCCAGTACCTCATACGCATGCGGCATCAGCCGACTTTTTGTGGGAATGACCGAAAAGAAATCATCAGAAAAAGCCTCGGCCAAAGCAGCATCCCCCGCCCCTACTGCCTCCAGAGGATATAGAAAACGCTGGCGGTTCAACTCTTCCTTACTGACCTGCCCTCTGCCGTATTCTTCCCACAGCTCTACATTACGATGCTGATAAAGCGTATAGAAATGCTGGAAAGAACGAAAGAAACGGTCATAATCATACTTGTGATACATCTCTTCGAATGTATCGCGTGCATTAAGGGAAAATGCCCAAAGCGTATCGTCCAGGTCAAAAAATAGGTTCTTATATTGGGATGCCATAATTTAAAGGAAAGGGATATATAAAAATAGACGCAGATTATCAATTCCAATAACCTGCGTCCGTTCTGTATCAGTCTATAACAGTGTTATTTTACCTGGATTACCAAATACTTGGACACACTCCAGAAGTCTTTCGGATTTGTAATCTTCAAAGTCAGCTGTCCTTTATCATCTTTCTCCAACGCATAAGAACCAGCGGGATGAGTAGTCAAGATATCAGCATCTTTAGAGTATAGTTTAATCTCTTTTGTCGTACGGATATCCACTTGTGTAAAGTAGTCCTTGTTGATATCAGAATCTTTCAGCACCTGGCCTTTTTTGAAAAGTCCGGTATTTGTCAATATCTTCTGGTCCTTCAACTCTTTCTTCGTACCAAATACAAACCAAGCCGTATTGAGTGCCTTATCTTGTTCGGCAACGGTTTGAGCCTTCGCCTCATTTTCGGCAGTCAATTCTTCTTTCTCAGTAGACAAACCGGTTACGGCAGCATCCAGTTCCTGGATACGGATATTCTTGGAAGCCAGCTCAGCCTGCAATTCCTCGATACGCTGGGTCTTTGCCACCAACTCCTGAGTCAGGGACTCCACAGCCCTCTTCAACTGGGCAGAGTTATTCTTACTGTTCTTCAGCATGGACTGCAGTTTGGCAATCTGCTCCTTGTTCTCTTCCATCTGCTTACGGATAAACTCAATATCCGACGCAATCTGCTGCTTGGCATTCAAAGAGCCTTCTGCCACAGCACCACGCTGCAAATCCACACGGCTCTCTGCTGCATTAATCTGGCGGAATCCCTCTGAAATATCATTGAAAGTGCCCATCATCTCGTCCAATTCAGCATTACGCTGAGTCAGTTCCATCAATAAAGAATCATTTTCAGCTTTCAGCTGGTTCTTACTGCCACCAGAGAAGCTGTCACACGAAGCCATTACAGCCGCGCATACAATTAAAACTGCTAACTTTTTCATACGCTTTCGTTTTACGTTTGGTTAATGAAGTTATTTAATCGTCTATTCCTGTTACTACAATCACAATTTCACCGCGCGGTTCGTTCGCCGTGAAATGTTCAATCAATTCTGTAAGCGTTCCACGCACCGTTTCTTCGTGCATCTTTGAGATTTCCCGCGAAACAGAAGCCTGACGTTCGGCACCGAAATGTTCGGCAAACTGCGTCAAAGCTTTTACCAATCTGTGGGGAGACTCATAGAACACCATGGTACGACACTCCTCGGCCAATGCCTTCAGGCGGGTCATCCTTCCTTTCTTCTGTGGAAGGAAACCTTCAAAACAGAACTTCTCATTCGGCAGTCCGGAAGCCACCAATGCCGGTACAAAAGCTGTCGCTCCCGGCAGGCATTGCACTTCGATGCCGTTACGCACACACTCTCTGACTACCAGAAAGCCCGGGTCGGATATACCCGGCGTACCTGCATCCGAAATCAAAGCTACAGTTTCTCCCCCCTTTATTCTATTAACAACACTTTCAACCGTTTTATGTTCATTAAATTTATGGTGAGATTGCATCGCATTCTTTATTTCGAAGTGTTTCAGCAATATGCCGGAGGTACGTGTATCCTCAGCAAGTATCAAATCCACTTCTTTCAGAATCCGGATAGCACGGAATGTCATATCTTCCAAATTCCCTACCGGGGTAGGCACTACATAAAGTTTTCCCATACTTATCGGTTGTTTAGCTGAAATATTTTTTGAGGAGTTCCATAAAATCGACAGCGGCTTCATTCTCTTCATCCGGCTGCACTTCCGAAACGAAAATATCCATAGCCTTGTCCAAAGAAGGGGCCTCACCCAAACGTCGTACCACTTCATTCATCCGTGCAGCATCGCCTGCGAACAGCTCGCGGACAAAACGGAATGAATCGTTCAGACTGATGGCATGTCTCAAATCCTTGGCAGGCTTGATGCGTTCTGCCAAAATAGGAACTGTTTCCGGTTCCTCACATACCATCTTCACTGTATCAGGAATAACCGATTCGACCGGAGAAACCGGTTCGGTCAAAGGAGTAGTAACAGCAGGGGGTTCCTCCAGGGGCGACACAACAGTCGTTGGCGCCTCCTCAAGCAGTTCTTGCAACGCCTCCAAGCGTGCCTTCATCTGCTGGATATTCCGTTTTGCCACAATCTTCAATGTCGGATTGGCATCACTTGAAATGGCCTGCATCAAACATTTCAATTCCTGAATATCTAATTCTATGTCGTTTAATAGGGTTTGCATATCCTTTACACAGTCCGTGTTAACGCTACAAATGTAGAAATAAATAATGAAAAAATATCGGAAAGCAAACAAAAGTGTTACTTTTGCGCTTAAATATAACACTCGAAAGCATGGTATTATTCTCAGAAGATCATATACAGGAAACCAAACGCAGGGGAAGAATTGAGGTCATTTGCGGTTCCATGTTCTCCGGCAAAACCGAAGAGCTGATAAGGAGACTGAAACGGGCAAAATTTGCCAAACAACGCGTAGAGATATTCAAGCCTGCCATAGACACCCGTTATTCCGAAGCCGATGTCGTATCGCATGACAGTCATTCCATAGCCTCCACTCCCATTGACTCGTCTGCCAGCATTCTGCTCTTCACTTCAGAGATAGATGTAGTGGGCATTGACGAAGCCCAGTTCTTTGACAGCGGCCTGATTGATGTATGCAACCAGCTTGCCAACAATGGTATACGCGTCATTGTAGCCGGACTGGATATGGACTTTCGCGGTATTCCATTCGGCCCTATGCCGGGACTGTGTGCCATTGCAGACGAAGTTTCCAAAGTACATGCCATCTGTGTGAAATGTGGCCAACTTGCCTCGTTCTCCCACCGTACCGTCAAGAACGACAAACAAGTACTGCTGGGAGAAACCGAAGAGTACGAACCGCTATGCCGAGAGTGCTATCAGCAAGCCATCCAAGCCGACCAAAAGGAAAGCGGTCATTAACGAATACAAAAAACAGAGCATTATGGAACGCAAAAAGATTACATTCGACAGTTTTATCCGCGGTGTCATACTCGGTGTCATTATTATCGGCATCCTTATGCTCTTCAAGCGTCTAAGCGGCGTATTGCTGCCATTCTTCATCGCATGGCTCATTGCCTATCTGATATACCCCCTGGTCACCTTCTTCCAGTACAGATTAAGGCTCAAGAACCGGGTCATATCCATCTTCTGCGCCTTATTCAGTATTCTGATTGAAGGAGGAACCGCCTTCTATCTGCTTGTGCCTCCCATGATGGACGAATTCGTCAGGGTAAAAGATTTGGTAATAGACTACTTTTCCAACGGAACCCACGACGGCAATGTGCCCAAAACACTCTCTGAATTCCTTCGTGAGAACATAGACACCCAGTTTGTCACCCAATTGTTCAAGGAAGAGAATATGCTGAACGCCATCAAGGAAACCGTTCCCCGGCTCTGGTCCTTGTTGTCAGAATCCGTCAATCTGCTGTTCAGTTTCTTCACTTTCTTCCTCATTCTTCTCTATATAGTTTTCATATTGCTGGATTACGAAAGCATTTCCGAAGGGTGGACCCACCTGGTACCACAGAAATACCGGCCCTTCGTAATCAATGTAATGAACGATGTGAAAGACGGCATGAACAGATACTTCCGCGGACAAGCATTCGTGGCATTGTGTGTCGGTATTCTGTTCAGTATAGGCTTTCTGATTATTGATTTCCCACTGGCCATTGGGCTCGGCTTGTTCATCGGTGCTTTAAACCTAGTGCCCTATTTACAGATTATCGGCTTTATACCTACCATCGTGCTGGCCATACTGAAAGCAGCGGATACGGGAGGAAACTTCTGGATTATCATTGCATCGGCCCTTGCTGTATTCATAATAGTACAAGTCATTCAAGACGGATTCATCGTACCGCGTATCATGGGGAAGATTACGGGCCTAAACCCTGCCATCATCCTACTGTCTTTATCAATTTGGGGTTCATTGATGGGTATGCTGGGTATGATTATAGCACTTCCGCTTACCACCCTTATGCTCTCCTACTATCAACGTTTCATCATAAACAGAGAAAAAATTCACAAGTTTGAACAGACTGATAATCAACAAGAAAAGTAAAAGCAGAAGTCGTTCTCAAAACTTTTTCCCTTAATCCATTTGTTTTTTAAACAAAAGTAGCTATCTTTGCACCCGCTTAACAGCAATAAGGTCTGATTCGCTAGCTCAGCAGGTAGAGCACAACACTTTTAATGTTGGGGTCCTGGGTTCGAGCCCCAGGCGGATCACTGAAACAACAAGAAGAATCAAGCAAATTCCTGATAATCAGATATTATCAGGAATTTCTTTTTTCTGGCAGGTAGCAGTGGAAAATCCAGTGTAAGCTGCCCCCTAAAACCAAGCGATTCTGCCCCCTTAAAACATTCAACAATGCCCCCTTAAAAAGTCTTGACCGATGGGGTTATTATTATTTTAGTTTATTTCCCTCTGTATGCAGCCATTTTACGGACACTTTCTCCTGTCAGCTCAATCCGGTGCGCCGTATGTATAATACGATCCATAATGGCATCTGCTACTGTAGGGTCTCCGATTGCATCATACCAATTGTCCGTTGGCAGTTGCGAGGTGATGATGATGGACTTGCGCCCATGTCGGTCCTCTATTATATCGAGCAGGATGGGTCGTTCCTTGGCATCAAGGTTCACAAGGAAGAGGTCATCCAATATGAGCAGCGTGCTCCGTTCGATTCTCTTGAGTTCCGATTCCAGTGTGCCTTTTACTTTTGCCACCTTAAGCGTACCCATAAGTTTCGGAGCATTCGCATAATATGTCCGTATGCCCTTCTTGCAGGCTTCATA
>ULPO01026317.1_pt1 | contig 11157 bp, 8 predicted proteins | sample 1953611 | NCBI WGS metagenome assembly ULPO01 (sample SAMEA4835632, study PRJEB28245) | human gut metagenome | biome: gut microbiome; material: fecal sample | place: Denmark | collected 2008 | reverse complement strand
GAATCACTGACCGCATATCGAACGGAATTTGTACCTCTTTCGTTGCATATGAGGTGTAACTTAAAACCAAAGTACCACCCCATGGTGCTCTTGCCTATCTCTGCATAGCCCTTGAACACCTCGTTTCTGGTGATGCGCTTATTGTGGCATACCGGCACGCATGTACTGTCTACGAAACTTATGCCCGTGCATCTGCCAAAGCAGAACAACTGTAGGAACAGCATCATCTCCAAGCACACACGTGACTCCAATTCCACAAAACGATTATACGAAAGCTGACGTGGGAATAGATCCTTGAGATGCTCGCGAACGTAAAAGAGGTAATAATGTTTAAAATTACGAAACTGATTAAAGTGAAAGCATACGAGAATGGTCATGATCTCTGAGTGACTCATAACACAGAACGCTTACGGTGTCTGCGTTCATCGGGTGCCTTCAGACTCATTTTTTCGATATCTTTGTCATATTCTTCGCAAAAATCATCAATAATACAGAAAATATCTGTAATTTTGTCCTTGGTAATCTCCATAATCCTTATTGTTTAAATCTTTGTAACTATTTGATTCACAACTATAAAGATGATAAAACTATGCGAGATTACCAAACTTTTAAGACTCTTTTCTTATCCCGAACTCAGGTTCTAAGACATTCAGACTTATTAACTAAGCCAGGGACTTCATTGATGGATCGTGGTGTGGTTAATCTTAGACATTTCAAACGAATCTCAGAGCTGATTCTCTAGCTGAAAGAATAGTTGATTTAGGCTTGAGAAAATTTAGGATATGATGTTTTCAATTTCCATAAGGCGGAACACTTTTTTCGACGCTATTTCGTGAAATCAAATAAAATCACTAAATTTGCATATTGAACAAGACTAAAAGTAGATATGGCAGGTTTTAATGAAAACACGCGAGTTAAGTTCCCGGCACTGATGCACCTTACGCGCATCGGCTATACTTATCATGCGTTAAAGGAGTTAGACCTTGACCCGGAGACAAATATTGCCAAGGATATTTTCTATAAACAGATTAAAAAATTCAATCCTCAGTTGACAGTAGAGTCCATCAGCCTACTGCTCGGCGACATCCGCAATAAACTGAACAATGAAGATTTGGGCCGTGAGTTCTACAGGTTGATCTCGTCCAATAGCGGTATTAAGTTTATTGACTTTGAGCATCCTGAGGCTAACGACTGGACTTGTGTGACCGAAATGCCATGCATAAATGGCGGCGATGAGTTTCGCCCTGATATTACGTTGCTAATTAATGGTTTGCCACTTGTCTTTATTGAGGTGAAGAAGCCCAACAACAAAGGAGGAATACTTGTTGAGCTTCATCGCATGAATGACCAGCGTCTTCCCAATCCCAAGTTTCGCAGATTTATCAACCTTACTCAGTTGATGATATTCTCTGACAACAAGGAGTATGACTTTACCACATCCAAGCCTGTCCAAGGCGCATTCTACGGTTGTATAGATAAGAAGCGGATGCACTTCAATGTGTTTCGCGAAGAAAGCACCGACTTCTACAAGGACTTCAATTACATGCCTTTGAAGGAAGAAACTGAGAATTATATTCTTAAGGACAACAATAATATTGTGCTGAAATCCTCCCCCGAGTACGAAACGGACAAGAATCCAACGACACCAACTAATAGGATTATCACGTCCTTGTGCTCCAGGGAGCGTCTTCTTTATTTACTACGCTATGGTTTTGTCTATCTCGATTATATTGATGAAGACACGCAAAGACATGTCCTCCAAAAACATGTAATGCGCTATCCTCAATTATTCGGCACGCAGGCTATTCGCAAGACCATAGATGATGGCAAGCAAAGTGGAATTATATGGCATACCCAAGGCTCCGGAAAGACGGCCCTCTCTTATTTTGCCACACGCGTGCTTACCGACTATTATACGGAGAAACATATCATTCCCAAGTTCTACTTTTTCGTTGACCGTCTTGATTTGATGGAACAGGCTACGACAGAGTTCTCCAACCGTGGCTTGCATGTCATCAATGTGGAGAATCGCGATGAACTGATGAATACTTTCAGTAACGAAAAGGCACAGGAGAACAACTCTGGCGAACATGAGATAATCGTCGTCAATATTCAGAAACTGAAAGATTCTGACGGTAAGATCAACGTCTCTAAATATGCCACGAACATCCAACGGGTATATTTCCTTGATGAAGCACATCGTGACTATAACCCCAAAGGTTCATTCCTCAGCCGCCTGTTTGAAAGCGACCCGAAGGCCATTCGTATCGCCTTGACCGGCACACCGCTTATCGGGGAGGAACGAAAGACCACGGATGTCTTTGGCAAATATATCAGCACCTATTATTACAATCGCTCTATTGAGGATGGCTTTACCAAGCGTATGATGCGCGAGGATATAGAGACCAGCTATCGGCTGCGCTTACAAGAAATTTGGTCAGACCTCGAAGAAACGATAAAGGTTAAAAAGGAGGATATTAAGAGGCAAGCCATTATTGAGAATGAAAGGTATGTGGGAGCTTTGCTCGACTATATCGTCAGTGACTTCAAACGCTTCCGCTTGCAAATGGATGACCCGTCGCTTGGCGGCATGATCGTATGCGAGACGAACAAACAGGCCCGCATGATGTTCCGTCTGTATAAGATGGGAACGCACAAGGACGAGGATGGACATTCCACCTATGTGCCTAAGATTGGCACAGTCGTTCCTGAAGACGACGGAACCATGCCAAACAAAGATACGTCGGGCCTGAAGGTAGAACTCATATTGCACGATTATTACGACAAAGAGAAGCGGGCTAATATCTCTCTGCAATTTCGGAAAAAGGCAGAACCAGATTTGCTGATAGTCAATAATATGCTCTTGACGGGTTTTGACGCGCCGCGGCTGAAACGATTGTATCTTGGCCGCAAGTTGAAAGACCATAATCTTCTTCAGGCACTCACACGTGTGAACAGACCGTACAAGGACATCCGATTCGGATATGTGGTTGATTTCGCCGACATCAGGCAGAACTTCAACGACATCAACAACGCCTATGCGGCAGAACTCGGCAAATTCGACACGGGACAGTCTGAGGATGCGAGCGTTGAGCACGTCATGGTTTCAGAAGATGAAATCAAGGAAACGATGAGGGATGTTCAGGAGGTTCTCTTTGACTACACAACCGACAATGCGGAGGAGTTTGCCCAACAGATGGAAGATATTGATGACCACAACAAACTGATCATCATCCGTCATAAGCTTGAAGAAGCCAAAGCCACATGGAATGAGGTCCGTACTTTTGGCTCAGAAGAACTGAAGGCAAAAGTGAAGGGCATGCAACCCGGCAATATCAACAACCTGCTGAAAGTGGTCAACGACCGTATCAGCAACCTCAATCTGAAGGATGTCTTCAACCATGAGGCGGAGGTTGCCTCTATGGTCAATGAAGCATTGGGTACGATAGAATTCAAGTTCCATAAGAAAGGAAGCGGGGAACTGGTCATCAACGACAACCTAAAGAGCGAGTTGCAAAATAAGAAGCGCGCACTTTCGGATGAACTGGCCGATAATATCGACCAAGACGATGACGATTATGTCTCCCTTCTCGACGAGATAAAAAAGTACTTCAGAAAGAAAGGCTTTGAGCCGTCCAATGTTGCAGAGGCAAAGGAAGACATAGGATTCATGGACGACATGATGACGAAAATCAAGGAGATCAACAAGCGCAATGCTGCCCTGCAAAAGAAATACAAGGGCGATGCCAAGTTTGTCAGAGCCCACAAGCGTATTATCAGGGAACAAAAGTCGACAGGCAAGGTGATTATCTCTCCCTCGGAAGTGGAAACATGTATTGCGCTCAACACGATGAAAGACAATATTGACACAATGTTGTTGAATAATTTGGACCTCATCAATAATGTGCCGTTTTTCACTGACCAAGTGAAGAATTGCATTACGCAGGTACTACATAAGATGGAAGTCCAAGCAAAGCCTGCCGACCGCAGATATTTGGCAGGGATTATTACCAACGAGTACGAACATCAATATAAGAGATTCTAATGAGCACATCAGATATAATAAAGAAAACAGAAGACCTGATTGACGCGCTACGCGCCACTTGTGGAAACAACGGATTGAGCGGTGACGGCAATGAGTATAAAATTGTCGTACAGATGTTTCTGTATAAGTTCCTCAACGATAAGTTTGGTTATGAGTTAAAGCACATTCAGAATGAAGAGTATCGCTCGCGTTTTAACGAAGCTGCTCATTGGGAGAGTGCTTATGCTGCTATGACCGATGAGGAGCGTGAGGATGTTTGGGACTATCTGCCAGCCGATACGCCCAAACTCAAGCCTGAACATCTGATTGCCAATCTGTATAATCGCATGAACGAGGGAGATTTCTCTAGCGTTTTTGACAATACTATGGTTTCACTCGGTCAGCTCAATGCCGACAAGTTTAGTGTCAAGACATCCGGAAAGAGCAGTGTTGCACTGTTGGAGTCGTTGACAAACTATGTGACAGATCCCGATAAGCGCGATGACTTTGCCCGTGCGCTCATCAACAACCTGACCACCTTCAACTTTGAGGATATTTTCCATCAAAAGTACGACTTCTTCTCAACGGTATTTGAGTATCTTGTCAGCGACTACAATAAAGACAGCGGAAAATATGGAGAGTATTTCACTCCACATGCCGTAGCCACTATCATGGCGCGACTTCTTGTGGCACCCAACGAGGATATCCACAGTGCGAAAACTTGCGATCCAACGGCAGGAACTGGTACGCTCGTAATGGCTTTGGCCCATCAGATTGGCGAGGGCAACTGTTCTATCTTCACGCAGGATCAGAGCCAGAAGTCAACAACTATGCTTCGCCTAAACCTGATTCTCAACAATCTCGTCTCATCATTGCCAAATGTCATTCAAGGAGATTCACTGATAGATTGGGGACATGAGCGCAAGGACGGCACGTTCGATAAGATGTTCGACTATGTAGTCAGTAATCCTCCGTTCAAAGAGGACTTTAGTCAGACGGTTACCAACGCTGCATTCAAAAACACCGACCGATTCTTTGCTGGCATCCCCAATGTGCCAAAGGGTGACAAGCAAAAGATGGAGATATATCTTGTCTTCATTCAGCATATTCTCTATATTCTGAAAGACACTGGTAAGGCAGCCGTTGTCGTCCCAACTGGTTTTCTCACCGCATCAGCAAAGATACCATTGGCCATCCGTAAGAAGATGGTGGATAAGGGGTGGCTGCGCGGAGTTGTCTCTATGCCTTCCAATATCTTCGCCAACACAGGCACCAATGTCAGCGTGGTCTTTATTGACAAAGGCAAAAAGGACGACAAAGTCATTCTGATAGATGCTTCCAAACTCGGAACGACAGAAAAGGTTGACAAGAACCAGCGGACCGTGCTCAGTGCTGCTGACGAAGACAAGATAGTGAATACTTTCCGCAGTATGGAAGATGTCGATGATTTCTCTAAAGTGGTATCACTTGAAGAGATTAAGGAAAAGAAGTATAGCTTTTCTGCCGGACAATACTTCGACATTAAGATTGACTACGTTGATATCACCGAGGAAGAGTTCAACCGTCGAATGTCCGAATACAAATCGACGCTTGCAAAGCAGTTTGAGGAAAGCCACAAGCTTGAGGAAGAGATTATGAAGCAACTGGCAAGTCTGAAATTCAACGAGGATGTAAAAGAAGAATAGAATGGAAAACGAGATACAGTTTCTGCTTTACAGCATGCCCGACGAGCAGGGCAAAGTACAAGTCATTGTAAAGGATGGTACAATATGGTGTACCCAGAAGGCTATGGCACAGCTCTTTGGGGTGGATAGGTCTGTCATTACCAAGCACTTGAAAAACATCTTCGACTCAGGAGAGCTAAGGCAAGAATCAGTATGTGCAAAAAATGCACTAACTGCCGCTGATGGGAAAAAATATCAAACAACACTCTATAATCTTGATGCTATTATCTCAGTCGGTTATCGTGTTAATTCCATCAGAGCCACTAAGTTCCGCCAGTGGGCAACGTTGGTGTTGAAGGAATATATCACAAAGGGGTTTGCCCTTGATGATGAGCGACTCAAGCAGGGTACTGCCGTGTTCGGTAAAGACTATTTCCGCGAACTCCTTGAGCGCGTCCGGTCCATTCGTGCAAGTGAGCGCCGTATATGGCAGCAGATTACTGACATTTATGCGGAGTGCAGCACCGACTACGACAAGAACTCTCCGACAACAAAAGATTTCTATGCGATGATACAAAACCGCTTTCACTATGCCATCACTGGGCAGACGGCCGCTGAGATTATCTACTCTAAGGCAGACCATACGAAAGACCACATGGGATTGACTACATGGAAGAACGCTCCTGACGGGCGTGTCTTAAAGTCGGACGTGAGCATCGCCAAGAACTATCTACAAGAGAAAGAAATCCGACAACTGGAACGTGCTGTTACAGGCTTCTTCGACTATATTGAAGACCTCATTGAGCGTGAAAACACGTTCAACATGGATCAGTTCTCAGCCAGTGTCAACAAGTTCTTGGAATTCCGCAACTATCACATCTTGCCTGACAAGGGAAAGATTTCTGCTGCAGAAGCTAAAGCCAAAGCAGAACAGGAATACGATATCTTCAACAAGACACAACGTATAGACTCTGACTTCGATAAGGAAGTGAGGGGATTGCTGGGTAAGGAATAAAGAAGAAACATCGACTTGAGAAGTATGAAAATAAAAGATATTGTAACTCTTGTGTCAAAATCAATAACTCCTCAAACAGGTGTAACATACAACCTGTATAGTCTTCCCTCATTTGATGAGGGTAAGACTTTTGAGGTCTTGGACGGAGTTGACATACAAAGCAATAAGTATGAAGTTCCTGACAAGTGTATTTTGTTCAACAAACTAAATGTCCGTTTCAAAAGGGTATGGCGAATAGACAACCAAGATGAGAATAAAATATCATCAACAGAATTCTTGCCACTCGTTGTGAATGAGAATGTTGTTGATATTCAATATTGCTATTATCTGTTGATTTCAGATAAGATCACCAATTATCTATGCGGTCAAAATACCAATACATCGGGAAGTCACAAGCGTATTGACCCAGATAATTTCTTGAATATTGAGATAAATCTGCCGAAAATGTCCATCCAAAAACAGATAGGAAAGACACTTTCGACATTAGACCGTAAAATAGAACTCAACAAGCAGATAAATGATAATTTACGTGCAAGCCGAGTACAGAGCCAAACGCAGTTTGAGCTATGCCGAGGCGCAGCCGTAAATGCGGACATTATCCGAATTTACCGTGGCTTGACCATTCATCAATAGGGGCAGTAGCTCGTTTCTTTGCTTAGTCAACTCTGCAATTTCTTTATTGTTTCTATGTATTTGCCTATATAAAGGTGAAACTTTAGCTGCAAACAACTTCATCATATAGCTTGGTATCTTAATATATTGCAACGAACATAAATATTTCATTACTAAGCATCTTAAAGTGCTACCCATAGCCGCCTTGTCTGCTTTTATTTGAATTTCGTTTGAGCGCAACATTCCATAAAAGAAATCATTGGGAACATTTTCTTTTGCTCTAAGAGTAAATGATGTTTCACTTATGTTCCAATTTGTCGGTTCTTCGAGAATATAATATGTGCGCCCAATGGTTCCAATAGCACTGAAAATAATATCACCAATTTGTAACTGTGAACGTGAGTTGATTTTAGATAAGGCTTCATCATCACATCTTTCACAGTTGTTCCAATCTATTGTTGTACCGACCAAACTTCTAATTGTCACATAATAATTATTTCCGCTACCTAAGACAAAGTTCTTTCGTGGATTTAAGCCGTTTGTAATACGTCCGATATAATCACCAAGAACACAATCGCTCCACCCCTGCGGAATCTCACGCTTCAGCTTCTCACTCCAAACCATAGCTCCGCCACTCGATTTATACGGCTTGCCATTCTCATCTGGGAAGTCAAACTGGACAAACCAGTAATCGTAGAGCTGGCGGGCCATCACCTCTAAATTATCATTTATCGATAAGAATAAAACTTTTAGAATTACTAGCATATTCGTATTTTGTTCTTAACTTTGCAGAGTTAAGGAATTCGATACCAATTGCAGAAATGCAAAAAAAAAGAATCCATAAATTCAGCGGAACACACCTTCTTCTATCCTAATTTTGGTTTACAATACCTTATTATATATAAGAACATCTAAACCTAAACCTAAACTTATGGCATTGAATTCCATCCATTTTTCTTTTAGTCGAAACAAGTATTTGGTGACTGGATGTGGTTATTGCCTTAATTTGTATTAAAAACAGACAAGTTCTGCAAGAAAAACATGCAAAACAAACGTAATGTCATGAGAAATTATTGCTTTTGCAAGCAAAATTTGCAGAACGTGCTGTATGGTCGTAATGCAATGTGTGTTCTAACCCATACTTACACCGTTCATCCAAGGCGGACTCACTAGGGACTTAACAGTAAAATTAAATATTGCTGTTATGGGGTTGGAGGAAGTGCATGATTGCTCGCTGGCAACCGGACACCGGTACGGTTTCACTCCTCTTGTGCAGTGTGTATTGCTCGCTTAGCGCAACAACCAGAGCGTAATACAGCAGACGACGGGTACATTATGATTCCGAAGGCTAAGCAAACGGCGGCAAATTATGATAATAGAGCTTATCAAGAAGAAACCCATTTCATCGAAAGAACACCCTATTTATATATAGGCATGAATACTATTCGCAACAACCATCAGCACAAAAGCGAATATGAAAAGCACAAACTCATATCAGCTAAACAGGCAAAAAGTTAGACAAAACTAACATAACAGATTGACTATATGAGCCGGTGCAAGACTAATATATTGACATAAATCAAGCAAAAAGCAAAGATTCTTTTTACATTTCATGAAATGTGAAAACAAAAATTCAACAATTTTGCCATATTTTATTTCAATTTATTACCTTTGCAACAAAAACAAGACAATTATGAAACAAACATTTACGCTTCTTTTTCTTATGCTTCTGTCCGTGTCAAACGCATTCGCACAAAAGCGATTGGTACTGATTGAAGAGTTTACCAATGATGGATGTGGCCCTTGCGCACGATATTCTCCTACTCTTGACGCAGTAATAGATGAACGTCTGGGTGACGTAATCGCAGTTAAATACCACGGCAACTATCCCGACCCCGATGACTCAATATACCTCGCACAAAAAGAGACCTTGGACAAGCGCAGGTCTTTTTATCAAGTAAACGCCTTTCCCACAACCTTCATGAACGGCGACAACTTGGGTAATGCGCTAAGCTCAAGCAATCTGAACAATGCTATAAACTACTATATGCAAGAGCCAGACAACTACAGCATAGACGCCAGCTACACCATTGCTGGTGGTAAAATGTCCATCCAGACCAAGACGATTGCGAAGCAGGATGTAAGCAATAGCAATCTAAGACTATTCGCAGCTGTTGTCGAGGAGCATATAAACTGCGAGCAAGCATTGCCCAACGGCGAGACAGAACTCAACTTCACTTGCCGTCAGCTGCTGCCCAACGGCGATGGTTATCAGTTGCCCTCAACTATCAAATCAGGCGAAAGCAACTCTTATAATACCGACTGGACTATACAGAATATCAACGACACCGCTGAGATTGGTCTCGTAGTGTTCTTGCAAGACATAGCAACAAAGAAGATATTAGCTACGGCTTACGTTCCGAAGAAAGCACAAGGCGAAGACTCCATAGCCATCAAGAGCCTCACAAACACGCCCGACCTTATTTGCACACCTAATTATTATGGCAGCGTCATCGTGCGCAACAATGGTGCCAACGCCATAAAGAACGCCACGCTCAACGTGGAAGTGAACGGATCCAAGAAGACTTACAGCTGGACGGGTGATCTGGCTTATCTTCAACGAGACACCATAGACTTCGACGATTTTACAGACTTTACTCTCAATGAAGACGGGAGCAGAAATAGCGTAAAGGTATGGCTGAGCAACATTAACGGCGGTGACAAAACGAGCAACACTCTGAGTCAAACGTTCTCAAGTTCAGCACAGGCTACCGGAGCCGTGCAACTGAAGCTCTATACCGATAAGGCTCCGCAAGAAACGACATGGAAATTGTATAACTCAGACGGCGAAGTAGTGCAGCAGGGCGGTCCATACAACGAGGGCAGACACTTCTATACAGAAGATTTTGCTCTCACTCATGACGATTGCTATACCTTGCAATTCCTTGATGCGGGTGGCAATGGTATCACCGGAAGTCAGGGTAACGGCTACTACCAACTATATCAAATCAACGCAGATGGCACAAAAAAACGTATCACACAGGGAGATTATGACGGCGCATCTTATGATGTTCGGTTCCATCTGAAGGGTGCCAACGCCACTCTCACGGGCATACAATCGCTCACAACGACCGAAGAAAGCGCCAAGAAGTGCAATAAGATCTACGATCTCCAGGGAAGAAAAGTGGTTCAAGCCTCACCTTCTGAAGTATATATCAGCAACGGTAAGAAAATCATAAGGAAGTAATCAATATGAGTAAACATACACACTTCATCGAACTGGCTACTCTTTTTCTGCTCGTCTGCACGCAGGCCAGAGCCCAGCAAGCACCACGCCCGTGGGTTCTCGTAGAGGAATTCACCAACCAGGGCTGCTCACCCTGTGCAGCATTCTCACCTTCTTTAGATACTTGTGTGACAAGGCACATGGGCGACGTGGCTTTTATCACTTACCACATCAACTTTCCCCAGCCTTCCGACTACATTTATGTGCTGAACAAGGAGCAGAACGAGGCACGGCAAGATTATTACGGAGTGACAGGCGTTCCAAGCATATTCTTCAATGGAACAAAAGGCTACGCCATTGCCAAACATGCCGATTACCTGGACGCACAAATAGGAGAAGCTCGTAAAGACCCAACCTTCAACATCAACGTAGACGCCTCTCTGAACAACGGACAGCTTGACATCACCACCCATCTCACACCTATCGAAGCCTATTCTGACAGAAAGCTGAAGCTTGTCACGGCAGTGGTAGAAGACTATGTAGGCTATGATCATAAGGTATGGAATGGTGAAGACCACTGGAACTTCGTTATGCGGCAGCTACTGCCCAATGCATC
>ULPO01021278.1_pt1 | contig 11435 bp, 10 predicted proteins | sample 1953611 | NCBI WGS metagenome assembly ULPO01 (sample SAMEA4835632, study PRJEB28245) | human gut metagenome | biome: gut microbiome; material: fecal sample | place: Denmark | collected 2008 | reverse complement strand
GGGCTTTATTGACTAAATTTGATGATCACGCCCCGTATAGCGAATAAGACAGCGATTTGTGCGCAAGCTCCCATCGCTGTCCTCACTATGCCTGTGCTCTGCTATGCTTTCGTAACTCTCAATTTATTGAATCAAATCTTAGCACATAATCTTCTGCTGTATCTGCGTATAAGCCTCCGGTTCCAGATCATACCCAAGATAGGCAATTCCCTGATAAACATCCTCCGGGACATTTTCCGACGAACCCAGCTTTTTACAAACAGTTTCGATCAGATCCCGCTTCGCAGAGATGACCTTCGCATCTGCTGCATAAAATTGCGCCATATCGTAATCTGAAGTATTGCCGCAGGGATTGAGGCAGGTGGCACAGTCCGGCGCAATGATGAATTTCTCCGCATGTATCTTCCGTACCATTTCTTCCTCACTGCCTGCGTCCGTCAAACACAGAAACGCTTCCCGGATCACGCTGTCGGTCTGCTCTGTTTTTCCGTTATTTGATACGGCTCCCACCAATCCGATCAGGGCACTGATGATGCTGTCTCCCTGCATTTTCATACAATCTCCTTTTTCAGACACTTGCTTTCAGCAAAAACATTTTATTCCAGAATCTCTCCATCAATGGAGATGGTCACTACTTGCCAGGGCAGAAACTTTCCGCTGTCCTGTATAGCCTTTTTTGCCGCCATTTCCAGACCGCCGCAACAGGGTACTTCCATGCGCAAAATAGTCACGGACTGAATATCATTGTTCCGCAGAATCTCCGTCAGTTTCTCACTGTAGTTCACCGCATCCAGCTTTGGGCAGCCGATCAGCGTCACTTTACCACGAATGAATTCTTTGTGGAAATTCGCGTAGGCATAGGCGGTACAGTCTGCCGCAATAAGCAGCTTTGCTCCGTCAAAGTAGGGTGCCTGCAACGGTGCCAGTTTGATCTGGACTGGCCAGTTGCACAGCTGAGATTTGCTTGCGTCATTAACGTAACTGTTTTCTGTCACTGCCGCTACATCTTCCTTCCGATGCATCTGACGCATACGGCTTCCCGGGCATCCCCCATGTGGAATCTGCATACCCTCCCGCTGCATTTTTTCCTGTTGTTTTAACTGCTGTGCCTGTTTCACCGCCGCCTCATCATAGGCAGGTGCCTCCCGCTCCTCGAATGTAATAGCTCCCGTCGGGCACCCGGGCAGACAGTCGCCAAAACCATCGCAGAAATGCTCTCTGACCAGCTTTGCCTTGCCATCAATAATATCTATAGCACCCTCATGACATGCAGTCGCACAAATACCGCAGCCATTGCATTTTTCTTCGTCAATATGAATAATTTTTCGGATCATATTTTCCTCCTCGATTTCTCTATGCTCTTAGCTTGTCTCTAAATCATCCGTTACTTTTCTAAACATCTGACCTTAATTATTCGTCCTATGTTTCATCACAAGATCAATATTGCAAAATCCAGAATTTCATTATGTCGTTTTTCCAACAAAGAAATCCAAACAAACGGTATTTTGCACAAACCTCAAAAGAGAACCGCATTTTTTCTACAACTCAGAAAGATACTGTCAGCTGCATCTTGAATCTCTCCTCACCGTATACTGCGTGAGGGATATCCTTGGGCATGATCAGAGTCTCGCCCTCTTCCACGTAGAATACTTCGCCGCCTACGGTGAATCTGCCCTTGCCTTCCAAAACGGTTACCATAGCATCACCGCCTGCTGCATGGGTGGAGATTTCCTCGCCCTTGTCAAAGGAAAAAATCGTCATACTCACATAGTCGTTCTGTACAAGAGTCTTGCTGACTACCTGCCCCTCCTGGTATTTCACCAGCTCCTTCAGATTTAATTTCGTCTGTTTTTCAATATTTTTATACATCGTTATCCTTCCTTTCCTGAACTCTCCTTGACTTTCTGAGGGGATTATACTAGAATCATCCCATCAAGTATGTTGGTTTTCCAACAAAAGGAGAATTTATTATGCACAATCCTCTCTTTCAGAATATTTTACCTGAAGATATCCCCGTTATGCTGAAGCGACTGCACGCCTATACAAAATCCTATCCAAAGGAGGAGTATATCAGGCATGCCGGCGATCCGGCGGATTTCATCGGTATTGTCGAGTCCGGTTCGATCCATGTATTACAGGACGATTACTACGGCAACCGTAATATTACTGCCTCCATCTCCGAGGGCTCCCTGTTCGGGGAGGCTTTTGTCTGTGCCGGGATTCCTCATCTTCCTGTGGATATCGTGGCTGCGGAGGATTGCAATATTATGTTTTTAAATGGGAAAAAACTGTTAAATACCTGTGACAACGGCTGTGAGTTTCACCATACCCTGATCCGCAATCTCTTGGGGATCGTGGCACAAAACAACATGTATCTGAACCAGAAAATCAAATATATCTCCCGCAAGACCACCAGAGAAAAACTAATGGCGTACCTGACCGATCAGGCAAAAATGAAAGGTTCCAACGATTTCACCATCTCCTTCAACCGTCAAGAACTGGCGGATTATCTGGGAGTAGAAAGAAGCGCCATGTCCGCGGAACTCGGCAAGCTTACAAAGCTTGGGATCCTGCAGACACAGCGCAGTCATTTCACATTATTAAAACCTTTAGACTAATCCGGATAAAATTCCGCTATCACCTTCTTCAATACAGTTGCCGATTGCTGCAGTTCTGACAGTTCTTTCTCATTTAATTCAATGGGCACCACCGTCTCAATACCGTTTTCATCCACCACAGCGGGAATGCTTAGCACCACATTCTCCAGTCCGTACTCTCCCGTCATCAGGCTGGATACCGGCAGAATGGACTGCTCATTACGGACAATTGCTGCGCAGATCCTGCATACAGCCATAGCAATTCCATAATAGGTTGCGTGCTTTCTCGCAATGATCTCATAGGCACTGTTTTTCACACTGTTAAATATTTTCTCCATGGATGACTCATGGTCATAATGTCCCCGCAATTCACAGAAATCGTTGATAGGCATGCCACCGACTCTCGCCTCGCTCCAGGCTGCCAGTTCGCTGTCTCCATGTTCGCCGATAATAAAGGCATGAATACTTCTGCTGTCCACTCCCAGATGTTCTCCCAGTTCATACCGGAATCTGCCGGTATCCAATACTGTTCCGGAGCCGATGACCCGGTTGGCCGGATAGCCGGATTCCTTCAGGGCTATATAAGTCAGAATGTCTACCGGATTGGAGACAATGAGCAGGATTCCTTCAAAGGGTCTCTTTTTGATCTCCCCGATAATGGACTTCATAATGGCACTGTTTTTCCGGATCAGATCCAGTCTCGTCTCGTCGGGCTTCTGGTTGGCACCGGCGGTGATCACAATGACTGCGGCGTCCGTAATATCATCATAAGTACCCGCATAGATCTTCATGGGGCTGGCAAATGCCATGCCATGACTGATATCCATAGCTTCTCCTTCCGCACGATCATGATCGGCATCGATCAATACCATTTCCGAAAAAAGCTTACTCTGCATCAGGGCAAACGCGGAAGAAGATCCCACAAATCCGCAGCCCACTACAACTACCTTTCTACTGTCAATACTCATAATTCTGACCTCCTGTCATTTACTTTATCACTTTTTCAAAATCAGATGCCGGATGTTTACACAATGGACAGATAAAATCCTCGGGCAGTTCCTCTCCCACATACTCATAGCCACAGATGGTGCAGCGCCATACTGTCTGACCGTCCACAGTCTTCCCTGTATCTACCGGCTTGGGTTTTACATTTTCCTGATAATACTCATAGTTTGCGGATGGCTCTTCACTTAATACTTCCATCTCCGTCACTTCTCCGATGAACATAGTATGAGATCCCAGATCCACGGTCTGAGTAACTTTCACTGCAATGTATGCGTTAGTGCCTTCTGTGATATAGGGCACGCCGTTCTCTGCATTTTTATATGCTGTATAATCCGCAAATTTATCCACTTCTCTGCCTGACTGAAAGCCAAACCGCTCATACAGTGGAAACTCTGCCGTCCTGCTGAGTACAGATACATTAAACACACCGGTTTTTAACAGCATATCGTGGGTATAGTTTGCCTTGTTAATACAGACGCAGATCTGATTCGGAGTGGAAGCCGCCTGGATCGCGGTATTGACGATACAGCCGTTTATCTTCTCTGCATCCCGTGTGGTTACAATGTATAATCCGTAGCTTAACTTGTACATTGCCTTATGATTCATATAACTTCTCCTTTTCTCCTGTGAGTTGTTTTCTTTTAGTATCTCTTACATAACACAATTTATTTACTTTGTATTTCTCTTTTCGTATCTCTTATGTATTTCATACCCTGATTATAGCGTAACTGTAATTATCTGTCAATAATAATAGTAATGATTCTTATTTTATATTTAAAAATAACACCGATAGTCTAAGATATCGGTGTTTCTCACTTTTATAAATATTGTACGTTCCTCTTAGTAGGTCACCACGTTATGATATACTCTGTAATACCCATCCCCGAGGTCTACCAACTGCAGCTGAATCACAAAGTTCTCCATGCCAAGCTTTTTCAGCACCTCCGCCACATATCCCTGCTCGTAGGCTCCGGTATTATACGCCTGCTCAATGGAACTCCACAGACTCTTGGGAACCACATTGTCAAAATGCTGATCTCCGCTCCCCAGAATGCTTAACTGTGTAATACAGTTTGCATAATAAGAGTTTAAATCCGTCACAGCGTCACTTTTGGGAGCCGGTGTGGCTACAGTACCGCTGTCGGAGCTTCCGGTATTACCGCCGGGATATCGCAGGGGTTCCTGGGGATTCGGATTGATGTAATCGCTCAGACTGTTTTCAGGCTGATCCGGCAGCGTTACCGAAACACTTCCATCTGTACCTATATTGCTGGGATTTCCGATTGCCTCTGCTGTCTCTGTTACAGTCTCCGCATTATTTCCGTTTCCATACAGCCTCTGTGCCAGAGCATCGGTCATATCCGGATTCAGTGCAAATACCAGGATACCGCCACATAACAGCAAACAGATCACTGCAATCCCTATCATGATCTTATTGATTACTTTCATTATCTTCTACCTCATCTGCACCAAGCAGTCCCTCCGCGGAGTAGCGATTCGTTGCATTCCACAGGATCCATTCTTCATAACCGGCATCATAAACTGCCTGAATCTGTTCCCTGATCTGTGTTCCGTTATAAGAAATATGCCCCGGAACCCAGGTAGCGGTAAACGCCTGCAGCCAGGGTCTCACCACAGCCCGCTCTGCCTCCGGAATCTCCTGCAGTTCTTCGACAGAACCCTGCATTGCCGCCGATACCGTCTCGTAAGGATTCGCATCCGGTACCTTCAGTCCGAATACCCCGTTCGCATAATGAGAGGGATACACCATGGGACTGATGGCATCCACGGTCTGTCCCAGCGCCGTGTAATCCTGCCCTACCGTCTGCACGTCTGTCTCACTTCCGATGATAGTGCCGAAGACATCCGCTGTAATCACACATCCCTTTTCATGAAGTCTGTCTCCTGCATAGGCGAGAAAATCCTGTATTGCCTGCCTCTTCGGATAGGCATCCATATCCACACCGTAGTCCGCCACATTGGCATCTGATCCCACCGGAAAACGCACATAATCGTACTGGATCTCATCGAATCCAAGGTCTGCTGCCATCTCGGCAAGTTCTGTCAGATATTCCCAGACCTCCTGCCTGTATGGATTCACCCATGCCAGGCCGTTGGCATCCGTCACCGGCTTGCCGTCCGGTTTCGTCAATGCCAGTTCCGGTCTCGCCGCCGCCAGAATGGGATCCTTGAAACATACGATCCTCGCAATGGTATAAATATTATGATCCTTCAGTTCCTGCATCAAAGCCTGAATATCCCGGATGTAGCGCACTCCTGCCTGCATTTCGGATATCTGGTCCAGTATGGGAATGTTCTGTGTAATCTCCTCATTCGTCAGCCGGAACGTCACATTTCCTTCATCGTTTTTCACATCAATGACCATAGCATTCAGTTCCGTCTCATCCACCAGTCCGATCAGATCTTCCATTCCGGTGCTGCCGGCCTTGGGACCGGTGACATAGATGCCTTTCACTTTCGTCCGGTCCGCCATGCGGTCCGCAGTAGTAAGCTCCTGCCGAGGCGCCGGGGCAGGAGTCGGTGCCGTTTTATTCGTATCCTCCGCAGTTCCTGTGGATGCAGCATCTCCACCCGTGACATCCGATGCCGTTTCCCCGGCAGCGGCCACCTCAGCAGAATCCACCGTTGCCGCAGCTTCTATTCCATCACTTCCTATTCCATTCCCTGTTAACTCTATCTTATTGTCTGTTCCGCAGCCGCTCATACTAAATATCAGCATAATCCCCGCCGCCAGAAGTCTCTTCCCCAGACTCTTGTTTCGTATCATCAGTATTCTCCCTGCATACCGACGGTTGGTCATATTTTCTTCGGATCTTTTTACCGCCGGAATACTGTTATCAGATTTTTTTCTGGTCTACTCTTCCTCTGGATAGATCAGTCCCCACTGTTTTCGGATCTCTGTCATCATGTGCATGACATCTTCCGTATAATTCAACTTCATGACCTCCGGTTGTCCGGCAATTGCCCGCTCCATATCCTCTACCTCATAGGCCAGGGCATCCGCTGTGGCTCCTGCCCGGAGTTCCTCAGTATGACCGTCCTCCGTGTAGGTGATCACTGCCTTCTGTCCTCTGGGATATTCATACATCTCCACATAAGCCTTGTCAAAAGATAGCATGCCCCGCTTGGGCTGCTTGGCATGCAGAGATAATGTCACTGTCGCCATCTCCTGCTTCGGATTCATTAAAAGGATACCCGCCTGCTCGTCCACTCCCGTAGGTGCAAATTTCACCTGAGAGGCGATCTGATCCGGACAGGAGCTTAAGAACATTCTTACAAAAGAGAGCGCATATACGCCGATATCCAATAATGCACCGCCCGCCAGATTCCGGTTGAAGAACCGGTTCTTCATGTCATATTCCTTATAGCTTCCGAAGTTCATCTGTATCACGCGAAGTTCTCCGAGGTCTCCCGCATCCACTCGTTTTAACAATTCCTTATAGATTGGCATATGATAGATTGTCATAGCTTCCGCCAGAACTACGCCGTGCTCCTTCGCCAGCTGCATGGCTTCTTCCAGTTCTCCGGAGTTTAACGTAATGGATTTCTCGCACAACACATGCTTACCTGCTGCCAGAGCTTTTCGCAAAAATTGAATATGCGTATTATGAGGCGTAGAGATATAGATGATATCCACCGCCGGATCCGCACAGACCTCTTCAAAACTTGTAAATACATTCTGCACACCGTATTTCTCCGCAAAAGCGACTGCTTTCTCCTGCGTACGGTTCACAACACCATACAGCTTCTGTCCTCTTTTTTCCATTGCCTGTGCCAGTTCATTGGCTATGACACCGCAGCCTGCACTCACCCAGTTTGCCATCTATTCTCTCCCTTCCTTTCCACGTATTTTATTCTCATACATTTTAGTATCCGCTTCATTTACGATCTTGCGAATATCCACACCACAGCCTACTGCCCAGCCCACTGCGCTGGAGATCGGTATGTCTCCCTGCCCATCTTTTTCCATGAGATCGGCTTTTACAGTCTCTATCATGGACTCTATCTCGGTTTCTACCGGATTCTCGATAATCATAACAAACTCATCCCCGCCCACACGATAAACCTTGCGTCTGTCCGTAGACAATTCATACAGTACGGAGGATAATGTCTGAATCAGAACATCCCCGGCGGCGTGACCGTATTTATCATTGACATATTTTAAATTATTCACATCCCAGAAAATAGCAGCCAGTCTGTGTACCTCCGGATAATACGTCTCGATCATTTCCTCATATTTGTTCTTATTGTACACATGCGTTCCCAGGTCAGTCTCTTTGCGATAAGTCAGATCCGCAATCTTCTGTGCATCCTCATGGCTGCTGATACTGATATAACACAGGATGACAGTGAACATCAAAAGAATCACTGCCCGGGGCAGCGCGCCGTAGAACAGGATCACGAACAACGGATCCGGCTCAACGCCAAACTGCAGTGTTCCAGCCTCCCACTGTTCCAGATACCAGTCTCTGGTGTGATTACTTCCCAAAAACAGGTTCAGATCACAGATTCCATGGTAGAATCCCGCCACCATGCTGATGGTCATGGTCACATCGTTCACTGCATAAGTGATCCAAAGCGTCTGTTTCTTCCGATACTGCACTGCCAAAAGTAAAGGCAATACATAGATAAGCACCGCATGAAAAGACAAAAAGGCGGCGAAGATTGCAGAGATCACGCAGATCAGTGTTAAAAACACATATTTTACCCAATGCTTCGACAGATCTACTTTTTTGTATATGTACAAAACAGGAATACCCATGACCATGGACAATCCCACCGCCATGGTAAAGATTCCGGCATCCACGATAAAAATACGCGTAAGCGTCAGCAGCCAAAGCACCAGCATGGTCACAACAATCCAAAAAAATCCCTTTAATGTCCGCAAATTCGAGTTAATCTCCTGCTGATGTAATTCCTGATTATACTGTTCCTGATAATTTTCCATCATAATACCCTGTTTCTCTACCATTTATGATTCCTGTGCATGAACGCATGTCAATTATAGTATAACATATTCCGCGCTTTTTTACATTTATTATTTTCCTACACCAAAAAAACCCATGATTCTTACGAACCATGGGTTTTCTTATATTGTAATACCTTCTCTAATATTTCAATATAGTCGGATCCTACTTATCAGCAATAGCAGCCTGTGCAGCAGCCAGTCTTGCGATAGGTACACGGAAAGGTGAGCAGGATACATAATCCAGACCGATCTTGTGGCAGAACTCTACGGAAGAAGGATCTCCGCCGTGCTCACCACAGATACCAACGTGCAGCTTAGGATTTACAGGCTTACCAAGCTTGATAGCCATCTCCATCAGCTTGCCAACACCGGCCTGATCCAGCTTAGCGAACGGATCATTCTCGAAGATCTTGGTGTCATAGTAAGCGTTCAGGAACTTACCTGCATCATCACGGGAGAAGCCGAAGGTCATCTGGGTCAGGTCATTGGTACCGAAGCAGAAGAAATCAGCTTCCTTAGCGATCTCATCGGCAGTCAGAGCTGCTCTGGGGATCTCGATCATGGTACCTACTTCGTACTTCATATCTACACCAGCAGCTGCGATCTCAGCATCAGCGGTCTCTACAACTACCTTCTTAACGAACTTAAGCTCTTTCACTTCACATACCAGAGGAATCATGATCTCGGGCTCTACATTCCAGTCGGGATGTGCCTTCTTAACCTCGATTGCCGCACGGATAACAGCCTTGGTCTGCATCTTGGCAATTTCAGGATAAGTAACAGCCAGACGGCATCCTCTGTGACCCATCATAGGGTTGAACTCATGCAGGGAAGCGATGATGGTCTTGATGGTCTCTACACTCTTGCCCTGTGCCTTAGCCAGCTTCTCAATGTCAGCTTCCTCGGTAGGAACGAACTCATGCAGAGGCGGATCCAGGAAACGGATGGTAACAGGGTTACCCTCCAGAGCCTCATACAGCTGCTTGAAGTCGTTCTGCTGATAAGGCAGAATCTTCTCCAGTGCTGCTTCTCTCTCCTCTACAGTATCGGAACAGATCATCTCACGGAATGCTGCGATTCTGTCCTCTTCGAAGAACATATGCTCAGTACGGCACAGACCGATTCCTTCAGCGCCCAGCTCACGAGCCTTCTTAGCATCTGCGGGAGTATCTGCATTGGTACGAACTTTTAACTTACGATATTTGTCAGCCCAAGCCATTACACGGCCGAACTCACCTGCGATGGTAGCGTCAACAGTCTTGATCTCGCCATCATAGATATTACCGGTAGTACCATCGATAGACAGCCAGTCACCTTCATGGAAGGTCTTGCCAGCCAGAGTGAACTGCTTGTTCTCCTCATCCATAGCGATGTCGCCACAACCGGATACACAGCAGGTACCCATACCACGAGCAACTACTGCTGCGTGAGAGGTCATACCACCACGAACGGTCAGGATACCCTGGGAAGCCTTCATACCGGTGATATCTTCGGGAGAGGTCTCCAGACGTACCAGAACAACTCTCTCTCCTCTTGCATGCCATTCTTCTGCATCTTCTGCGGTGAATACGATCTTACCACATGCAGCTCCGGGAGAAGCACCAAGGCCCTTGCCGATAGGAGTTGCAGCCTTCAGAGCAGCGGTGTCGAACTGAGGATGTAACAGAGTATCCAGGTTACGAGGATCGATCATTGCAACTGCCTCTTCCTCGGTTCTCATGCCCTCATCTACCAGATCACAAGCGATCTTCAGAGCTGCCTGAGCGGTTCTCTTACCGTTTCTGGTCTGTAACATGTACAGCTTACCATGCTCAACGGTGAACTCCATATCCTGCATATCTCTGTAGTGATCTTCCAGAGTCTTACATACTTCCTGGAACTGAGCAAATGCCTCAGGGAATTTGTCAGCCATCTCAGCAATCTTCATAGGTGTACGAACACCTGCTACTACGTCCTCGCCCTGTGCGTTGGTCAGGAACTCACCGAACAGTCCCTTAGCGCCGGTAGCCGGATCTCTGGTAAATGCAACACCGGTACCACAGTCATCACCCATGTTACCGAATGCCATAGACTGAACGTTAACAGCAGTACCCCAGGAATAAGGGATATCGTTGTCACGACGATAAACGTTTGCACGAGGGTTGTCCCAAGAACGGAATACAGCCTTGATAGCGCCCATCAGCTGTTCCTTAGGATCATCAGGGAAGTCTACACCGATCTTAGCCTTGTACTCAGCCTTGAACTGACCAGCCAGTTCCTTCAGATCGTCAGCGGTAAGCTCAACGTCCTGCTTAACACCCTTCTTCTCTTTCATTGCATCGATCAGCTGCTCGAAGTACTTCTTACCTACTTCCATAACAACGTCGGAATACATCTGGATAAATCTTCTATAGCAGTCCCAAGCCCAACGGGGGTTGCCGGACTTCTCAGCGATTACGTTAACAACGGTCTCATTCAGACCAAGGTTCAGAATGGTATCCATCATACCGGGCATGGATGCTCTCGCGCCGGAACGAACGGATACTAACAGAGGATTCTCGTGGTCGCCGAACTTTTTGCCGGTGATCTCTTCCATCTTAGTAATGTACTCGTTGATCTGACCCTGGATCTCTTCATTGATCTCGCGTCCATCTTCATAATACTGTGTACATGCCTCTGTTGTAATGGTGAAGCCCTGAGGAACCGGCAGACCAATGTTGGTCATCTCAGCCAGGTTCGCACCCTTACCACCAAGCAGTTCGCGCATGTTTGCATTACCTTCGGTAAACAAATATACCCATTTCTTCATACTTCTTTGTCTCCCTTTTTATAATATTTTTGACAAAACTTTGTAACCCAAACCA
>ULPO01040505.1_pt1 | contig 11454 bp, 6 predicted proteins | sample 1953611 | NCBI WGS metagenome assembly ULPO01 (sample SAMEA4835632, study PRJEB28245) | human gut metagenome | biome: gut microbiome; material: fecal sample | place: Denmark | collected 2008 | reverse complement strand
AGCCGATTTTAGCTCCGGGAAAAACGTGGGAACAGATCTCTGAAATATGGAACAAGAACGAAGTCTTTGTTGAGGACGCTTTGTACGAAGCAGCTTCCGTGCTGGGAATCGAGCCGAAATATATGGTTTCGGATTATGAGGATTTTGAAAGCGAAGCGGACGAGGATACAAATATTATTCCGATGTTTTTCAAAAAGAAAATTACTGATTCCAAGGTCGACAAGAAAAAGCTTACTTTAAATGCGGCTTTTAAACAGGTTTTTGGTGAAGCTCTTGAACCGTTGGGGTTTGTTAAGGCAAAAACCAAATATCCGCATTATATACGCTTTGTTGATAACAGCTTTCTTCAAATCATCGGTTTGAAGAAAGAAAGCGAAAATGTTTTTAATATAACAGCTGGAATTGCTACTATATACAGATCGGAAATTAATCTTAATTGCAGTCCGAGAATGAATTGCAATTGGATGATCGGCATTTCGGAGTTCTACAAACGTAGTCACGTATATGATTATGACGGAAAGTACAGAAGTAACATAATGAATTTTGGATTCCCAAAATTTGAAAGCGAAAGTATTATAAACGCATTTGAAAGAGCGTTAAACGAAGTTAAAAAGTGGGTTTTGCCGGAATTTGAAAAAGTACAAACATTGAGTGATGTGATAGATTATCTTTATACTTTTTATTTTTCCGGGCTCGATATTTTTGGACCTGATGTACAGTTTTACAGGCATATTGATGATCGCGACGGGTTATTTTGTTTTGAGCTTGACGACCCATATGAAATTGCCGACAGAAGAGCGAAAAATGCAATTAAACGTGCATTATATAAAGCAGAACACAATATAAACGGTTTTACAGAAGCTGACTATGTCAAATCATGTGAAGATATTAAGCAAAGCAGCAAAGAGAGGAAAGAATATATAGGTAATATTCTCAATAATAAACAACTGCATGATGAAACCATGGCAGAAATAAGACGAAGAAAAGAAAAAAATATCGGGATTCTTAGGTCATATGGGGTGGATATTTAATAACTGTTTATGGTCTTTAGAAAATGCATAAAAAGGGCTCGCAAATATCATAGTTGAAAAGCTTAATTGTGAATTTATTATCTGCCTTGACAGATTGTAGCATATAAGTGCAAACTGCGTCAACAACAAGGGCTAACGCCTGTGCTACGCACATTGTTGACCCAGCTTACACTTATATGCTTGTAGACAATTAAGGCAGAAATGGACAAATATGAACACGTTCATATTTAATTCATAGAAGCCCTTTCTATGTACTTTTTATTTGGCGAACACAAATAACCCATAAAATACAATTTTTAGGAGGATATTATATATGAAAATGAGAGGATTATTTAAAAGACTTATATGTTTTGCACTGGCAATTGGAATTATTTTACCAAATGCTTCGAACTTAATCATCAATGTATGTGCTGACGAGGCAACAATAACCCAATTGATATGGTTAGAACCAATGCCAGGTTTAAATAACGTCGAATATGATGTCATTGCAGAAGAAGAGATATATGAAGAGATAACTTATGAGACTAATTTTCATGATACAACTCATCAATCTGAGAATAATTGGTACCTGCTAAATAAATATGATTTGCTGCCATATAACGAAATACATAAGAGGGTTCAGAATGATATTTGGAATAATATTAATAATAATGTTGAAACAGGAGAGTTGAGAATTGATTATAAAAATGTAAAAGAATCAGAAAAAGGAACAAAGGGAACATATGGCTTTGCAGATGTATATGAGATAAATAAAGGGGCTGACTACTTATGGGAAGTGAAACCTCCTTCATATGCAGATAAAAACAAACAAAAGGGCTTAGATCAGCTGAATAACTATATTGAAAATGGCATTGGGAATTTTAAACGTGGAAACACTGATGGTACTAATATAGAAGATGGGGAATTTTCTTTTAGTTTGGAACTATATTGTGAGCGAGGTGGAAAAACGTGGACAGAAGATGTAACGTATGATGTTACCTACAGTCACCTTGAACAAGGTTTAATCATATACAATTTTCACCGCTCTGCTATTAAGAGAGATGAACAGAAAAAAGAAGAACCAAAATCAGAACAAGTTCATCAGCAATCCTACAATAATGCTGCTAAAGAAGTTTCAAGTCAGACAGCAACAGAGTACAGAAAAGTTGATCATATTCCAGTTGAAGGTGAAACCTATAGTTATAATAGTAATGGTGATATCGTGAATAACCGTGGGGAAATAGTTATTACCGTTTCCAGTCTAATGGCTATAGATGCTTTAGCCAAATCATTAAAAATTTCAAATGCTAAAGTAAAAAATAATCCACGATGGGATAATACGCTTTCTGAAGAAATAGATAAAGAAACTACAGCCTATTTAATCACAGAAAATAGTATGAGCGCAGACCAAAAAGCAGCAGCATTTTTCTACTTCAAAGATTTTCTGGATATCATCGAATTGTCTGATGAGGATATTGAAGAAGTGATGAGTGAAGATGATCAGGATACAATTGATGAAGTAATTAAAGAAATTCATGGTGAATCTGATGATTACGACAAAGCAGGCAAAGCCCAGCCACCCCGTGATCCCCTCATAATAGATCTCGGCGAAACAGGCATAGAACTGCGTTCACTTGAACACGGAGTAAACTTTGACCTTGATAATAACGGTTTTGCAGAAAAAACAGCTTGGATAGGTACAGAGGACGGATTTTTGGCGTTAGACAGAAACGGTAACGGAAGCATTGATAACGGCGGCGAACTGTTTGGAGATCAGGTAATTCTTAAAGACGGTTCAAAATCCGAATCCGGATTTGAGGCGCTCGCAGAACTTGATGATAACGGCGATGGAATAATCGATAATAAAGACTCTGCTTTTGCAAATCTAAGAGTGTGGATAGACGCTAATCATAACGGGAAATCCGATTCAAACGAGCTTAAAACTTTAAATGAAACAGGCATTATTTCCATTAGCCTTGAACATTCTGAAGTCAGCATTGTAGATGAAGAAACAGGCGCACGTATTGCAGAATCGGCAAGCGTTACAATTAACAAAAACGGCGCTGTGTCGACTGTGGATATAAGCGAATTCTGGTTCCCTGTAAATTCATCTGATACAACGCAGGACGGAGTGGTAACAGCGGGTAATGTTCCTAATATAATTCAGGCTGTCAATGATGATGAAAGCGGAGAATTGCTTGAACTTTGCTATCAATTCAGCGAATCTACGGATATAGTTATGAAACGCTGCTATCTGAAAAAGATTATCTACAAAATAACAGATTCTGAAAATATTGTAATCAACAGCCGAGGCGGAAATATAGATGCAAGAGATCTTCACGTGATCGAGCAGTTCATGGGACGTGATTTTGAGGGTGTAGGAGGTTCAAATCCGAACTCTAATGCAGCTTCAATATTAAAGGATATATATACAAATATAGAAAATCAGTATTACAATATTCTTAATATGTACTGTGGTCTTGGCGGCTATTTGAATGCAGTTTACGAATACGAGGACGAGAACGGCAACAAAAATCTTAACTTAGAGCTTTTAAATTATATATTTGATGAAAAAGCTGCTGAGGGAGAAAATATTGATTATTTAGTATATGACTTTGGTGTTTATCTCAAGTCGTATGATAAGATCAACGGGACATCATGCTTTACTGATTACAGTAATCACTATTCAGCGAATTATGCGGATATTGTTGAATTAACAAAATCAGGTAACACATATCTTGGCACAGAAGCTAATGATTCGTATAGCGGTACCAACAATAATGATTTCACTTTTGGCGAAGGTGGTAACGATAACCTTCGTGGCGGAAACGGAAACGACGCTATTAGTGGTGGAGCAGGCAACGATATCTTGTACGGAGATTCAGGCAGCGACATACTTATTGGCGGCGAAGGCAGCGACACTCTCGACGGCGGAACAGGTAATGACACACTGAAAGGCGGCTCTGGTGACGATACATACATTTTCGCAAAGGGCTATGGAAACGATACAATAATCGACTCCGAAGGATTGAATACTCTCAGATTCAAGGGACTTAAACCAAGCGATATTCTTGTAAACGGCACAGATGAATACGATGCAGCTATAACAATAAATGGTACAAACGATACTCTTGTTATCAAGGATTTCCGCAAAGGTGAGGAATACCGTAATTACGATCTTGAATTTAACGGAGTTAAAATGCACGTTACCGATAAGGGCAGTCCGTTCAGACATATCTACGGCGGTAACGGCGACGATGTCCTCAAGGCAGTTGTAGATGATTCGGTTATGCACGCTTTCGGCGGTGACGATACCGTTTACGGCAGCAAGGGTGACGACATTATCTATGGTAACGAGGGCAGCGATACCATTTATGCAGGAAACGGAAACGACTTTGTTTACGGCGGTGCAGGAAACGATATTATTGACGGGGGCGAGGGAAACGACTTACTCTATGGAGGTTTCGGAGACGATACATATATTTTCGGCAAAAATTGCGGTACAGATGTAATAAACGATACCGAGGGTACTTCTGTTATCAAGCTCACGAACGAAGTTTCTCTTGCAGACCTTCGTATCGATTCGGTGGGCGAAGATGTTGTTATCAGTATAAGGGATACCGACGATAAACTCATAATCACAGACTTTAAGCAAAATCCCGATAACTATGTTCTTCGTATAGGAGATGAGGAAATCTCCGTTAAGGATAACATTACAGCAGAAGAAAAAGAGTTCCTTTCGGGTTCGGAAAACTACGACTATATCGTTAATGAGAATAAAACGGTTATCGCAGGCGGAGAAAGCGGAGACAGAATAATCGGTTCCGGCATGGACGAGTATATACTCGGAGATTCAGACAGCGATCAACTTCTTGCAGGCGGCGGAAACGACGTGATTTTCGGAGGTTCGGGAGACGACTACATTAACGGCGGAGACGGAGACGATATAATTGACGCAGGAACAGGCAATGACTTCATTGACGGCGGCAGCGGAAACGACATATATATCTTCAAGCCGGGATACGGCGCCGACTCCATTATGGACAGTGAGGGTGTTAACACTGTTATGTTCGGAGACGGTTTCATCGCCGGAGGCATCAAGGCATACCGTTCCAATTGGAACGATATTCTCATTACCTTTGACGGCTTTGAGGATACTCTTACCATTAAGAATTACTGCATCAGCAAGGAGGCAAGAAACTTCACACTTGTATTTGCCGACGGAACTGTCGTAGAAGCAGCAGATCAGAACAGTCCTCTCAGAACTATTTACGGCACTGACGGCAGCGAGTATATGATCTCCATTTATGAGGATGGCATTACAAAACTCGGTCAGGACGGCGACGATCAGCTTGTAGGCAGCAACGGAAACGACTTTCTCTACGGAGATAAGGGCAGCGACAGACTTACAGGCAACGCAGGAAACGATGTTCTTGACGGCGGTGAAGGCAATGACTTCCTTTACGGAGGCGCAGGCAACGACACATATATTTTCAAAAAAGGCTACGGTACAGATACTATCGACGACGGCGAAGGGACGAATACTATTGAGATTTACGGATATTCAGCAAATCAGATAAAGGCTTACCGTACAAACTGGAACGATATTACCGTTACCTTTGAGGGTTCTGATGATAAGCTTGTGATCGAGGGATTCTTCACTTCCGAGGCAAACAGAAATTTCTATCTTACGTTTAACGGCGGTTCTAAGCTTCACGCAACCGCGTCCAACAGTCCTCTGAGGACTATTTACGGAACTGAAAACAGCGATTACATCGCAGCTATGGACGACAGGGGTGTAACTCTTATCGGAGAAAACGGCAGCGACAGCCTTAACGGAGGAAACGGCGCAGATAAGCTGTACGGAGGTATCGGAGACGATCAGCTTTACGGAAGCGGCGGAAACGATATTCTTGACGGAGGCGAAGGCAGCGATTATCTATATGGCGGATCAGGAAATGATACATACATCTTTAATATCGGTTACGGCACAGATACCATCAGCGACAGCGAGGGCGTCAACACGATCTCATTCGGCAGCGGTATTTCGGCGGATATGATAACAGTTTACAGAACAAACTGGAATGATCTTACCATTACATTCGAAGGTATTGAGGACAAGCTGATCATTCAGGGTTACTTTACATTTGAGGATAACAGAAATTTCAATGTGAACTTTGCAGACGGAACAAGATATGCATATGACAGTGAAGAAAATCCGCTGAAACAGGTACACGCAACAGAATATGACGACTGGATGTCCGCATGGAGTGATAACGGTGTTGTCATTCACGGTGACGGAGGAAATGATACGCTTAACGGCGGAGAAGGAAACGATGTTCTGGACGGAGGTGTTGGCAGCGACTATCTATATGGCGGCAACGGAAACGACACATACATATTCGGAATAGGATACGGATCAGATATTGTTGAAGATAATGACGGTGAAAACAAGATCGTTCTCAACGAGATTACGTTGGATATGATAACATTCAGTATTAATGAAAACGGTTATCTGATAATTTCTATCAATGACAGCGAGGACGTTCTTACAATCAAGAACTTTAATTCTGAGTTATTTGCATTTGAATTTGCTGACGGAATTATCGGAACTGTAAATGCTGATACAGCTGAGTTTACGCAGACCATCTTAGAAGATTAATCCAGCGAATTAAATAAGCTTAAATATAAAAAAGCGGCTTCATCGGTGAAGTCGCTTTTTTTATACAAATAAGAAATTAAACCGTCAGACTAAAAAATACCAAGTATATATAGCTTAAAAGGCGCGTACTTTCGGAGGTACGCGCCTTTATTTCGCATATTCAGTTACTATGCGAAACATATTTTAGCTTGTTTTTATGCTGATTTAGATACTATTATATCACAAATTCAAATTAATGTAAACCTTTTTTCGAAGAAAAAATCATAAAATGCGCAAAAAAATACTGAAAACTAAAAAATAAACCGTCAGAAAATCAGTCAGATTGGAGGAATGTTAATGGCTAAAAGAGGAAGTAATATCTATAAACGCAAGGACGGCCGCTTTGAAGGCAGGGTATCTGTTGGATATAAAGAAAACGGAAAGACGAAATACCGCTACGTTTACGGTCACAGCCTTGCCGAGGTCAAGGAGAAAATGGCACAGGTCTATTCGGGAAAGAATACACAGGAACAGTCTAAAAATAAAATGATTGTCAGGGATATCGCAGAGCAATGGCTTGCTGAGAAAAAGCTGACGGTCAAAGCGGCAAGCTATACAAGTTACCGTAATCTGCTCAATAATCATATTTATCCGGAGTTTGGGGGAATTCGGTATACCGCGCTTACCAAGCAAATGTTAAACAGATATATGTCCGAACTGCTCGTATCGGGCAGAGAGGACGGCAGCGGAGGACTTTCGGTTAAGACTGTAAGAGATGTGATCGTTGTTCTGAAATCGGTATGCAGCTATGCTCATAATGAGTATAACTTTTCAAATCCTGCCGAGAACATTAAGCTGCCAAGAATAGAGAAAAACAGCGACGAGCAGGCTGTTTTGGACAAATACGAAAGAATAAGACTTAAACAGTATCTTATGTATAATCCGGATAGAACCAATATAGGTATCTTGCTTTGCCTGTATACCGGACTTCGTATTGGAGAACTCTGCGCCTTAAAATGGCAGGATATCGATTTCCAAAATGAACAGATCAGCGTAACCAAGACGATTCAGCGTATCTCTTATGATGACGGTACGACGGAGATCGTTGTAGGTTCACCAAAAAGCGTCACATCCGTTCGTGATGTGCCAATACCTGAATTTGTATGTAAGGAGCTGATTAAATTCAAAGGTTCGGCGCATTCATATATTTTATCCGGATACGGAACACCTGTTGAACCGAGAACTATGCAGAACAGGTTCAAGTCAGTTCTTAAACAATGCGGAATTCGTGATATGAATTTCCATTCGCTCAGACATACCTATGCAACTATGTGCGTTGAAAAGGGGTTTGATCCAAAAGCATTAAGCGAGCTGCTCGGTCACGCTGACGTTTCAATTACCATGAACCGCTATGTGCATTCTTCTGCCGAAATTAAGAGGAAATACGTGAGCCGTCTGAATTTTTCGGCATGATTTAAACCGTCAAATTTACAGTCAAAACAATAGAAAACCTGCGTATTTGCGTGGGTTTTCTTGCCTTTTGCTGATAGTAACTGAATATGCGAAAAAGTACTTCAACCATAAATATTATACCCGAAAATAAATGAAAATGCATATCAAGGAAGTAATTTGATGAATATTGACTCAGCTAAAAAGGAAGTGAAAGCGTTTAAAAGAATTGATGAGCGTTACAATGAAGTATATAAACGATGTATAGAATTGTGTCCCGATATGAGGAATTTGGTAGAACAAATAAGTCATATAAATCCGCCAAGAGCAAACGAATATAAGGAATTGTATCTGCGAAAACAAAACGGTGATTCCAAAGCCACAAACAGAATGATTGAAATGTATTTGCGTACAGCGTTGAGATTTTCACTCGATGCAGCCGAGAAAACCTCTTTGCCGTTGGACGAAATATTTTCCGAGGCAGTGATAGGACTTGCTGAATATGTCCAACGATACGATCTTCAAAAGAATAGATTGTTTTCAAGCTATATTATTTCGGGAATCCATCAAGGTATTAACGCATATATCCGTCAGAACAGCAGTTATATCCCCTTGCCTGCGCAGTTTGCCCAAACCGTAGAGATAGTAAAAGCCGAAAAGGAAAAATACAGTTCGGACTCATATTACTATATGTCTAAAAAAATAAGCGAGGTAACAGGGCTCAAGCTGAAAGAGGTGGAATTGGCTCTTTACTATACCGAACCGCCCATTTCCTACGAGGACTACTGTAAACACAGGCATAACATTGCTTATAACGGAGAAAAATATATTATTGATCGTATTTATTGGAAGAATGTCAAGGAAACATTTAAAAACGTTATAAGCGCCTTGACCGAAAGAGAACAGAAAGTGATTCGGCTGAAATATGGATTAAGCCTTTGCGGAAAGCATTCGGTTAAGGAAATTGCTGATATGTTTTATGTAGATAAAGAACGAATAATAAGCATCGAAGAAAAAGCCCTCAGAAAATTAAAACGTAACGAGGAAATAAGAAAACTATGGGAGTTGTAATCATATAATTTTTTTGATATAATAATTAACAGAAAGGAGCGGTGCATATGACAGTAGACACCAAAGAAATAGTAACAACTATCGGATATATGATCGGTGTGAAAAAGAATATATTGGAGCAATGCTTCGGCGAAGAGTATCACGAACTTTTGCAGACTTTGTACGTCAATAAGGAAACTTCGATAATCAGGTATTTGTGTAAGCTTCGTACAACGCTTATGCAGAAATTCAAAAAGACCGACGATGAAATGAGGTTTAATCTGAAAAATCTCAACAGTATGGACTTTTACGATCAGGATAATATAAAGCAGCTTGAAAAATGGGGATTTGAGATAATAAAACCAAATTACCGCTCTGAAAAATATATGCTTGACCTTGCAGGGCTTATTAGCGCAAATATTGATAACTGCTTCGAGTTGTTCCCCGATTGGGTAAACTGGAACTACATTAAGGATTTATTTGTAATACCTCAGTATACGAAAAAAGGCGTTCTTAAAAGTGAATTCAACATATATATGAAAAATATAGAATACTATCCGTTTCAGATGTATATTCATTGGAAACCCGAAGATCACGGCAGCATACTTTATACGGACGGTAAATTTTTAGGTATAATATATAGGCAGCATAACGATATTTTTACCGATTTTACAAAATACAAGGACGCTCACAGCGAAACAAAAAATAATATATATGATTTTATTGACCGCAGCTACAAAACGGCAATTGCAGTCGACTGCGAAAATTCGGACGTATATAAGCTGTACAGCGTTCTGAAAAATCTCAATCAGGATGAATTATCGAAAATAGAAAAAATAGTTTTATATGACGATTATCATACGACAAGCGGATGGGACTGGCTTGAAAAATTCACTAAAATACCGATAGAACACATAGAAGTCAACCGGGTCACCGATCAGAAATCATTGGTAGATATAAAGATGACGGCGGGAGTGTGTACCGATTACTATGAAAATAATATAACGTCCTTTATTTTAGTATCGAGCGATTCCGATTACTGGGGACTCATATCAACCCTTACAAAAGCGGAGTTCTTGGTAATGTATGAACATTCCAAATGCGGACAGGCTATCAAACGAGCGTTGTCGGAGCATAATATTTACTACTGCTCCATAGACGACTTCTGTTCGGGTAATATTGAAGAACTGAAAAAAGCGGTATTGTTCAGCTGTCTTGAAAAATATCTGCCCGAAATCATCAGCCTAAACGGAAAGGAACTGGTAAGGAAAATTTATGAAGAAGCAAGGATCAGCGCAAGCGAAAAGGAAATGGAAAATTTCTACGACAGATATATAAAGACGTTAAGGCTCAGAGTTGATAACGACGGTAATTTTACTGTAGAAATCTGCAAGTAAGGGTGACGCAGCTTGGATAAAATAAATTATGAAGAAATTTATGATCATTGCAAAGCTATCTGCCCGGAAATGCAAAGCGTAATTGAATATGTACGTAATATTTCTTCTTCAAATAAAGAAATAAAAAATACCGTCGACAGACTTAAAGGCGGAGATATGTCCGCAGTAAAAAGATATATTGAGCTGTACATGAAAAAAGCGCTGATGTATTCATTGGCAGCGGCAAAGCAGAGCGGACTGCCTTTGGACGAGCTGTTTTCAGAAGCCGTGTCTGTGGCAGCACAGCGAGCCGTAGATTTAGCGGAACATAATATAAAGAAGGTTACTTTAATGTCTTCAATGTCTTCCGATATAAAAAACAGACTTCAAAAATATATATTTGAATACAATGATTTCTCACGATATGAAATATCAGAACTTAAAGTCGGCTATGACGGAGAAAAACTTATGCTCAAAAAGATATGTACGCCTGAGTTTAACGATCTGCTGAACGAAGCTATGTAAAGTCTGCCTTATAAACATGAGATCATTCTGAATATGAGATACGGAATTAACCGCCGTAAATGCGCAATAAAGCAAATTGCACAGAAATTCAATTTATCGAAGCAAAGTATATATGCTACGGAAAAGAGAGCATTGATTAAATTGCATGAATCAGAAAAATATGCGGAACTGCTCAGTGTATATCTGGATTTTATTTGAATATAGACCGGGAGGAATGTAAATGCTTTGGTTTATCTTGGGCAGTATATTTGGCGGAACAATAACGCTTTTTACGTCAGCATTATGTTTGGCAGCCAAGCAAAATGACGATATAGAGCAAAATAAAGAAATAGAAAATAAGCATAAGAGATAAACTCAGAAATCAATAAGTGCATACCGCATATACGGTTGCATTTTTCATATA
>ULPO01018608.1_pt1 | contig 11546 bp, 6 predicted proteins | sample 1953611 | NCBI WGS metagenome assembly ULPO01 (sample SAMEA4835632, study PRJEB28245) | human gut metagenome | biome: gut microbiome; material: fecal sample | place: Denmark | collected 2008 | reverse complement strand
GCCTCCAGCGGCTGGTACTGTGTTATGAGGAGGAACTGACCCGTATCCGTAATGAGACACATGAGGACTCATCCACAGTTGAAACGGAATTTGAACGTCGCTTTAGTCCCGTTAAAATAGCGCTGGCCGCTTTTATAACCGGATGTGTTGCCGGCATAGTATTAACTTTCAAAATCAAGAAACAATGAATAAGAATTTCATGTACGGCGTCGGTGCCGTGAAATACAAGGACTTTGTGGTGGGTTACATAGAGAAGAATTCGTTTGACATGGGCGGGCAGAAACCCGAATCCGCCAAAATCGAGGCGGAGCAGGTGCCGGGAACGCCGGTGCTTATCATTCCCCAGTCGAATGGCAGCATCGCCCCCACGTTCAACGTTATCCAGCTGAACTACGAAAACCTGCATAGCTTGCTGGGTGGTACCATGCACTACAAGGAAGAGGACTCGGAAAAGAAAACCCCGATTGGTTGGACGGCCCCGACGGCAGCCGTGTTGCTGACCGGTCCGTGGGAAATAGCCCTTGTTTCGGGGCAGAGCATCCTGATTCCCAATGGCACGCTACTTTCCAATCTCGGCGGCAAGCTGACCCTGACAGAGACGGCGAAAATCGAATGCACGCTGGAAGTGGCCATGCCGGAAGACGGCTCCCAGCCCCATGGCGTATTCAATACGGATTCTATCCCGGAAGAGTGGAAACAGTATAAACTGCCTCCTGCTGAATCTGCCGCCGCTGCTTCCACTAACCCGGCCGAGGAGTAGCGTATGGACGAAGCTGTCATCAAGCAGATCCAGCGTGAGGGTGCGGACGCGCTGCTGGATATCGGTGTGAGCGTCCCGCTGAAAGCGTTTCATATCCCTTTCAGGAAATCCCCGCTGGAGCTGCGCGTGACCATGAGGCGGCCTTATATGTCCGGTCAGATTCTTTTTGCCCGGACATATTTGTCGATGGGGATCACCAGTGAGGAGATGTGGGGGTTCAGCAAGGAGGAGGAAATGCAGTTTCTGGCCTCTCACGGCAAGGCGGTGAGCCGTATGGTGGCCTATACCCTTTGTCGTGGCCCTTTCAGCCGCCGCGTGCTTTTGCGCCCGGTGGCATGGCTCATAAGGAACTTCATGGAACAGCGTTATCTGGTGGGTGCGATCAAGCGTTTTGTCAGCCTGATGGGTACCGACCCTTTTATACCTATTATCAGATCAGCCGAGCGGACGAATCCGATGAGCTTGAGACTGAGCCAAAGAAAGAAGGGGAGTTAAAGAGCCGTTATGAAGGCTCCCATAGCCCTTTCGGTTTTGTGTGGCAGATTGCCAGTGCCACCGGCTGGAGCGTGGACTATATACTGAACAAGGTGAATTACCAGACCCTGATCATGATGCTTAGTGACGCTCCCCGGTATGTCCGTGACAAGTCCGGATCTTCCGGTCCTGCGGATGAGCGGAGCGCCGAGGATGAAGCGGATGGAATAGTAGGATTTTTTCAAAGCAAGCTAAAATAGATGAAACCGGTACAAATAGAATTCCTTATGGTGGACCATTTGAGCGCCCGTCTTGACAAGGCCGTGGGCAAGATCGAGCGGATGTCCCAGCAGGCATCGTCCGCCAACAGACAGATCCGGGAACTTGACAGGAGCGGTTCCCTGTTGAACAACACCGTCGGCAAACTGGCGGCCGCCTTTACTATCAAGGAGCTGGTGTCGAACATCACCAAGGTACGCGGCGAGTTCCAGCAGCTGGAGGTGTCGTTTCAGACCATGCTCGGCAGTGCGGAGAAGGCCGACACCCTGATGCAGCAGTTGGTACATACGGCCGCGACCACTCCTTTCGGCCTGGAGGATGTCGCGCAGGGTGCCAAGCAGCTTCTTGCCTACGGGTTTGGAGCGGAGAAAGTGAACGAGACGCTGATCCGCTTGGGTGACATCGCTGCCGGACTTTCCATCCCTTTGAACGATCTGGTCTATCTTTACGGCACCACCATGTCCCAGGGACGGCTTTATACACAGGACCTGAACCAGTTCACCGGCCGGGGCATCCCTATGATCGCCGAACTGGCCAAGCAGTTCGGCGTGGCTGAAAGCAAGGTGAAGGAGCTTGTGGAGGAAGGCAAGGTCGGTTTTCCCGAAGTGCAGAAGGTCATAGAGAGCCTGACGGACGAGGGCGGAAAATTCGGTGGTCTGATGGAGGCACAATCCAAAACGATAACCGGACAGATCTCCAATATAGAGGATGCCGTTTCAATGATGTTCAATGAAATCGGGCAGCAGTCGGAAGGTGTCATCAACACCACGCTTTCCGGTGTTTCCTACATGGTGGAGCATTACGAACGTTTCGGCCGTATCCTGCTCGGGCTTGTCGGCACGTATGGTGTGTACCGGACCGCCGTCATGACAGTCACGGCCGTGAAAGGCTGGGCGGTGGCTGCGGAGGCGTTGCATTACAACTGGCTCCTGCTGGTTGAGAAAGCGCAGAAAATGCTCAACCGGACCATGCTTTCCAATCCCTATGTGCTGGTTGCGACCCTGCTTGCCGGTGTTGCCGTGGCACTGATCTCCATGAAGACGGAAACCGAACGTTTGCAGGAATCCGAGGAAAGGTATCAGCAGCAGAAGCAGAAAACCATAGAGGCCGAGGAAGAGCACAGGCGCAAAATAGAGGAACTGTGTTCCATTGCCGGGGATGAAGCCGTGTCCACGGATGCCCGGCGTGAGGCGCTAAACAAGCTGGAACAGAAATATCCGGATATATTCTCCAAATACGACACCGAGTATGAGAAACTGAAGAATATCAAGAAAATCAAGGAAGAGATAGCCCGATTGGAAGCCGGTGAGTCCATATCCAATCCCGCCAATGAATTGAAACGTGTGGATGACAGGATAAAAGAACTTGAAGGCAAGACCCGGTTGGCAACCGAATATTACCAGGACAGCTACGGGCGGCAAAGAGCCCGATATGTCCGGAAATCCGCACGTTCAAGGGATGAGGAGGCAGAGCTTCAGAATCTGTACGGAAAACGCAAGAGCCTGAACGGACAAATCCGCAAGGACGAGGTAAATGCCTATTTCGAAAACCTGACCGGTGTGAGTAACGAGACCCTTGTACAGCAGATAAAGCAACGTAGAACCCTGCTTGCCCGGATGTCTGTCCAGGAGAAGGAATACGGAAAGATTACGCAGGGTGACGAAAATCTTACCGGAACTTATTCCCGTGACGAACTGAAGTATCAGCTGAACAAACTGGTTTCGGAACAAAACCGGCGTAACCTGCCCACGGATTCAAGCACTGACTGGGTGGCTGCGACAAAAGAGAAATACCAGGACGCGCTCAAGGCTTATAACGCCTTTCTTCAGGAAACGTCCAACAGCCTTTCCCGTGAGGAGTTTGAGAAGAAGGCGAAAGAACTGAAGGATGCCGTCGATACCGCCAAAAAGGAGTACGACAAGGTCAAGCCCGGTGAGGATAAGGATTCCGAGGCCGAACGGAAGAAGGCGGACAAGGCGGAGAAAGAAGCCCAACGCCGCAAACAGGTTTCTGAAAAGCTGGGCCAGGAACTCGCCGGGCTGCAAAGGAAGAATGACGAGGCGGAGATTGAGATGATGACCGAGGGGCTGGAGAAGAAGCTGCGCCAGATAGACAATGAATACCAGGCACGCAAGGATGAAATAGCCAGGCAGGAAGCCGGTTGGAAACGTGACAACGCGAAAGCGGGGCAGTCCGGTTCGCTGTCGGAAGATCAGCAGTCCGAAATAGACAAGGCCCGTGAGCTGAACGAGTCCGGCCGACAGAAGAAAATAGCGGAAGCTTATCGGGAAGAGTTCGGAGTGATGCAGGAATATTTGCAGGCCTACGGCACCTTCCAGCAGCAGAAACTCGCCATCGCGACCGAATATGCGGAAAAGATACAAAAGACGACGTCCGGCAGCGAGAAGCTCTCTCTCGGTGTTGAACGTGACAGCAAACTTGCCGGCATCGAAGTGCAGGAACTGAAAGCCCGTATTGACTGGGGTACTGTCTTCGGTGAATTCGGCGGGATGTTTTCCGATATGATAAAGCCTGTATTGGCGGATGCCAGAAAATACATGCTCACTGACGAGTTCCGAAATGCCGACCATGCCAGCCAGGACGCGCTTGTCTCTGCCGTCCAGCAGATGGAGAGGGCTTTGGGCGGTTCCGGCAAGGTCAGTTTCAAGAAACTGGGTGCCGAGGTTACTGCCTACCAGAAAGCCCTTTCAGACCTGAAGGAGGCACAGGCGGTGTATGCGGACACCTATACGGCACTTATTGCCGCCCAGAAATCATACATTGAGGCGCAACAGTCCGGAACCGAACAGGAGAAGGAGTCCGCCCGGCAAGCCCTGGAAACGGCGCAGGCTAATGCCGATGCCGCGAGTGAGAATATAAACGCCTTGCAGGAAACGGCTGACAGTGCCCGGCAGTCCCTCTCGAATACTGCCTCCGGTCTGAAGACCAGTATGGAGAATGTGAGGGACGGATTGCAGCAGATTGCCTCCGGCAGTATCAGCGGGGCGTATAATGGCCTGATCACACTCGGCAAAGGTGCCAAGGAAGTGGACGGCAAACTGGGCGAGGCTTTCGGAAAGGTTTCCGAAACACTTGAGGATGTGCCTGTTGTCGGCTGGATTGTAAGTATTATAGACCTTTTCAAGGATGGTTTGAGTGTGGTCATCGGTGGCCTGCTCGACGCGGTGTTCAATGCCGTGAGCGGTATTCTTGACGATGTGCTTTCCGGTGATCTTTTTGTGACTATCGGAAAATCGCTGCTTTCCGGTGTGGGCAAGATATTCGACGCATTGACCTGGGGCGGATTTTCCTCCTGGACGACTTCAAGCAATGCCAAAGAGGTCCAGGAAACCATCGACCGGCTGACCGAGCGCAACGAGACCTTGCAGACGGCTATCGAGGACCTGACGGAGGAGATCAAGGCGAGCAAGGGTACAAAGTCCGTGGCCGCCTACCGGGATGCCTACAGGCTCCAGCAGGAGACGAACTCGAACTATCTGGACATGGCCATGTCGCAGGCCGGTTATCACGGTTCGCATCACAGCTGGAATTATTACTGGGGCGGTTTCTCACAGGAACAGATTGACCGTTTGAGCGGTCAGATCGGGCGTAGCTGGAACGGTGACATCTGGAACCTAAGTCCGGAGGAGATGAAGAAGTTGCGCAGTAACGTGGACATGTGGACGCAGATCCAGGATACCGGCAAGGGCGGATATGGAGGTCGTCTGACCGAGAAGCTGGATGACTATATCGACCAGGCGGGCAAGCTGGAGGAACTTACCGACCAGCTGTATGAAGGTCTCACCGGTATTTCCTTCGACAGCATGTACAGCAGTTTCGTGGATAACCTGATGGATATGAAGTATGATGCCGCAGCCGCGGCGGAGGACATATCCGAGTATTTCATGCGTGCGATGCTGTCAAACAAGATCGGTGAGCTGTATTCCGACAAGCTGAAAGGCTGGTGGGAGAAATTCGGCAAGGCGATGGAAGACAATGACCTTACAGAAGCCGAGCGTAAGGCCCTCCAGGACGAGTACATGAAGTATGTCGAGGAAGCCGTCGCTCTTCGTGACAATCTTGCCGCGGCCACCGGGTACGATAACTCGGGCGGTACGAGCCAGAGCGCCAAAACCGGCGGTTTTTCAGCCATGACACAGGACCAGGGTACAAAACTGGACGGCATGTTCACCAGCGGGTTGCAACACTGGTCGAGCATCGATGAGAAGATGGAGAGCGTCATCGACAAGATGAACACCGCCGAGGGGCATCTTGCCCGTATCGAGGAGAACACCGGCACGAGCGCGTCGCACCTTGGCAAAATAGAGGAAGAGATTCGTAAAATCAATCGTGACGGAGTAAAATGCAAATGATATGGAAAAGATATTAGGCGGTCTGGTACTTGTCAACGGTACCGACATCTGGAGTACATACGGGGTGTTCCTCGTTGAGGACAAGCGCGGCGGGATGGATAACCTGACCGCCATCCTGACCCCGAGCAAGACGAAAACGGACACGGCTGTGAATATCCGGGAGGAGGACGGGGAGAAATATTCCTCCGTGCTGACGCCCAGGAACGAGGCCCGTGACGTGACGCTTCATTTCGCCCTGTTTGGCAAAACGCAGGCCGGCTGGCTGAAGAAGTATTTCGAGTTCATCAATTTCCTGAAGAAAGGCCGTGACGGGTGGCTTGAGATTTCCTTTCCCCAACTTGCCCTGACTCTCCGTGTGAAATATACGGATTGCAGCAAGTTCCAGCCTCTGACCTATCTCTGGAAGGAAGGCGTGCACGCCGGCAAGTTCAAGGTGAAGTTCCGGGAACCTGTCCCGATCATATAAATGTGATTCAAACCCTATTCAAACGACGTTTAAACAAGATACAGACATGCTGACCATCTATGACAGCAACGGCAACAGACGGACCGATATCGAGGCGGGCGACAGCTCCACCCAGGTGAAGGAGGTGCAGGGTGACAATGTCCTGACACTCTCTTTCACGCATTACGAATATATCGCCCTGGACGTGAATGACCGGGTGGACTTTGAGGGTGAGCGCTACTGGCTGACCGAACGGTACACCCCGAAGCAGAAGAGCGGCCAGGAGTGGGTATATGGTTTGAAGTTTTACGGTATCGAGAGCCTGGTGAGACGTTTTCTTGTGCTGGAGACCACCGACGGGAACACCGAGCCTGTGTTCACGCTGACAGCGACTCCGCGTGAACACGTGGCCATGATCGTGAAGTGTATCAATGACGGAATGAACCACACCACCGACTGGAAAGTGGGGCGGGTGGACGGTACGGACCTTATCGTCATCGATTACGAGGGGAAGTACTGCAACGAAGCCCTGAAAGAGATAGCCGAAGCGGTCGGCGGGCAGGCTGAATGGTGGGTGGAAGGCCAGACCGTGAACGTGTGCCGGTGTGAGCATGGCGAGGAAATAACGCTGGGCTACGGGAAGGGACTGACCGGAATCGAACGCGACACGACGGGTACCGACAATTTTTATACCCGGTTGTTCCCGGTAGGCAGCACGCGGAACATAGATCCGTCAAAATACGGGCATAGCCGCCTGATGCTTCCGGGGGGCAGGCAATATGTCGAGATACATACGGAGGAGTACGGCATCTATGACCGTTACGAGCAAGACGCCTTCAGCGGCATTTATCCCCGCAGGATCGGGGCTGTCAGCAGTGTGCGCAGCGAAGATGTGAAAGATGACGACGGCAACCCTTTCACGGTCTATTATTTCAGGGACGACAGCCTGAACTTCGATCCGAACGATTACGAGCTGCCCGACGAGACCAAACGTGTATCGTTCCAGGACGGTGACCTTTCCGGACTGGGGCAGGGTGAGGACCACTATTTCGAGGTGAATTTCAACAGTGCCACCCGTGAGTTCGAGATTATTACGATATGGCCCTATGATGATGACACGCAACTCCCCGGCGGCAAACTTATTCCGAAATCCGGTGACCGTTATATTCTCTGGAATATCCGTATGCCGGACGAATATTACCCGCTTGCCGAGGAGGAGTTTCTTACGGCGGTGGAACAGTTCAATACCGAACACTGGCAGGATCTTGCCGTTTACAAGGCCCCGACCGACCATGTGTGGATTGAGGAGAACGGTGTTTCCCTGTCCGTAGGCCGTCGTGTGAGACTTGAAAGCGAGGAGTATTTCCCCGAAACCGGTTATCGCAGCAGCCGTATCACGAAAATTACCCGGAAAGTGAACCAACCCGGGGAGATGGACATCGAGATCAGCGATGCCCTGCATAGTGGTGCGTTTGAACGGGTGAATGACAGTATCGGGGAACTGAAAAACTATACGAAGTCAAAGGCGGAGGGTGCCGCGCTTCCTGACATTATCCGTAGCTGGGACAAGACACTGCCTACGGACAACAATCTTTTTTCCGCGCGGAGAAGCCAGGCGGAACACATCAGCAAAAAAAAGAATGACCGTGCAAAGGGGAAGATCACCTTCGAAGCGGGAGCCTCTTTCGGACAGGAGGATAATGCGGGTATTGATGACAAGGGCAATGCCGGGCTGCTGACCCTTGTTGTGCGTGAGCTTCTTCGCAGTCCGAAATTCGTGGACGGTCTTTTCGGTGAGGGCTGGCGGCTCTGGATGGAGGACGCTTTGTCCCATCTGACCATCGACAAGCTGACGGTACGCCAGGTCATGGTAGTATTGGAGCTGCTTATCGAGAAGGTACGCAGCGTCGGCGGCCAGCTTTGTGTCAGTGCCGCCAACGGGAAAATAAAGACCGCTGTTCTTGAGGGCGGTTACTGGAGGATCACTTTCGAGCAGGAGAACACTTTCGTGGCCCATGACCTCATGCGCTGCCAGACCTTCAGCGGCGGGAATTTGAAAAGCTATTGGGTTGAGGTGGCCGGCGTGGAGGGTGGTTCCATCCTCGTGGGCGAGGACGAGTTCGGCGCTTCTCTTCCGGAGTCTGGTGACGAGTGCGTGCTGATGGGCAACACGGAGAATCCGTTGCGCCAGAACCTGATCCTGATCTCCGCCACCGAGGACGGGCAGCCCCGTGTGGACGTGATGGACGTGGTGAAGGCGAAGAACTTCACCGGCTGCCTGCGTGCCCGTTTGGGCAACCTTGACGGTATCAGTGATGACTGGTTCCCTTCAGACAACCAGCCTCACGGTGATGGCCTGTACAGCGACAACGCCTACCTGCGTGGTACGTTCCTTCTGGTAACGGGCGAGGATATCAAGACGAAGTTCGAGATAGTCGAGGGGAAAATCGTCAGTTCCGTCACCGCCCTGCGGAATGACTTCGCCACCGAGCGCGGCTACCTGAATAACCCCGCCTTTGATAACGGCCTTATGAAGTGGAACACGGAGAACGAGACCGTGTTCTTCCTTGTGGGCAACCGGTGGATCTGGGCGAACGGTAACGTCTTGACGAGGAAGGGTGACAGCGCGAGCGTGACCGAGGATGACGGCCGTACGGTTGTCCGGATTCGTAACAAGTACATCCTCCAGAAACGTGAGAACCTGAAAAGTATTCCCTCCATGCCTGAAAATGACAGTGGGGAGAAGGAAGCCGTCCCGGTGTTCCTGACTTTCTTTTACCGCTGTGCCAAGGCCGGCACGCTGCGTGTGGAGTTTGTGGGTGTGGATAAGACAGGCTTTGCCAATTTCAACAGCATGGAGGTGGAGGAAGAACTGTCCGCGACCGACGGGTACGTACAGTACACCTGTAGCGGACTCTGGAACGGTACAGGTGATTTTAAATTGAGTTTTACCGGTGATATTTACCTGTATATGCTCATATTGAGCACCGACCGTGTGGAATCCCTGACACACCGTTATAAAACCCTTTTCGAGCAGTCGGAGCGTCTGGTAAAGATTTCGGCGGCGGTGTTCGACAAAGACGAGAACCTGCTGGAAGAGACCGGCCTGATGGTTACTTCCAAATATTCCGGGTTGTATGCCATTGACGGTGATGGAAATTTGAAATCCCTTGTAGGTGTTGGGGGTGACGGCGTAAAAATCAAGGGCGATAATATCACGTTGGAGGGACTTGTTACGGCTAATGATAATTTCAAGATTCTGGAAGACGGTAGTATTGAGACGCGCAACGCCAAGATTTATGGTACAGTGTATGCCTATGAGGGTAAAATCGGCGGTTTTACGATTGATTCCGGACGGTTGTACTGGAAAGCCGGTGATTATTTCGGCAATGATTCCCGCAGTCTGAAACTTGGTGTCTCACAAACGGACATGGAGGGTATTGTGGATGTGTCCTTTAATGCCGCCACGCAGGGACGCTTCGGTGTCAAGGCCGTAGGCTCGAATCTGGGTGGTGCCGCTATCTATGCCTCCAGCAAGTCCTCTGGTCAAAGCTATCCTATCAGTGCCAATACTTATGCCGGCTATTTTGACGGTGGTGTGCATGTGAACGGGGCGGTGTATTGTGGTGATATCCTGTCGAACAATTACGGTACGGGATGGAGCTTGGCCAGCGATGGGACATACAGTTACCGAAAGGGTGTTTCAGGTACCTTCCAGTGGGCTGTAAAGAGTGATTTTATAACTTATAACTATACCCTTGAGGTTGTTAATGGAATTGTCGTTAAGATGACATATATCTAAAAATAAAGGATATGAAAGTAAATTTTAATGTGTATTTTAAGGATTTCGACGGTAGCGTGCTGTTGATTGATAAGAAACCCCAGTGTATGGGAGTCATAGTCTCCCAGTGCCTGTTCAACGGTACCGGTTTCCGTCCGAGCGGTAATATTCAGACGGATAATGAAAGGAAATTACATGCTTACAGTCTTTGCATGAGGATTATGGGTTCCGATGCGGATGTGGATCTGACATCGGAGGATGCGGTTTTGATAAAGGAAGCTGTCACCGGTCTTACTCCGGGCTGTTATTCCCAAATAGTGAAACAGATAGAAGGGTAATGGAGGATTAGCCATGACAAATGCGGAAAAACAGGAGATCCTGAACGCTATCAAGGCCGAGAGCCAGAGCGTTGATGAACTTGTGGAGGTCAGCTCCCTTGACAATATCAAAAGTCTCCCCGCCCTTCGCGGCAGTGAGCTGGTGAGTGCTCCGCTTACCCTTTTGCGTAAACCGGCCGATGATGCCGCTGCCACGGCGAATGCGTCTGCCACGAAAGCGGATAATGCTGCGGCTTTGGCGAATAAAGCTGCGGGTATGGCGTCTGATGCGGCCGGTACCGCCAATCAGGCTGCTGAAACTGCAAATTCCGCTGCGGCAGCGGCATCCGCGGCTGCGAAACAGGCGGAGGATGCCGCCGCCGGTGTGAACGATGGTTTGGTCGGTGGCATGACGGCCGTCCCTGATGAGGAGAACGACACGGTGAAACTCACCCTGCTGGGGAAGACCGGGACGGAGATTGCCTCCGTTGATATTCCCGGTGGTACGGGCGGTGGCGGTAACACGTATAATGTGACGGCGGAAGTCCCTTTGGAGAGCGGTTATTATGTCCTTTCCTCCGCGATTGGTGCCGTGGATGAGAAATACCGTTACAAGGGTCGTTGCATCACCTATGAAGTCTCGCAGGGCAAATGGGAGACCAAACAGTTCGTGGGGACAAGTCTGTCGAGCTGGGAGCAGGAGGCGAGCTGGGAGGACTTCGGCGGTGCCGGAACGATGAAAAGCCTGACAGTGAACGGCGAGAAGAAAGTTCCCGACAGCGAGGGCAACGTGGATCTGACCATCGACAAGCTGGAAGTGGACGAGAGCCTGGATGCTGACAGTACCAATCCCGTCCAGAACAAGACCGTCGCCGCCAAATTCCAGGAGGTGGAAGCCGGTACCGTGTTCGGCATGAGCGCGGAAGTGAGCGACGACGAGAGCAGTGTCCGCCTTGCGCTGACCAACAAGAGCGGGGCGGAGATCGCGAGCGTTGACATCCCGGCCGGCAGCGGTGGCGGCGGTGAGTCCTCCACCACCAAGATCGTGCTGCTTGCCGAGACCGACAAGAAAACCGTGAAGGAAGGCGGAGCGGTGAAACTTACCTATACCTATGAC
>ULPO01018078.1_pt1 | contig 11614 bp, 9 predicted proteins | sample 1953611 | NCBI WGS metagenome assembly ULPO01 (sample SAMEA4835632, study PRJEB28245) | human gut metagenome | biome: gut microbiome; material: fecal sample | place: Denmark | collected 2008 | reverse complement strand
CACCGCCGGTACGACTCGGCAAGCACCTTCCAGCGTGCTCCCCTGAGGTCATTATGAAACTCTTCCAGCGAAATCTCTTCCGCTTTCTTTTCCCACACATGGAGGAAAAAGGAAATTTTAAACTCTCTCTTTTTCATTGAGTATTAAATTTTAATGTTTTTAATCCCGATCCGCCGCCAAGCGCACAAAGCAAACCCCTTGCCACTGCGCATCCTCTGCAATGAACCATGATGCAAAAGAACAACAAACTTTTTACACTTCCGAATGTTAAAACCGCCGTAAAAGTCTCTTCGGAAAGCCTCCACACCCACCCGCACCCCACTTTCGCCATCCGTCTCCCGGTTCTTTTTAACACCCGGATTTATTTTCTCACCTCCTGTTTCCGCTCCTGATCCTTCACCGTATTGTTCAGGAAGCGGCACAACCGTTTTAACTCCCGCATCTCTTCTCTCGAAAGCGGTTTGGGAAGCTCACGCACCAGGGCAAACACCTGTCCGGACAACTCTTTAAGCAATTCGTTCGGACTCTTAAACTTGTCGTTTTTTTTCCATAATCATTAAAATTAAAAGATATGTTAATTATTAAAACTTACAAAAGTAACACCTAAAGATTAAAAATTCATTATTTTTTCTATTTTCATAAACAATTTGTTGTATTTAGTAAAATTATATCTATCTTTGCAGCAAAATCAAACGTAAGATTCGGTTTACCCCAGCAGGCAACTGTGACAGGTAACCGCGTAGCGTATCCGGGAGCGCCGCTCCCTCCCCTTTCTCAAACCATACTCCCAATCAGACATGAAATCCTGGCTTGCCGCCTATGTCCGTCTCTATCACGAAAAGAAAACCCGTGACCGCCTGACGGCAATGGGCATCGAAAGTTTCCTCCCCGTGCAGGAAGAAATCCATCAATGGAGCGACCGCCGCAAGAAGATCGAGCGCGTAGTCATCCCGATGATGATCTTCGTACACGTCGACCCGGCAGAACGTGCCGAAGTGTTGACCCTTTCGCCCGTCAGCCGCTACATGGTGTTGCGCGGACAAAGCACCCCCGCCGTCATCCCCGACGAGCAGATGGAGCGCTTCCGCTTCATGCTCGACTACTCCGAAGAAGCCATCGAAGTGTGCTCCTCCCCCCTCGCCCCCGGCGAACAGGTGCGAGTCATCAAAGGCCCCCTCGCCGGACTGGAAGGCGAGCTGGTGACCATCGACGGCAAAAGCAAGGTGGCGGTAAGGCTGGATATGCTGGGCTGCGCCCATGTGGATATGCCGGTGGGGTTCGTGGAGAGAGTGGGAAAAATGGAGGCGGTGAGATGAACATGTTCCACCCACTGAAATACAATATTGAAATTTTGAATAGATCAGTAGCCTCCTCAATAAAAGCCTTCCCCCTATTAATACAGCTAGGCAACCCCTATTTTATGGGAAAACTATCCCCAATGGAGGCTGCCTAAATTTTACTCAGCTACGTAAAGAGCACTAATATCATATGCCAAGCGATTCTCAAAATAACAAACGCATAGCCCAAAATACACTGTTATTGTATTTTCGAATGCTCTTTTTAATGCTGGTTAGCTTATATACCAGCCGTGTCAACCTAAATGCATTAGGTATAGAGGATTTTGGTATATACAACGTAGTAGGCGGCCTTGTCGCTATGTTCTCCATTATATCGGGCTCTCTGGTGTCATCCATCAGCAGATTTATCACCTTTGAACTTGGAACAGAAAATAAAGAAAAACTAAAAAAAGTATTTTCAACAGCTGTTTCTATACAGTTTTTTCTGGTTATCATCGTGGTTATTCTTGCCGAAACCATTGGACTTTGGTTTCTAAATAACAAAATGGTAATACCCGAAGAACGTATACTTGCCGCCAATATCATTTATCAGTTCTCTATTATATCTTTTGCACTTTCGTTAATGAGTATTCCCTATACCGGAACAATAGTAGCACACGAAAAAATGTCAGCTTTTGCCTATATCAGTATTTTTGATGTCATAGGGAAACTGGCTGTCGCTCTAACCATTTCTATAGCTCCGATAGATAAACTAATTTGGTTCGCAGGCTTCATTGTATTCAATTCTACCATCATACAAAGTATATATATTTTTTATTGTAAACGCCATTTTGAGGAATGTACTTACCATTTCATTTTTGATAAGTCTTTACTCAAAAATATGTTCGGTTTCGCCGGTTGGAATTTTATCGGCTCTATAGCAGCTATTCTCCGTGACCAAGGCGGAAACATTGTCATCAATATGTTTTGTGGACCAGCCGTAAATGCAGCTCGTGGAGTTGCCATGCAAGTCAACAATGCAGTCAGTGGTTTTGTTTCCAACTTTCAGACAGCACTCAATCCACAAATTACAAAAAGTTATGCTTCTGGCAACTATGATTACATGATGCAACTCATCTTTCAAGGTGCACGACTTTCTTATTACATTTTACTTATCCTTGCCTTACCTATCATCAGTAATACCCATTTTATTCTTCAATTATGGTTGGGGCAAGTACCAAAACATACTGTACTATTCGTACAGCTTGTCCTATTTTTCACTATGAGTGAATCTTTAGCCAATCCTCTAATAAACGCTATGCTGGCTACTGGGAAGATCAAAAAATTTCAAATTATAGTCGGTGGACTTAATCTGGTCAATTTACCTTTATCTTATATCTGCCTTCGTTTAGGATGTATTCCAGAATCAGTTGTGATAATAGCTATTATCATATCTATGATATGCGAAATGGCCCGTGTTATTATGTTACGTAATATGATACACTTTCCTGCTCGCTCCTTCCTTAAAAAGGTATATTTCAATGTAATATTTGTCACCATCACAGGCTCTATACTCCCTCTGTACCTACACTTTATACTTGAAGAAAATATTTATACTTTTACTCTCATAAGTGTAGTTTCATTTTCATGTACACTTCTCTCTATTTTATATATTGGTTGCAGTAGTGAAGAGCGTGTCATGGTATTTAGTAAAGTTAAGGTAATAGTGAACAAAGTATCAAAACGCTATAAATAATATGTCCTTAGTCAATAACTTCACAGTTAAAAAAGTTCGTTCTTCCAATCTGGAGCTGTTACGTTTGCTTTCAATGTTTTTCGTTTTGGTAGTACATGCCGATTTTCAGGCTCTTGGTATGCCTGACAGGACAGAAATGACAATTCTTCCTTTATTTTCTGTATTTCGAATTATTATAGAAGCATTTGCTATCGTCTGTGTCAACTCTTTCGTCTTATTATCAGGCTGGTTTGGCATAAACTTCCACATTAAAAGTCTATGTAATCTGCTTTTTCAGTGTGCATTCTTTTTAATTGGTATCTATACTTTTACAATATTGATTGGCATTGAACCATTATCGATAAGTGGTATTAAAAGATGTTTGATGCTCACTAATAATGTTTGGTTTGTGAAGTGTTATTTAGGTATGTTTATTATGGCTCCCATCCTCAATGCCTTCGTTGAAAAAACTGACAAAAGAACATTTAGTACAGTGCTGCTCTCTTTTTTTATCTTCCAGACAATATATGGCTGGTTTTCCAATGGGGCCCCCTATTTTGAAAAAGGATATTCTGCCTTCTCTTTTATGGGGCTGTATCTTTTAGCGCGCTACGTTCGTATCTATCAACCATCTTATACACAGTGGTCAAAAAGCAAGAATCTCCTTATGTACATAAGTTTGTCTACTTTTACAGCCCTAATGCTAATCATTACATGCTACTTTGACAAAGTTGGATATTTTTGTATGTTTTGGACTTATACGAGCCCATTAGTGATAGCAGGTGCACTTTATCTGCTCCTTTTCTTTAATAGGTTCGCTTTTCAAAACAAAGGAATCAATTGGATTGCGGCGTCCTGTTTTGCTGTTTATCTATTCCATTTCTTCATATGGGAATACTTTATGAAACCACACATCCAACAACTAGCAGTTACCTACAATGGTATATCATGCCTGTTGGTAATCACGGGTCTATTATTAACATTCTTTACAGCAGCTATTTTAATAGATAAGATACGTCTCTATATATGGAACCATTTTGTATCTAAATATATCAGTTAACGTGATAACACTTACTTCCAAATACGACTGTTGCGGGTGTACAGCCTGTACCTCCGCTTGTAATAGGGGTGCTATTATCATGCAGGAGGATGAACAAGGATTCCTTTATCCACATATCAACACTACACAATGCATCGATTGTGGCCTTTGTAATAAAGTTTGTCCTGTGTTCCGATACGATGTTATAAGCAATAAAAAAAATGTAAATCCCCATATTCTCGCTCTTCATCATCATAATGAAAAAACTTGGATATCCTCCTCTAGTGGTGGTGTATTTGCCTCCCTTACAGACTATGCCCTTCGGCAAGCCGGTGTAATATTCGGAGCTATATATGATGACAATTTTGTAGTAGTTCATCGCAGAGCAGAAACCCAAGAAGACACACTGAAATTCAGAGGTTCCAAATATGTGCAAAGTAATTTAACTGGTATTTATCAACAAGTTAAGTTTTATCTCCAAGAGCAACGTTTCGTTCTCTTCAGTGGTACTCCTTGCCAAGTGGAAGGGCTCAAAGGATACTTACAGAGATCCTACGACAACCTACTCACAGTAGATATCCTCTGTCATGGAGTACCCTCACCCCGAGTGTTTCATGACTACCTCAATTTTATTCGTCAAAACTCAGATTTTCACTTCACAGGTATTTTTATGAAAGACAAGACTTTTGGTTGGGGATATCAGAATTCTCGCCTTTTCTTTGGCAAGAATGCCAGCCAGTTCAATACAGTACTTTCTCGTCTTTGGAATGACATCTTTTATAGCCATCTCACAACACGTCCTTCATGCCATGCCTGCCGTTTTACCAACTATCTGCGCCCTGGCGATATCACTATAGGTGATTTTTGGGGAATCGAGAAACATCATCCTCAGTTCACTGATAGTAGAGGGATCTCACTTATTATGCTTAATAATACTAAAGCTGAAATCGTATGGAATCATATAAAAGATGACTTCAATTATCTAGAAAGCAACATCAAAGAATGCATACAACCTAATCTAAAGTATCCTGTACCCGAACCAGTCAACAAAGCTACATTCTGGCAGGATTATGCTTCAATGCCTTTCTTTCAAATAATGAACAAATACTATAGGATCACACATCAAGATCTCTTGAAAAATCGCTTTTATATGATTTTACTAACTCTCAAAAAACGGTTTACATGAAAATAGGAATACTTACTTTTCATGATGCTCATAACTATGGTGCCATGCTACAATGCTACGCTCTCCAACAGTTCCTCTTTAAAAAAGGATACAACGTAGAAGTGATTGACTACAGACCGGCATTCTATCAAAAGCAATACCATCGTCACAGTCTATGCCCGTGGATAGGGAAAAATCCAGTACGCACAATGAAGAGTATCTATTATAATTATTATCTTTTCAACAAACGTTGTGCCGCATTCTCTGATTTTCACAATCGCCACCTCTACATGTCTATACCGGCTACTCGTACTAATATACCACAAAGCTATGATGCTTATATTGTAGGCAGTGATCAGATTTGGAATCCCCAACTCACTAATGGCTTTCATGATGTCTATTTCTGCGATTTTTGTTTTCCTAAAGGAAAGAGTCGGTTCATTGCGTATGCCCCCAGTATGGAAATCAGCAGATTATCTACACAAGAAGCAGAATACCTAACTCGTGTTCTTAACTGTTTCGATGCTCTCTCTGTACGTGAATCATCACTTATTCCCATACTACAGCCTCTCGTCAGCCAGCCCATCCAACAAGTACTTGACCCGACACTTTTATTAGATGCGACAGCTTGGAATCCATTAATAGGCAAATGCCCTGAAAATCGTCCTTACGTTGTATTATATCAAGTTCGTGAAAACCCAGCAGTCCGGATGAAAGCTTTCGAAATAGCCCAATCTATTGGAGGCATAGTAGTAGAACTGACAGCACGTATCGACTGTCATTATTCCACTAAGTATCAAACAGCCTCACCTGCAGATTTTGTCACTTACATCCGATATGCAACCTATGTAGTCACCACCTCATTCCATGGAACCGCTTTCTCACTTATTTTCAATCGTCCATTTTACACATTTTCTCTTGGAGATAATTTTGACTCCCGTTCAGCTTCCCTCCTTGAGTCAGTAAATCTCACCGAGCGTTTAGTATGCCCCGACGAACAGTTTGAAATAAGTCTAATTGATTTCAAACAAGCGAATAAAAGACTGAAGCATTTGAGAAAACAGTCATGTGATTTTTTAAGACAGTCATTACACGAAAGACAAGAACAATAAGCATCAATATTTCCAAAAGACATTTTTTTAGTCATGAAAGTTTCCATTATAGTTCCTTGTTACTCAGTTGCATCAAAACTACCCCGATGTGTGCATAATCTATTGGCTCAAACTTTCACAGACTGGGAACTTATTTTAATAGATGATGGGAGTACAGACAACACATGGGATATTTGCAATAGCTTTACAAAGAACAATGCTCATATTCATGCCGTACACAAAGAAAACGGTGGTGTCAGTTCAGCCAGAAATACAGGAATTGAGATAGCTAAGGGAGAGTTCATAACTTTTATCGATTCAGATGACTATGTAAAGCCGGACTACCTTCAGAAATTGGTAGAAGGCCAGGAAGCAGACTTAGTATTATGTGGCTTTCGTAGTTCCACGGGAATAGACTTCACACCAGAACCTCAATACCTCATTGGAGATGACCTTAGTAAAAATATACAAGCCATCGTAGAGAATGACTATTTACTTTATTCCCCTTGGTGCAAACTCTTTCGTCGTGATATTATCCAAAAACACCAACACCGCTTTGATCCCGAAATTCGTTTAGGTGAGGACACTATTTTTTGTTATAAGTACCTGCTCTATTGCTCTTCCATAAAGGTAGTGGCATCAAACAGCTACTTTTATGACGGCGTGTGGGGTGGCTATAAAAAGTATGTACTAACACGACAGGAAGTAGAATATCTAGATAAAGCAGAAATTACGACGCTGCATGATATAAATCAACACTTTAACTGTCGGATAGACCTGACATATCGTGGCTATCATGTAGCCATGCTAAAAGGATTATATGAAAAATTCAGAGATTACGACACCTTCGAGATGTATACCCGCACACACGATGTATTACCACCGGAGCATTTTTTTGCCAACCATAAACTTAGTTATATTTTTTGGGGTATCGTGGAACTGGAAACGCTCTATGTTGACAAAGAATATTGTGCAGGTAAACTCTTCATGCAACGTCTACATCATTTTTTTACTATACCAACCAATCAGTTACTCTCGTATTCCTACAAGATGCGTTTGATACATTACTTGGTAAAAAGCAAACATTACACGATGGCCCATGTGCTCTTAATATTCCTTTCAATCTTAAAGCATTAATCTTTATGAGTTCGCCTAAAATATCTATTATCATACCAGTTTATATGGCAGAATCCTATCTACACCGATGTGTAGATAGTATCATTACCCAGACATTTACTGATTGGGAACTCCTTTTGGTGGATGACGGAAGTCCCGATCATAGCGGTGAGTTATGTGAAAAATATGCTTCCGCCTACAAGTCCCGAATAAAAGCTTTCCACAAACCAAACGGAGGCGTTGCTTCCGCACGTGAATTTGGTATGCAACAGGCGCGAGGCGAATACTCTATTCATGTAGATCCAGATGATTGGATTGACAGTAATACACTAGAAGAACTCTACCAACAAGCTGTTAAAGAACAAGCTGACATGGTCATATGCGACTTTATGATGGAATACCCTAACCGTCAGATACACAATTGTCAAAAGCCACAATTATTAGATTCCAGCAGTTTCATGCACCAACTCCTTCAGCAGGAACGCCATGGCAGTTTATGTAACAAGCTTATACGTACCGAACTTTACCATAAATACCAACTACATTTCCCGGAAAAAATGATATGTTGGGAAGATCTTTATATCTGCTGTTCCATTCTGCTACATGGATGTAAATTAGCTTATGTACCCCACGCATTATATCACTACGACTTTTATACAAACGATAATAGTATGGTACGCCACACTGATATGCGTGGTCTTCAGGCACAGATAGACTTCTGCAGACTTATGCAGGCCAAAATATCACCAGAGTATCTGCCTGAACTCAATGAACTAAAAGGTATAACCCTTATCACGGCCTTTCGTAACCAATTGCTTAATGAACAAGCAATTCGTTCTCTTTTTCCAGAAATCAATGATTGGTATGTAACTAGATATGGACATGATTATGAAAAATCCAACTACTATGGCCTAACATTAGTTCTTCGTGGCTACAATTTCAAAACTGCAAGAAGAAGAATGTTTGTAGTCAAATTCCTAGTACAAATAAAAAATAAAATTACAAGAATGCTATAACCCCCAAAGATGAACAACACCAATCCTTTAGTATCAATCATAGTACCAGTTTATAAAGTAGAACGCTACATACACCGTTCAATAGACAGCTTATTACGTCAGACTTATAATAATTTAGAAATTATCCTTGTGGATGACGGAAGTCCAGATAATTGTCCTTTCATTTGCGATAAATATGCAATGCAAGATAATCGTATCCGTGTCATCCATAAATCCAATGGCGGCCTCTCTGATGCCCGTAATGCTGCACTAAATGTAATGACAGGACAATATGTCACTTTCGTAGATAGCGATGACTATATCGCAGACAACATGATCGAGAAATTCATCGAAACAGTAAAACTGTATCAATGTAATATGGTAGTTGCTGGAATGAATATAATTGATAAAAATAATCAAATTTATGATTATCGCAGAACTCTAACATCTACACTTTCTACAGGCATCGATATAACCCGAAAACTATTAAAAGATGTTTTTCCTTTTAACTTCGTTTGTGCTAAAATCTTTGAATCATCCCTTTTTGAAGAAATTCGTTTTCCTGTAGGTCGCCATTACGAAGACACTGCTACCACATACAAGCTTACGCACAAATGTGAAAGAATCTATTGTATCGCTGATTGCCTCTATTTTTATGAATTGGAACGTGAAGGTAACATTACCTCTGAACTAAATACCTCCAAAGCCATTAAGAGTTACATAGATGGATGTTTAAACAGCCGGGAACAAATCTTTTTTTGTCAAAAGCATAAAGACTTTTCCGATTTACTTCCAGTGCTAACCAAGCGTTTACAATTATGGGCTCTACTTGCAATACAATCTGCTATTAGTTTAGGATATAAAGAATATATGTTTTATTATCATCAGATAAGAATATATATCCGCTCACTCTCTTATACGCAACGAATGACGCACCTTCAAATTGCACTAACATTTCCTATAATTTATTACTCACTCTATCCACTATTGTCGAGATTGAAGAAGATGTATAAGAATTAAGAGAATAACTAATATGAAGAAAATAAAAACAGCATTTGCTCTCCCGCTTTTTTGGCTACTCTTCAAAGTAAGCAAAGATATGCACAAGATTCAAGTTGATGGACAAGCTTGGTGTCAGTGGCAACATAAGAACTTCACATTATGGAACATGTGTAGTTTATTTATAGGTTTCAAGGAGTTTCGCAACCTATTCTATTACCGCATAGGATATCTCCACCATCTGATAGAGTGGATTTTTCCCCGCATGACAAATTTATATATTACCACTCCTCGCTCCGATGTGGATAGCGGACTTATCATACAGCATGGTTTTGCCACTATTATATCAGCTAAACAAATAGGAAAGAATTGCAAAATATATCAGCAAGTTACCATTGGGTATGACCATACTTTGCAGGCTCCTATAATAGGTGACAACGTAGAAATTTGTTGTGGAGCCAAAGTTATAGGTGGTGTCACTATTGGCAATAATGTCATCATCGGAGCCAATGCTGTTGTAATAAAAGACGTACCAAACAACTGTATAGTAGCGGGTGTACCTGCAAAAATTATAAAGAAAATATGATATATCTCATTTGCCAGGACTGGTCAAATACCAGCAATAATCATGCAGGTATAAAATACTTATGCAACCAAATTCAGGAGATATATCCTGAAAGCTATAAAACCCTCGTTATTCCTGCCTTTTGGAATGACAGGTCAAAATCCCCCATTCGAATCATAGCAAGTTTACAATATCACTTTGCTCGATACAAGCACAGACTATACACAAAAAAGTTGTACAATCACATAATATCAAAGCTACGAAAAGGAGATAAAATAATTCTTATGGAATACATGGAGAAATTTTTTCCCATGCTCCATTTTGCACAAAAAGTGAAAAGATATAAATTCAACATACCTCTCTACGCAATGGTTCACCTTGTTCCAAGCCGGTTGGAAAAAGGATTCTCAGACAAGAAAACATTTGATGAATGGACAATCTGCATCGATAAATTTCTTACCCTTGGCCATTCATTAACCCAATTCCTTATTACCAAAGGGCTACCTGAAGATAAAGTTGTTACCACCTTTCATTATGTGGATGAATATTACCATAACAAAAGACCTGTACGTTTGCATAAGAATATCCGTGTAATAGCCATGGGTAATCAGATGAGAAACCTCAAACTACTAAAAACAATCGTTGATAATAACCCTAATGTCAATTTTACCATTTGCCAAGGGGTAAATGATTTGTCATCCTATTTCCTGAAAAATACAAATGTCGAACTCATCCCATTTGTTGAGGAATCCGAGTTACGACAGCACATGGCTAATGCCGATATATCGCTAAATGTCATGGAAGATACCGTAGGTAGTAATGTAATTGTCACATCATTAGCTATGGGATTAGCTATGATTTGTAGCAATGTTGGTTCCATCAAAGACTATTGTGATGATAGTAACACTATATTTTGTAATAACTCTAATGTAGAAGACTTCTCTCAGGCTATAACCGCATTACAAACAGATAGAATACGATTGAATACAATGCAACAATCGGCAGCCAATATGGGATTACAATTTACTATTGAGAAGTTTGTGAGACAAATAAGCGCATTATAATGAATTTGGACCTTGACTTCATATTACTAAATTTACTGTTATTATATACATTCTGGAAAGCCGGTAGAAATATCTCGCAAAGCATGGATTACTGGCATAATGCCGGATTGTGCGTAATCCTATTCTCTATTGTACAAGGCTGCCGATTTGCCAGAGGAAATGATTACTTTGCGTACTCCAGAATTTTCCGTGAAGGTAGCCTGCATGTCGAAAATCCATTTTTCTCAGTCATTAATGAATTACTCAGAATAGTTGGTATTAATGAGTATAGTTGTTTTATGGTGTATGCGTTCACATTTGCATTGTGCGCCATGATTTTTATGAAAGACTATCGCACGTATGCCAGATATATGTTCCCACTATTCTTGATAGGCTTCATGAACTTCGAAGAAAGCATGATACGCCAGGCATTCAGCTACTCTTTTTTCTTCCTATATTTGAAATATCTCTTTAAGTTGAAATTTAACAAGCCAAAGGATATATTGCATAACCATAAAAAATTAATATACTGCATAATATTTGCCATACTAACATTAGCCATACACACTGGCAATATTATAAGCTTATT
>ULPO01014822.1_pt1 | contig 11648 bp, 10 predicted proteins | sample 1953611 | NCBI WGS metagenome assembly ULPO01 (sample SAMEA4835632, study PRJEB28245) | human gut metagenome | biome: gut microbiome; material: fecal sample | place: Denmark | collected 2008 | reverse complement strand
AAACTCCAGTCTCGATTTTGGGTAACAGAAAACTAATCCTTGCTAAGCAAAGATAGCAAAGACTCAATATCGCATCCCCACAAAAGAGCAGAGAGTGCGGTATATGCGCGATGTTTCTTTTCGCAAAAGTAAGAACTGTTGATTCCTACTTGTTTGGCAAGAGTTGCTTCATCGGTTCCGTTCGGGCCATACTTCTCATTGACGACGAACATCAGCACATCGTAGAGTTTCGAGTCACCGTCCGGGAACTGTTTCAGCAGCTCGATTGCGCCGCCAATCAACTTTGCATACTGCAAAAGAATCTGTGCCTGAGCATAGCGTGCATCCGATTTATGGTCAGATGCATCCAACTGATTGCCAGCAGTTGCAATCAAGCGCAGGGTACTGTTTCCATCCACGCTCGACGGATGTGTAATGCGGGAATACTCACGAAGCAGTACCTCTGTGTTGTGATAGAGATAAGCAGCTTCAGCGCCCTGAACCATGCCCTCGTTGGGAGCCAACTGGAGAACCAGTTCCTTGATGGCTTCGCCGCCGACTTTCGCAATATCTTCGATGATTCCATCAAAGTTATTCCGAATCATAACGGCAGATACCGGGTCGCTGTCCAAAATAGAGCCACGAAGCATTGCCATTGCCAGTGAAATGCGGGCTGGCTTGCAAGGCTGAGCGCTCCGGAATACCGCCCGATTCATTGCATCATCAACTGCATCCACCAGCTGTTGGCATCTCGCAAAGAAAAGTTTACGCATTTCCAGATGTAAACGAGGCTTTACGTAACCTGTGCTGTTTTCCAACAGTGACTGAATCTCCGAGATGTTACGGACTGAACCGTCCGTATCCATATCATGGAGCTGTTCAATCATAGCATCGATATCTCGTGCTTTGAGAATCCAGTTCAATGCCGGATAGCACATCAAGGCAATGACAACGAATTTTTCATCGGTTCCTTTTTGCGCCATCCGGTTCGCGCATCGGGCAAACACCCTATTGCGGTTCGTGCCGTTGTTGTAGGCAATAAAAGTTCGATTGATGTTCACAACAATTCCCTCCGAGGACAGGATGGAACTCAAGAAAGCTTTCAGTTCAGCATCCGAATCCACAACCAGATTATTTTCCAGTGCCATCATTCATTTTCCCCCTCTCCCCTGTTTTCCTCAAAACATTCAAAAGCTCAGCTCTCGCGTCGCTTTTGATGGTTTCACCAAGCATTGTATTTTCAGACATGTGCAAATCATAATGATTTTCTTTGCAAAGATTGAAGATTTTCTGGCACGCTCGGAAACTATGTACTGGTAAATCGGACCCAAACCGAATATTTCGTTCAAAATTCTCATAATTCTCAATGCTTCTTGCACAGGAAGTATAGACAAAAACAGAAGCCCCATCTTCAAATCTCAGGTTCTCGCCGACCGCTCCATTAAGGACGTCATACAATTCTTTCAAAAAGCCATCACCCATAGCTTTGTTATTGGCTCCGTTCTGAATACGATGGTGGACCACGATATCGCCGGTGATGGGCACTTCGCTTCTCGTGATGCTTGTTGTCTCGTCCGGGATTCTTGCCTGTTCAATGTATACAACGATAGGTCTTTTACTTGATATCATAAACGCACTTCCTCGACTCAAATGATTGTTATTATTTCAGGTTTCGTTGTCGCCATGATTTGTCTTCGATGTTCAGGCTTAGCTCAAAGCATTGTTCCTCGCTATCTTTAACAGGATACTACCTCAAATGATAGCCAATTCGCACAGACGCGCAAGAATACTTTTTAATGTCCCGGACACTATATCTTGTATCATATTTGCATTATACAACAATATATAGTGGTTTGCAATAGAAAAACGCATATCTGACCACAATATATAGTGTGCATCCAAATTTTGAGCACATTATATGTACAACTTGTTGTCTAGCAAAATTCTGAACGTTGCAATATGATGGACAGCGGTCGCAAAACTGTTGATACTATTGAATTAAATTGCGTTTCATACAACTTTGTGATATACTGTATATAGGGGTATGCTCCCATGAAATACTGTCAGGAGGTGCATGAGTTTGACAAATCAAGATATAGACATTTCCATGGATAACGTTGTTCAATACGCAAATCAAATTCGGATGCCGCTTGATTCGTGGAACAAAGAAACTCAGAAACAGATATTGTCTGTAATGGAAGCTCAGAGAATAGCGTCAGGGCTAAATGTTACGACATTCTACAACACGCTTCTAGGCTCTACATGCTCTTATAAAACCATCCAGCACATTCGGGAAGGCACAAAGCAGATGCCGCTCGAGTTGGTGTTGGCGTTCTGCTATGTTTTCCACTACGACATTTCAGAACTCATCAACATTCAGAGTGAAAAAAACAGAGCAGAGAGATTCGCCGATTACATGCAAATTGGTGCATCCATCGAAGCTCTCGGCCCACATATCATTTATAACGCTGCCGCAGATATCGCCAATCTTAATCAAGAAGGCCCTTCCTCTGCTATGGTAAGACGCCGCTGCTCGCAAGTTCTCACCGCTTTTGCGCAGAATCTTCAGAACGAGGAAAAAGTCAAAGAAGAGCAAAGCAAGTAATTCGACAAACAAAAAGAGCCCCGTACAATCCAGTTTATCTGGTGTACGAGGCTCTTTATTTTTAATAGAAAGCGTCCGCCATAGATAGCAGCACATCCATATTTCCATCGGAAGCCGCCGGTCTATCCGGTTCTGGCATCTGCTTGCCCATGGGACGTTCAAGAGGCTTTGGCTGTCTTGGCAATGAAGAAGGCACGGATTTATGTGCCTTAGAAGGTTTCCTTGCCACAACGTCTTGGACCGAAACTTGCGGTTCGGGAGTCTGAACTGCAGAACCAGAAAGCTGATACTTGCGCAATGCAGTTTCAACAGCTTCTTCTATCGCATTTCGGAGTTCCGTTGAGGAAGGGCGTTGTTCGAGGCTGACGCTCTCAGGAACACTTTGAAGAGAGTTCAAAAGCGCATCTACGATAGTCGGTGTCCGCTTTCCATATCCTGCGTTTTTCAGAATATCGTAAGCCGCCTTCTGTTTCGGGTCTGTGAGGTCAAAAGAAACTGGAAGTCTCACCTGATTACCCTTGTCTTGTTTCGATGATGCCAAGGTGTATCACCCCGCAATCAACGATTTTCGGCAGCCAACCTGCTTTCTGCCATCATTTTGTAGCCAACTGCGTTGGCGCGAGGGTCGTCGATGAAGAGATAATCATCACGACCGAGTTCGCTCTCAATGACGGGACGCATCAAGATAGAGCCGCCGCCGATGAACACGGGATAAGATAGCGTCAAGTCAACGCCTTTCTCTTTCAGGGACCGAATCAGAGTGTGGGCATAGTTCTGAGCGGTCGTGTGAACCACATCATTGAGTTCTTTGCCGGGATTGTAACCGCAGCGCAGAATGTTGTCGATGGTATAGTCGTCCACATCCAGCTGAAAGCGATTACGAACCGCACGTTGAACCTCATCGTACATCTTGATAACGCCGTTGTTGAAGCTCTCACAGAAAGCCATATCAACCTGACCACCACGACTGAACTTCACAACGTCGGTGGTATAACCGCCAATATCAATGATATAGGTATAGGCTTCCGGGCGAGCCATGATTTTGGACATGTAAGGTGCAATCGCGGCAACGCCCTGCGGGAAGACCATGACACGAACGATGCGGATTTCAAAATCCACATTATTGTAAGTGAACACCACACGGCGACCATCACGACCAAAATATTTATCGTACTCCGAAGCAAGGTCGTGAATGTGAGTCGGAGGAAGGCCCATCGCAAGACACACATCCTGCTTGACCTGCTTCTGGCCAGGACGTACATATCCCATCGCCATCATCTCTTTGGCAATCGCAATGAGAGTCAGAACGTAATAGGACCAGTCCGTCGTTTTATTGTACATATAAGGGATACGAGACTGAGTAAGGGTATAATAGTTGCCGTCAAAGAGAAGCGTATCGGACTTTACTGCTGGAGGAATTGCACCATGGCAGATAAGACCTGAATTGAAAGGCTCAGTATGCGGCGTCTTGATGTTCTTGTTACCGGTATCAACGGCAATGACCAACGGATTCATAATTCCTTTTCCTCCTTATCACACAACATCACGATATGCCAGGTAACGAGCCGTTGCAAGTGCAAGCTGTGCATACTCGCTGTGGATATCCCGGTTTGTATCAAACTCAATGCCGATATTAGTCATAGTCTTCCAGGACATCTCGATGTATTTGCGGCAAATCTCGGACTTGCCGTTAATAAGACGGCGAGCGTTCTCTTTCATCGCCTTGGAAAGTTCCGGCTCCGTATAGACGGTCACAGCATGGATATCATGCTCTTCCAGAATCCGGAACATCTCGATAGCGCCGCGCAGTGCATATTCCACTTCATCGCCTGCATCTCCGCTGTAAGAGCTCTGAATCAGATTCTTGCCGGTATCAATGCACAGACCAAACGCGCCATACTGATTGTTCTTGTCAAATCGGGCATACAGGAAAGCATTGGCTTCCTCATCGCCCACAGGCTTGACATCGCTGGAAGAGCTTTCTTCCTCGCTGAAATGAGGAGCGCTCATGCCGCTCGGCCATTCTGCTGCTTCATCTTCCTGAGCCAATTCTCCCTGCGCCCCGTCATCATCCGACATGGTATCCGGCATAACAAACTGTTCGTTCGGAATCTCCGAAGAGAAAGAATCCGGAGCAGCAGGGGCTTCAGGCTCGTTCTGAGAGAAGCTCAAAGAGGTTTCAATCGGCTCATCATCCCCCTTGACAGGCTCTGCAGCGTCGTTTTCGATATCGCTCAGGTCAATTTCAATCCCATCGTTTTCGGGCTGAGAAACGCTCTGAGCGGCATTTGCGTCAGGGCTCTTTGCACCGTCCAGAATGTGCTGGAATACGAGGGTGTCATCTTCCTGCTCATTGTCCAGGGAAGGAACGTCGGCAGGCGTAGGCTGCGGTGCCGATGCAGGCTGTGCAGGTGCAGCAGGTTGCGCAGAGGGCTTGGCGGCAGCTGTCGGGCTCTGGGTTTTATTGCTGCGGCGGAACAAAGTATTGATAAACGGATTTCCGTCCGTAATTTCATCCATCTCCTGTTCCTTAGTTTCCTTCTTTTCCTTCTTCGGCTTGGCAGGCTGCTGCATAGCGCCGGGGTTTCCTTTCGGAATCATAACTTCCGGCTCGTAATCGTCATCGTACACGCGGTACTTCTCAACAGCGGATTCCTCCACCTTCTTTTTCTGGCGTTCCTTTTCAGCTTCCTCTGCGGCTTTTTCATGTTCACGGTTTGCTTCATTTGCGCGGTTTGCTTTCGATTCATCCAGCCGAGCAAACAAGCTGTTCAAACTGCGGTTCTCAGACATAATTCATAATCCTCCTTCTCAGACATTCGGGGCTTGAGTTTTATCTTCAACACTGGGCCCAACTTTGGGCTCAGCACCAGGCATTGCATTATTGGACATTGTCTCACTGCTCACGACGCTGGCACATACCGGAACGGTCTTGTCAAGATTGACAGCCTGCTTCAGGCAAGTCGGCCAAACGCAGTAGTCCTTCGCGTCACAGCGCCACGGGCAGCTCCGTTCGGCACATACGGCGCGGACCGTTTTCTTTTGAGCAGCCACCGTAAATGCACCACCAGGCGTTGCACGAATCTCAGAGCGTCGCCGGTCAATCAACTTATCGATGCCACGCTGTACAGCTTCCGGAGTAGTATTCAGCGCAGCGGCAATGTCTTCAACCGAGCGGCCTGCCTTATCCAGTGAATCAATCTGGCCGAGCAAAACTTTCGTCATCTTGGGATGTGTACGAAGCGGTTTATTAGATTCCATCAATAAAAGCCTCCTAATGTTTCAACGTGCCAGGCGCTTGAGGCGCTTGTAGTAATAAAACTTTTCTTTCCAGGGCATGTTCTGTGCCTTGAGTGGGGACTGAGCGAATTTGAGGGCTTTCAGCATTGCTTTCATCTCTGCGTCCTCATTGGCGCAGAACAAGCCGATGGTTTCGGGCAAAGCAAGGCTCACAGCAAAGTCCAGCATACCGGTAGCAATCCCGCGCCGTTTATAGGCGTTCTCGACCTTGATGGAGTCGATATAAAGATGTGTTGTGATGGGCAGGACCATCGCAACGCTGTCTTTCAGGTTCTTGTCACACAGCATCTGGCGTTCAGTATTTCGGGCACAGAGATAGTTGATAGCAAGCTGCTTGTCGGGAAGCGGATTGGCAGGAGTAGGCCAGATATCCGCCATCGTTCCCTGCTTGGTCGGAACCTGAAGGATGTCTGCCATCATTACAGCAACTTGAACCGTTCCATCATAGACCTTAAAGGTGACGGCAGTATCGGAAAGAAGATTCTGTTCACCGAGTTTCGTGCCCCGGTCCTGATACAGAGCACTACTGCAATCTGCAACAACCACAAGCTGGTTCAGGTCCTTATCCACAATCGTGATTTTCTTTTTCATGGTTTTCTATCTCCTTTCCCTATTCATTCACAGCAGAACTTGCGCTTCGAGCCGGTGAACACAACCACCATTGAGGGCCGCATACCACCGGCAGGGTCCTTCGTTCCGTTCTGACCATACTTTGCATAGGACGGCAGCAGGCGGTTGGTGAACTTAACTCGTTCCGGCAGGAAATGCACCCGAACGCCAGGCTGGAGATAGATGTGTTCCTGAAACCAGGCAGCATCAGTCGATACCGGCAGCAGCATGACAACGGTCGTGTTCTTCTTCTTGCCCTCAGCAGCGCCTTTTGCAACCCACAGGCGCAGATTTCGGGTCCCGCTCGGAGGGCAGCAATACACGACATTGCCGCGCCAATCCTGTGCAAGACCATCTTCCTTCTTGGTAAAGAACTTCTGGCACTTGGCATTTTCGGGGCGGGCACAGGCATCCAAAGTGAAATGATAAACGCGGTCAAGTTCCTGGAACAGTTCATCCGGGGTTTCCCATTCACCCGCAATGGCACTGCTCACGCTGCTGTTGACGCTTTTGGTGGATTTCATAAAAACCTCCTTGTTATTTTTGAAAAGGTACATTGTAATTTGTTCTTGTGACACCGTTTTTTGAATGCTCTCGAAAAGACACATTTGCTTTCCAGAAACAAGACAAAAAAAGAAAAGGCAGTCACTTTTTTCAGCGATTAACGTGCTTTTTTGCCCTATGTTTTCATTATCTTTGATTCGCACATTTCCGCAACAATATTTATGAAAAATTAAAAATTGCCCCAGGATTTTTCGTCCCAGGGCACGGAAAAAGTCACATTTTATTTTTTAGACGGTTCGTACCAGCTTACATTTTCGCCAAAGCAGTAAAGGCTGATACTAACATTGAACGCTGCATCGTCTTTGCCCACAAGATATACCTTGTAGTTGCCGACAGGAAGAACCAGGTCACTGTATGCGTCATCGATGTACTCAGCAACAATCTGTTTGTTGTCAGTGTGGACGAGCAGAATCTTGAATTTGCCGCTTGTCGTATCAGCAGTCGTATAGCAGTCAACGAGGGTGGACTCATTCTTGACGTCAATATCAAACGCTTCAACGGCTCCTACAAGCTTATCAGCGCTTGCCGTGAAATCAAAAGACCCGTCGCCCATCACATAGCCACCTTGATACCCGGTCGCAGAGTATGCCGTCCTTCCGGCCGCAATCTGCTGCGTATCATCATACAGAGAAGCCTTATCCACACATCCAGTCAGAACCATCATGGTGCAGATAGCTGCAAGGAGCAGTGCTGCGAACTTCTTGATATGTCTCATCATTCATCACCTCCCACGCTATCCTGGCTGGAATCGGCGTTGTCAGTGGCTTCTGCGGGCTGATTTTCAGTGTTTTCGTTGGTGCTTTCGGTATCCTCAGATGCGCCAAAAGTCAGCGTCATGTGTGCGGTTTTCGGTACAACATTTACCGTCATTGTTGTCTCAAGGCCGCTGCTGTTCGTAACCTTGACCTTGCTGGTGCCGACCAAAATGCCCGTCACTTCACCCTTAACGTTGACGGCGCAAACCGAATTGTCGGTGTTCTCAAACTCATACAGGCTGTTATCGTTATCCGTATCAGGGTCAGAAACATCAGTATAGACATGAATCGTCTTAGTCTCTCCGATTTCGACTTCCAGGTTGTCGGCGTAGAGCTCTTTCGGAGCCTGCTTGACCTTGAGTTTCACAGTCTTGGACACACCATTATCTGCCGTGATAGTGACCGTGGTGGTTCCGGCTTTCAGAGGAACAATCTTATTGTTCTCCACTCGGGCAATCGATTCATCCCCCACACTTACCGTAACTTCACCCACATCAGCCGTTTCGGGAATTGTGGTGTATTCGGGATTCACTAAATTGTTATCAGTAGTAGTGATAATATCATCCATCTCAAAGCCTTCAAGCGGAGATACGACAGTCACTTCCGCGCTGCAGTTCAGCTTGTTATCCCGGCTATAGATATTGATTTCCGTTCTGCCGGACGAGTTGGCCGTCAAGCGCAGCGTGTCATCCAAAGATGCAACGCTCGGCACAAAGCTCTCAAATGTCATTCCTCGATGTTCGAGAAGCTGCGTGAGCTGGTCTCCCGTCACCTCAGTGCCATTTTTAAGAGTTCCGGTCAACTCAATCACGGTGCTTTCACCGAGCTTCAAATCTATCGTTTCCGGCATTGAAATTGATACCAGCCGATGCTCACCGCATCCAGCCATCAGCAGCGCAGCGACAACCGAAACGCAGCCGATTGTGACAATCTGTTTTAATCGTTTCACGATAATGCAGTCCTTTCGTTATGTTTGGTGTTATTCAAATGGATATATTTTATGCTTACACGCTTTATTATCTGCGAATCGCACGAATCCGCAACGGGCGGTTTTTAGCGGAGGTTCTTTCAGATATCACGCGCAAAAAAGAGAGGGCAGCCGATTTCTCGACTGCCCTCAATTGTTGTACAGAAGCGACCATCAGGTCACACTGGGAAGGTCATTTTGCGTCTTTGAGCCACGGCTGAGACTGCACTTTCTCGAAGTCCGCATCGTTCGGCATCACGCCACCGTACGGAGCAATCGTGTAGGTCACTTTCGTGACCGGAGTGCAGACACCGGATTCATTCACATTACCGGTTGCAATGTAGACTGCCATAGGCACCTGCATTGCGCGGCCAGTGATGTTGTTGTTGATGAAATCGCCGGTAGCTTTCGGAATGACCCAAGCCGTATCGCTATGGTCAATTGCGTTATCACCCTGAGTCAGGACGGTATCGCGCAGACGCATGTACAGCTCGCCACGGCGCAGACGGTTCTTTGTCATGTCGTATACCGAGTTGCCATACTCGCCGTCAGGGTAGTACTCCATGCCAGGCATATCACGCATCAGCCAAGGACCATTGGCCTTGATATTCTTGATTTGGATAGCCACAGTAGAGTAGTTCGTGATGCGGTAGTTGGTAGGCTCTTTGACTTCACCGCTCGTGGTGTTGCCATACATACAGACGTACAGAGGAACCGTAGCCTTCAGCAGAGCCGGATGCACATACAGGCCGCCATCATGGATAATCAGCTCGTAGTTGCGGACCGTCTCACCATTCGGGTTGACGACCGTATGGACATCCAATGCAGGACCGCTCTTGGTGTCGGTGTTGATGGTCACCAGATACGGAGCCAGGAGTTTGTGGTTATAATGGCAGAAATCGCAGGTCTTATCCTCGTAGTTCCACTCGAAATCATCATCGGTGCTCGTACCATCTGCGTACAGTGGCAGAGAAGCAATGGTGCAATCGGTCACAAACGGGATATTGGTCTTGCTTTCCTTGACATTTTCCTGCTTACGATAATCGTAGGCATCCACAAATTCTTGAGTCAGGTTGGAGGGATTACCGCCCGCAACGTACAAGACGCTGCTGACTGTATCTTTCGCCTTGAGCTTTGCATCCAGAATCGGAGTAGCGTCAACGTCGCTCACGACATCAATCAGATTTGCATCATCATCTTCCATCTGAATGTTCACATGGAAGTTCGGGTTCTCGTTGTAGATAATCTTATCGCTGTCAAGAACCGTCACATGCAGCGGACGCGGGTCAACGACAAAGCGGCCATTTAGAACCATGACAATATAGTTCTTCAGGACGGGGTAATTGGCTTCAGTCAAGCCAACATAAGTTAACGGATAAGTGCCAACAGGAGTCGATTCGTCAGGAACAAGGTTTTCATGACCACTTACCAGAGTCTTGAAATAAGACTTCTTGTAGCTCTGGTCCAAAGTCAAGGTATCACCCTGCACCAGACCATCGATTTCCAGCCAGCAGCCTGCAGAAGCCGCAGTGCCGTAACCATAAGCCTTCTTATCGTGCCAGGGCTTTTCCCCTACGCCGTCACCATACAGCCCACGCCAACTTGCAACCTGTGCGGTCAGGTTGGCGCGTGCGATAGCGCCGGAATACTTCTCCTTTGTGATACGGTAGTTCTTGGCATCCTTACCAGTCAGTGTCGGATGAGCATCTGCCGTAATCGGATTCTCGTCCAACTCATAAGGCCAGTTGGAGCTTACCGTGCCATCTGCATTCAGCTTCTGGCCAGCATCCTTGGTCTTATAGTTGCCGGGAAGGGTTTCTTCCTTAATCTTAACGTCATCACCTTCAAGCACGCCATCAATCAGGATATCCTTAATGGTGGCTTTGGTCGTGCCGTCATAGTGTTTGACGTTGCGAGGATAGGTCGGGTCTTCCAGATAAATACTGTGAACGTACAAATCCAGAGGAGTGATAGAGCCAGACAAGTCTTCCTTCTCAATGTAGTAGTTGCCTGCGCTGTTGCCAACGAGAGAGAGCTCACTTGTTCGGATGACGACATAGGGACCGCCAGCATCGCTGACATTCTTGCCATCAACCGTGTAGTTACCAGTCACCGTAGTGGTGCTCAGCTTCACAGTGCTCTCGTCCTTCGCAATCAAGCCGCCAGAAGCAATATGAACATTTTCCAGAGTTGCCTTGCTGGTGCGGTCGTAGGGTTTATCGCCAGTACCGATAATCGTCAATCCGCGAGGATAGATATCGAACTTGACAGTATCACCAATACCGCTCGGACTGCTGCCGTCATAAGTATGACCGGGGTTCGTGTTCTCGTAGCGATATGTGATGATGTAACCCGACACCGTACATTTTGCTGTTGCGGTATAGGAACCGCAATCGGAGCGCGGATACTGGTTCTTGTCCGTAGACGCATCGCTTGGAGCCTTCGTCAATGTACCTTTACGGTTAGCATAGACGATAGTGGTGTTCTTCACGATATTGTCCATATCGGTAGAAGACAGGTTGCCGGAAACGCTGATGGAAGCTTCATCGGGGTTGCCATCATACAGCTTATTGGCTGCAGTGATAGTAATGGTTACATGCTGTTCCTCAATACCGGAATCGGGGTCGGTATCTTCGTATGCGGTATCGAAAGCATTCTTGCCGTTACGAGAGAAACGAGAAACAGAGGATTTGACCAGCTCAATGCTGGAATTACCAGCCTGTTCAGAATCGGAACCGCCGCCATCATTGCTGATGTTGACTTCCAAGACCTGAACCTTGTGTCCACCTGCATCAGTTAGAGTAGTACCAACGCCTGCAGCCCAGCTCAAACCGCCATTGCCGTCGCGCTTACAGCTGCCCCAGCCATC
>ULPO01033660.1_pt1 | contig 11674 bp, 10 predicted proteins | sample 1953611 | NCBI WGS metagenome assembly ULPO01 (sample SAMEA4835632, study PRJEB28245) | human gut metagenome | biome: gut microbiome; material: fecal sample | place: Denmark | collected 2008 | reverse complement strand
TGATCTTTGTCCTTCCAAAATGGCTTTAACATATATAAATGTGTCAGGTGTCCTCCTGACGAACCAACTAAACATACTTTCATGTCCTCTGATCTCCTTCATACCAAGATTTTTTATGTACACATCCGTATGGATAGGATTTCCCAATGTGATGGTTTTCTATATTGCCCCATCACTTTGCATAATACTTACAACAGTCTTAAAAATAATCCTCAAATCATTCTTAACACTCCACTCCCTAATATACTGGGTATCCAGCTTCACCACTTCCTCAAAGTCCGTGATATTGCTTCTGCCACTCACCTGCCACAACCCGGTCAGTCCCGGTCTGAATGACATTCTTGCTCTGTGATGTGGTTCATACTTCTCCCACTCATCGAGTGTTGGTGGTCTTGTGCCCACAAGGCTCATATCTCCCACTAGTATATTAAAGAAATGAAGCTCTTGAGCGCTAGTCTTGCTACATAAAGCATAAAATCTATATGCTTTGCCCATCCTCTGCCTTTCTTTCTGTACATTCTTTCCAAATTCTCCTTGTGGTATCTTTTATTTCCCTCTATACCTACTACGGGGGAGGTACCTTTGTCCTCCCTCGAATTATTTTAGCCTGTTTTGTTTTATTCGGTTATTTGTATCTTTTTCTGTATCTAATCAGGGTTTTTCAGTAATTTATTTTCACTCATTTTTAATTCTATGTCAATGAATATTAGGTTTTCTTTATAATTTTTGACACATTCGCTAATCACTATGGTATTACAGCACCAATATTATACATTATTATATATCATACTGCTTATTTTCCCTCAAACAGCCTCTGCTTCCTCTCTATCATCTCATCAATCCTTGCGATATACTGCCCTACATCCTTGACATTCTCGCATCTGTCAATTCGGTGAGTGCCATCGGGATTCGGTACCGGCCAGACGCGCTTGGTGCTTGCTCCGGCTCCGCACGCCACAATCGTTTGCTTTTCCTCCATTATCAATATGTTGTATACGCCGGCCTTGCCCTTTGCCGCATAGCCCACATTCTCCATGTTGCCAGCCATGCCCTTCTGCCTGTAGAGGTAGTATGGCTCAAGCCCCATCTGCTTACAGTAGGCTGCGCAGAGATCCATATGCTCCTGGGTGTTGACCATCTGCATATCTCTGTAGCGGTCCTTGAAGATGGTGAGTCTTGCAGCTCGCTTTACTGCGAGTGAGTGGATAGTGACGTTGTCAGGCGCCAGCTCCTTCACCAGCTCCATTGTGTGCCTTACATCATCGAGTGTCTCCTCAGGAAGTCCCATGATGAGGTCCATGTTTATGTTGTCAAAGCCCAGCTCACGCGCGAGCTTGAAGCTATTTATCGTATCGTCTACCGTGTGGTGTCTTCCTATTATATCAAGTGTCTGCTGCTTCATGGTCTGCGGATTTACTGATATACGGCTGATGCCGTTTTTCTTCAGTGCCAGGAGCTTTTCTCTCGTGATGGAGTCCGGTCTGCCTGCCTCCACGGTAAATTCCAGGCAGTCCTTTAAATCAAAGCTGCATTTGATTTTTCTGATAAGCCTGTCAAGCTGCGCAGGGCTTAGTGTGGTCGGTGTGCCGCCTCCTATGTAGATGGAGTTTAGCTTTTTGTGGTAGAATTTCTGCGCCGTGTAGTCTATCTCCTTCTCGAGTGCGTCGAGGTAATCGTCCACGCGGTTTTTCCACACACCCAGCGGGTATGAGGTAAACGAGCAGTATGCACAGGTGCTCGGGCAGAAGGGTATGCCTATGTACAGGCTGTAGCCGTTGTCATAGTCCACCCTATCGAGCAGTGCCTTCTCGCGCTTTGCTATCCCTATTGAGAGGTCGATTTTCTCATTGCTTGCCAGATAGGTTTCCTTCAGATAGTCGTAGGTTTCCTTATCGCTCATGCCGTCCTCTATGCATTTCATGGCTATCTTGGTCGGTCTGATGCCTGAGAGTGTGCCCCATGGAAGGCTCTTTCCTGTGCCCTTTTCTATCATGGAATACAGGGCGAGCTTGAGGCGGTTTTTAGTTTCCTTGCGGTCTGCACTGTCTACGGATATTTTTGTGCAGATACTTTTTCCGGCTCTATTCATCGTCCACTCCACCGCAATCTCATCACCCACATAGTCTATCTTAAATACCTGTGAGGCATCCGCAAATTCCTTTACGCCATCATCTGTCATCTCGTGGTGTGTGCAGGCCAGGTTTTTCCCCTCCACCTCATCAGGTGAGCAGCTATAGTACATCTGCACATCTTCCTGAGGGAAGAACTCCTTGAGCAATGAGTGCACATCATATTCAAAATCCGGTTTATTAAATACTACTACTATCATAAGTAAGGGTTATACATCCTCTCGTTTTCTATGGTTGTTGTGTCGTTGTGGCCCGGGTACACCTCTGTATGCTCAGGCAGTGTCATGATTTTTTCCTTCACTGTGCGCACGAGGTCTGACATGCTGCCGCCCTTGAAATCCGTACGTCCGATTGAGCCGCAAAACAGTGAATCGCCTGTAAAGATCACGTCCTCATACGGGAAATAATAGCAGCAGCCGCCCGGTGTATGCCCCGGTGTGTGAAGCACTACTATGTGAAAGCCCGCAATGTCAAGCTCCTGCTTATCCTTCAAAAATACATCTGCATAAAATGTTTTTGACTGACCCATCATATAGCTGACATTGAGCTGCGGGTCATCGAGTGTGGCTTTGTCTGCCTCATGGATATATATCTTGACGCCGTAGCGGTCTGCGAGCGGCTTTGCATCCGTGGCATGGTCAAAGTGTCCGTGTGTAAGCAGTATTGCTACTGGCTTTGCGCCTGACTCATCCACCTTTTTGGCGAGCTGATCCGCACACGCGCCCGGGTCTATTATTATCATTTCCTTTGTCTTTATATTGGTGACAAAGTAGCAGTTGGTCTGCACCGGTCCCACTACGAAGTGGTCTATCTTCATATTTACCATATGAGTGTACTCCTTGTCTGTTATATGTTATGCTTCACGCAAGAACCACCGGGATTTAGCCGGTGGTCCTCTCTACATCTATTACACTTTCTATCTGTCTGAGCTTCTCCACGAGAACCTTTATCTGGTCCCTGCCTCTGATATTGAAAAATACCTCGATTGTAGCGATGCCCTGCTTGCTGGTCTTGGACTGGATACCACTGATATTGATTTCCTTCTCGGTAAATATCTTTGTGATATCTACGAGCAGTCCCGACCTGTCATGACAGAATATCTTTAGGTCTGCCTGATACTCGGCACCGTTGTCCATGAGGGCTGTATCCTGCCACTCTGCTTCTATGAGCCTGTCCTTTTCTATCTTGGACAGATTGATGATATTCACGCAGTCTGTCCTGTGGATTGAGATGCCTCGGCCTCTTGTGACAAAGCCCACGATTTCATCTCCCGGAACAGGATTGCAGCACTTCGAGAAGTGCACAGCCACGTCATAGAGTCCGTGTACCACAATACCGCTCTTTGACTTGTGCTCGGGCTGTGTGCCTGCTGCCGCCTGCTGCTTTTCTGCGATGCTACCAAGCACCTCTGCATCTGTCACAGGCACCACATGATCCTTCTTGTACTCGTCGTACATCCTGTTGACTATCTGGCTCTCCTTGAGTCCGCCGTGGCCGACAGTTGCAAGGCATGAGTTCCAGTCGTGGAAGCCGTATTTGCGGCGTATCTTCTCCTGATACTCAGGCTTGTTTATCTCAGCAAAGTTGATACCTTTTGCCTTGGCATAGGCTGCTATCAGATCCTTGCCGTGCTGTATATTCTCCTCCTTGAGCTCACTTCTGAACCACTGGTTGATCTTGTTCTTGGCCTGTGTGCTCTTTACGACCTTGAGCCAGTCACGGCTTGGTCCCTTGGAGTTCTGTGAGGTGATTATCTCTATCTGGTCACCGTTTTTAATGACATAGTCTATCGGCACCAGCTTGCCGTTTACCTTGGCACCGACCATCTTGTTGCCGACCGCAGAGTGTATGCTGTAGGCAAAGTCTATAGGTGTGGAGCCCTTTGGCAGGTTCTTTACATCGCCAGACGGTGTGAATGCAAATACATTGTCGGAGAATAAATTTAAATCACTCTTTAATAAAGTCATAAACTCCTTATTATCCGACATGTCCTGCTGCCACTCGAGTATCTGGCGCAGCCAGCTGAGCTTCTCCTCCTCTGTGACAGTGGTGGTAGTGGCATTGCCGTTGTTTGCTTCCTTGTACTTCCAGTGCGCTGCGATACCGTACTCAGCTGTACGATGCATCTCATAGGTACGTATCTGTATCTCAAACGGCTGTCCGCTCGGACCTATGAGTGTCGTGTGAAGCGACTGGTACATGTTCTGCTTCGGCATGGCAATATAGTCCTTGAAACGGCCCGGTATAGGCTTATACTTCTCATGTATGATACCAAGCACTGCGTAGCAGTCCGGTATCGTATCCACCAGAATCCTGATGGCAAAGAGGTCATATATCTGGTCTATAGTCTTGTCCTGATTGACCATCTTCTTATATATACTGAAGAAATGCTTTGCCCTGCCGTATATCTCTGCCTTGATGCCGGCATCCGAAACATACTTCTTGACATCGTTTACCAGACCCTGGATGTAGGTGTCGCGCTCTGTCTTTCTGAGTGCTACCTTCTCTACCAGATCGTAGTAGGCATCCGGATAGAGGTACTTCATACAAAGATCCTCGAGCTCTATCTTTATCTTGCTGATACCAAGTCGCTGTGCGATAGGGCAGTAGATATCCTGTGTCTCTCTGGCGATACGCTGCTGCGCCTCCTTGGACTGGTACTTGAGTGTACGCATATTGTGCAGTCTGTCTGCCAGCTTTATGAGGATGACCCTGATATCCTTTGCCATGGCGAGAAACATCTTGCGCAGATTCTCAGCCTGCATCTCAAGCCTGTCCGCATTCTTGTCCTTCGGATCCTTGGTGCTGTCTGTCAGATGCAGGTGCTTTAACTTCGTGACACCATCCACCAGATGTGCGACATCGTCTCCAAACTCCGCACGCATCTCATCCATGGTCATGATGGTGTCCTCCAGCACATCATGGAGCAGTCCTGCTGCAATGGTTTCCTTATCCAGTTCGAGCTCGGCGAGTACTATGGCAACACAAAGCGGATGTATGATATAAGGCTCTCCCGACTTACGCACCTGCCCCTTATGGGCATCATAAGCTACCCTGTAGGCTTTGTCCACAAGGCTCGTGTCATCCGACGGATGATACTTTTTGATTTCCTTTTTCAGCTCGTCATAAAGCTCCTCGGGGCTCGTAAAATCCTTTGTTCCCCTTATACCGCTTGTGTCCGAGCGAAATTTGTCCGCTATTTTTTCTAATTCTTCTGTTGAGTAATCTGCCAATAGTCTCACCTCGATTGTAGTGTATCTTTAGTAGCCATTATATTTTATTTCTTTAAAAATTGCAATCTTATGTTGTTAGCCGATAACCATCTTTACTCCGCCATACATGCCGGCTGAGTTGCCGAGTGTGGCAAGCTTGATCTCTGTCTCACGGCTTGCATGGAAAGCATACTCTTTATAGTACTTTGCTGCTGTATCGATGATGATGCTGCCTGCCTTTGAGAGGCCTCCGCCTACAACAAATACCTCAGGGTCCATAACGCATGCTACTGCTGCCATTGCCTTGCCGAGAAGCTTCATAGACTGCTCTACTGCCGCAATGCCCGCTGCATCTCCTGCCTTTGCCGCATCGCATACATCCTTGGCTGTGAAGCCTGCATTTAAATCAAGCTTTGTTGCCACATCCCTGTGTGCTGCAATGTATCTCTCTGCCACTCTTACGAGACCGTTTGCTGATGCATACTGCTCTAAGCAGCCCTTCTTGCCGCAGCCACAGCACTCTGACTCATCATCTACCATAGGCATATGTCCTATCTCTCCGCCTGCTCCGTTTACTCCGGCTACGATTTTGCCCTCGCGGATGATTCCTCCGCCTACGCCTGTACCGAGTGTGATCATGACTACATCCTGATGACCCTTTCCGCCACCCTGCCACATCTCACCGAGTGCAGCTACGTTGGCATCATTTCCGGCCTTTACCTTGATGCCGCCGCACAGCACTGAGAGTGACTGTGCCACGTTGAACACGCCCCAGCCGAGGTTGACACATCTTAATACTGTTCCGTCATCCTTTACAGGTCCCGGCACTCCCATGCCTACGCCCTCGATGTCACCCATCTCTATGCCATGCTTCTCGTTATTCTCCTTGATGGATGCTGCGATATCAGGCAGGATGAGCTCGCCGGAATTCTCTGTGCGTGTAGGAATCTCCCATGTATCGACAAGCTTTCCTGTGGTCTCGAAAAAGCCCATCTTTACAGTTGTTCCACCTATATCTACTCCATATGCATATTTCTTCATTTTTTCGTCCTCCAAATCGTTAAACTATGTTTATATTTTATTGCCTAATTGCATATTTTTCAATGTTTTTCATTGTTTTTTATGTTTTTTCTATATATAGAAGCGTTTATATCATCATCCATATGCCCGCTATTTGTAAATCCAAGCTTTTTGGCAAGGCGCACCGATGCCGTATTTCTCTCGTCTATCCGGCAGTAAAGCTCTTCAAAGTCTGTGTTTTCGCGCGCGTAGTCTATGATGAAGCGGCATACCTCCGTAGCATAGCCTTGGTTCCATAATTCCGGCGCTATCATATAGCCCAGTTCATCATGCTCAAGCCCTGCCCTGCCTATCAGCTTCCCTGTTTCCTTGGAAAATACAAGCCACATACCATACTCGTAAAAGCCATACATGTTCTCTATATATGCTTTCTGGTATTCAAGCTCTGTCTCGTAGTCGTAAAGCGGTTCCACAAAGTCGGTCATGCCGGGCTTGTCATAGAGCTCATAGAGCGCAGGAAGGTCTGACAGGGACAGCTCACGTATCAGACATCTGTCTGTCTCGCCGATGTCCCACGGGATGTGATTATACCGCCTGCGCACCCGCTCCAGATACTCAATATCAATCTCTGCAAGGCTCCCGACTGCATAGCGCGTGCCGCACTGCGGTTCTCCTACTGATGCTATGCCGAGTGAGTCAGCTATTTGCTTCTGCTGCCTGTTTGATACTATCCAGATGTAGTTGGCGGGAGCTTTCGGTATTCTTAGATTTCCCGTATTAGCTTTCGCGGTGTTATCTGCAGATTCTGTATATCCTGAATTATTTTCTATTTCATACACACACAAATTATTCTTCTGCTCATCTGGCAGTTTCTTCTGCAGCTCATCCAACAATTTTCCCGGTAGTGCACCATACAGTTTTTCTTGCAGCTCTTCTGACATAGATGCCTTGCCTGCCACACTTCTCCACTGCAGCTTGAATATCTCGCCATGATAGTAAAAAGAGGCAAGTTTTGCGCTTGCCTCATCGATAATTATTATCATTAAACTGTCTCCGGCTCCGGATAGTCCACTCCGAAGGTCTCAACTGTTACCGTCTTCATGACCTGAGCCTCAAGTGGTTTGTCCATGTAGTCTGTGCGCACCTCTGCGATCTTGTTTACCACATCCATGCCCTCGATTACCTTGCCGAATGCCGCATACTCGCCGTCGAGATGTGGTGCATCCTGATGCATGATGAAGAACTGGCTGCCTGCTGAGTCAGATATCATGGTACGTGCCATTGAAAGTACACCGGCTGTGTGCTTTAAGTCATTTTTGAAGCCGTTGTGTGTGAACTCGCCCTTGATTTCATAGCCAGGGCCGCCTGTGCCGTTTCCGTCCGGATCTCCGCCCTGGAGCATGAAGCCCTTGATTACACGGTGGAAGCATACTCCGTCATAGAAGTTGTGATTGATTAAGCTGATAAAGTTGTTTACTGTGTTTGGTGCGATTTCCGGATAAAGCTCCGCCTTGATTACATCGCCGTTTTCCATTGTGATTGTTACGATTGGATTCTGTGCCATTATTTTTCTCTCTTTCTTTTATAATATTATGAGGCTTGGAGAATATCCATTCCTCGCAATAATTAAATATCGAATTAATTTCTACCCGATTGATTTTACCTAATTTTACTTACTCAGAGCCTCTACCACCTTCGGAAACTCCATGAAGTGTGATGCCTTCACCAGTATGGTGTCGCCCTCCTTCACATATGAAAGAAGCTCCTGTGTCATGGTCTCCCTATCCTCGAAATAGTGGATGTCTACATCGGATGATTTCTCTGCGGCTCCGGCTGCATATTCCTTTGCAAGCTCTCCTGCAGCAAAAAGTGTATGGATATGATTCTCTCCAACTGCTTCGCCTACCTCATGGTGCAGCTTTTTCTCATCGCTTCCCAGCTCGCCCATGTCGCCAAGCACTGCTATTGTCCTGCCCTTTGCATGTGAAAGCACCTCGATAGAGGATTTCATGGATACAGGATTTGCATTGTAGCAGTCATCTATCACTGTCATGCCGTGTGTTTTGATAAAATTGGTACGACCTGCGATCGTCTCTGCTTTCTCGATTCCTGACTTTATCTCAGCTATTGTAAGGCCAAGCTGCAATCCGACAGCTGCTGCCGCCATGGCATTGTATACATTGTGCTCACCCGGGATGTGGATGTGTGCATCAAACTCACCCTCCGGAGTGACAAAATGAGCCTTCATGCCGTCAAAGCCCAGGTTTTCAATATTTGTGGTATATACTGATTTATGAACGCCTGATGCTGATTCCTTGCCATAGTATATGGCAGGCTTTCCATTTACCGTCTGCACTGTGGCCAGCTTGTCGTCATCTGCATTCAGCACTGCGACCGCATCCGGCATCATATGCTCAAAGCACTCTGTCTTTGCTTTAAGCACACCATCCCTGTCGCCCAAAAACTCCAGATGGCAGTAGCCGATATTGGTGATGACCATGACATCCGGGCAAGACATAGTAGAAAGCCTGTGCATCTCGCCAAAATCAGATATGCCCATCTCAAGCACCGCTACCTGATGGCTTTCCCTGATTCCGAAAATGGTGAGTGGCAGGCCTATCTCGTTGTTGAAATTGCCTGCGGTCTTGTGGACACTGTATTTCTGCTCAAGAACTGACGATATCATCTCCTTGGTACTGGTCTTGCCGACACTTCCGGTGATGCCCACCACCTTGATATCAAGGCTTTTTCTGTAAAATGCCGCGAGCTTTTTCATGGCATCGGTGGTTGATTCAACAAGCACATATGAGCCTGCCGGATCCTTAAGCTCATGCTCAGAGAGCACAATTACCGCCCCCTGCTCAAACACAGTCGGAATGAATTTGTGTCCGTCCACCCTTTCTCCCTTTATCGGGATAAAAAGATAGCCCTCCTTCACCTGTCTGCTGTCTATGACTGCGCCGGTGATTGTCGTATCAAGCAGTGTCTCATCGCCTATGTATGTGCCATCGCAAGCCTTTGCGATATTTGCAAATGTAAGATTCTTCATGTACTTATCCGACATGCTACACCTCATATTTTTTCAAAGATATGTCAATCAGATGCTCACAGAGCTGATTAAAGCTCATACCGATAACCGCTGCCTCCTGTGGCAGAAGACTGGTCGGAGTCATGCCCGGCAGTGTGTTTGCCTCGAGGCAGAACATCTCATTTTTGTCATTGAGCAAAAAGTCTGAGCGTGAATATGTGTCAAGCCCGATAACACGCGCAACCTCCTCGGCATAGTGTTGCATATCCTTTGTCACCTGCTCAGGAAGCTCGGCCGGACATGTCTCTACTGTACTGCCCGCCTTGTATTTGTTCTTATAATCGTAGAAGCCCTCCTTCGGTGCAATCTCTATAATAGGAAGAGCCTTGCCCTCGATAACGCCTACAGAGAACTCCCTGCCCTGTACAAACTCCTCGATAACCAGCTCATTTTCCCACTTGAAGGCATCGTCAAGTGCCGCCTTGAACTCTGCCGCATCCCTAACGATAGTGACACCGATGCTTGAACCACCGCAGCATGGCTTTACCACGCATGGAAGTGTCAGGTCAAGCTTTGTGATATCGTCCTGTCTGGTCGCTCTTGTCATGGAAATACCCTTTGGAGTAGGTATACCGTTTGCAAGGAAGAACTGCTTTGATGTCTCCTTGTTCATGGCGATGGCTGAGCTTAAATAATCGCTGCCTGTATATTTGACACCGAAGAGGTCAAATGCTGCCTGTATCTTTCCGTTCTCTCCGTTTTCTCCGTGGAGAGCCATGAAAACAATGTCCGCCATCTGACACATTTTGATGACATTTGGTCCGAAGAAGCAAGGTGACTGGTCCTTTCTGGAAGCCTTTACCTTTGCGAGGTCAGGTGCCTCTGTCGGAATATCACTGACCTGCACGCTTATCTCGTCCGCGCGGTCAAATATACCTGTCAGGTCCTCCTCCCTGTCACTATATCCCATAAATACATCCAATAATATAACTTTGTGGCCGTTCTCTTTGAGTGCCTTAGCCACCATGCTTCCTGTCTTGAAGGAAACATCTCTCTCTGTGCTGAGCCCTCCGGCAAGTACTACGATGTTCATTTTTGTCCTCTTTTCTTTGATTGGATTATCATGCTTTGGCTTAATTAAACACAATGCAATGCTTCTTTTTTAAAGCTATGAGTAATCAACATAATTTTTCCAAAATTATAACACCATTTGTGCAAAAAAGAAAGACCGGTTGCCCGGTCAAAAAAGAAATTCTCATCTTATTTTAAACTGTGTTAACTTCCAGCAGCTGTATCATTCTCATAAATACCATCCGCCCGTGCAAATCATCCTGTGAAAGTGATTCTCCGTACTTCAATACTAATAATCGGCACTGATAAAAATTCAGCTCAGGATTGCCAAAAAGCAAAATCCGCAAGGCTGCATTTTCCAGGTAATTGTGTATATTTCCCACCTCAATAAATATATCTACGATATCATCGAGGTTAATAAGTCCTTTCTGTTCATAGTACATTGTTCTCAAATATTTGTTCCCCTCCATCAACTATATTTTTCATAGAACTTCTTTTTGTCTTTCTTTCGAAATTTTTTCGTTTTTTACGAAATTTTTCTCTTTGTTTTTGTTGGTGGGTTAATTTTTCCATATAATATATCAATATTCTAGGCGCGTTACGTGCTGGTATTTTGAAGATTTCTATTAGAATTTTTAATATTGATAGGTGATTAGCAGTTTTCGACAAAATACGACATGGTTTTAGGTTTAATTTAGTTGGTTTTTGGTTTATATTGCGCTTTTCTCATAAAAATTTTTGGAATGATAAATTTGTACTATATTTTTAGGTTTTTGTTCTAATTATTTCATTTTTTTTAAATTTAATCCAAAATTTATTTGAAAATAATTTTGACATGATTAGAAATGAATGTTAAAATATAGATAACAAAAAGGTGCTACCTATAACAACGGTTCGCCTGATCATTTACTTAGTTAAAATAACCGTTCAGTTTCCAGGCTGGGGCGGTTATTTTTTTGTGGTCTTACTGCCATTGGAACCAATCGCATATCCAAGACCAAATGAGGTTAAACAGAGACTGAGCACTGCAATCAAGGTATCGACTGTAAGCATAAGCGAAGTCCTCCTTCCATCAGATTTCTCGAATGAGAGCATATCTATGTAAACGGAGCTATAGACTCCCCGCAAAAAGCGAACCGCCATCTACACGTCTACGTGTGGTAGCACCTATAATAATTATATCGAATATTTGTTCTATTTTCAAGATAATTTAC
>ULPO01008803.1_pt1 | contig 11728 bp, 10 predicted proteins | sample 1953611 | NCBI WGS metagenome assembly ULPO01 (sample SAMEA4835632, study PRJEB28245) | human gut metagenome | biome: gut microbiome; material: fecal sample | place: Denmark | collected 2008 | reverse complement strand
AGGACATCGCCGCCGCCCGCAAGGAGTATTTCACCGTCCATATTGACGAGAAAGTCGGGCCTGCGTGGAATATTGCGTGGTTCTCTGACCCGGTGATGCTGGGGCAGTACCCGGCGGATGGGCTGGTCGGCTACGAGCAGTACCTTCCCGACGGCTGGCAGGAGGACTTGAAGACCATCCATCAGCCGCTGGACTTCTACGGGCAGAACATCTATCAGGGGCAATGGTGGCGCAGGGGGGCGGACGGCAAGCCGGAGCATGTGCGCTACCCGGCGGGTCATCCGCATAACGCCTTGGAATGGCCCATCAATGAAGACGGGCTGTACTGGGGGCCGCGCTTCCTCTATGAGCGCTATCATACGCCGATTCTGATTACCGAAAACGGCATGGATGCCCACGATGCGGTCAGTCTGGACGGCAAAGTGCATGACCCGAATCGGCAGGACTACATGCACCGCTATCTGCGTGCGCTGGGTCAGGCGGTAGCGGACGGTGTGCCGGTGCTGGGCTACTTCTATTGGAGCTTCTTCGATAATTTCGAGTGGGCGCATGGGTATCAGGAGCGCTTCGGTCTGGTTTATGTGAATTATCAGACGCAGGAGCGCATTTTGAAGGACAGCGCATACTGGTATCAGCAGGTTATGGCAACGAACGGAGAAAATTTGTAAAAAACGCGAAATTAAGCAGGAAGGACGATCCTTATGAGCGAAATTAAGATAATTAATGGACAATCCCTGCCGAATATCCCGTGGCAGGAGCGCCCGGCTGACCTTGAAGAAGGTGCGGTGCTGTGGCGCTACACCGAAAACCCCGTCATGGGGCGCAATCCCACGCCGAAAATCGGGCGCATTTTCAACAGCGCGGTCGTGCCGTGGCAGGATGGGTATATCGCCGTGCTGCGCGGCGAGCAGGTCAATGGCGTGCCGCATGTGTATCTGGGACGCTCCAAGGACGGCATTCACTGGAATGTAGACCGCGAGCGCGTGCAGTTCGTGGACGAAAACGGCGAGCCGTGGATGCCTAACTACGCCTATGACCCGCGTCTGGTGAAGGTGGAGGATACTTACTATATCATCTGGTGTACGGACTTCCACGGCGCGGCTATCGGCATGGCGAAGACGAAGGACTTTAAGCATTTCACGCGCATGGAGAACCCGTTTATCCCCTATAACCGCAATGCCGTGCTCCTCCCGCGAAAAATCGGCGGCATGTACAAGATGCTGTCGCGCCCGTCGGACTCCGCGCATACGCCGTTCGGGGACATCTTCCTCTCCGAAAGCCCCGACCTGATTTACTGGGGACGCCACCGGCATGTGATGAGCCGCGGCCCGATGTGGTGGGAAGCGGTGAAAATCGGCGCGGGCGCGTGTCCGATTGAGACGACCGAGGGCTGGCTGATGTTCTTCCACGGCGTCGCCAGCACCTGCAACGGTTTTGTGTACTCCATGGGCGGCGCGATTCTTGACCGGGACGAGCCGTCGAAGGTGCTGTACCGGTGCGAGAATTATCTGCTGACGCCGGAAATGCCCTATGAAGTCAGCGGCTTCGTGCCGAATGTCGTCTTCCCCTGCGCGACGGTTCAGGATGCGGACACCGGGCGTATTGCCATCTATTACGGCTCGGCGGACACCTGCGTCGGGCTGGCGTTCGGGTATGTGGACGAGATTGTACAGTACATCAAAGACAACAGCGTCCTGAATCCCGACGACGGCGTGGCATTTGAGAAATTCTGATACCGCGGAGGAAGAACCTATGAATCCCTTTCGCCGCCCCAACGTGCTGCTGATTTATACTATTTCCAAATGAGAATGCGCCAAAATGCGAAGCGAATTTTTCATTCTGGCTAACGGGAGTGAAACGCAGCGTAGCAGCGCTACGCTAAGTGGAACGACCGGACGCCAGAATGGAAAAGGCGCGAGCAGATGGTGCAGGTGAATTCGGAAATAGTATTATACCGACCAGCAGCGCGGCGAACGGCTTCGGGCATTATCCCGGCGGGTCTATCAGCAATGAAAAAGGAGAATCAGTCATGAAGGACGCATGGTGGAAGGAAGCCGTCGTCTATCAAGTCTATCCGCGCAGCTTCATGGATGCAAACGGCGACGGCATCGGCGATTTACAGGGCGTGACCTCGCGGCTGGACTACTTGCAGGAGCTGGGCATCGATGTGATTTGGCTGTCGCCTGTGTACCAGTCCCCGAACGTCGATAACGGCTATGACATCAGCGATTATCAGGCGATTCAGCCGGAATTCGGCACGATGGCGGACTTCGATGAGCTGCTTAAGCAGGCGCATCGGCGTGGCATTCGCATCGTGATGGACTTGGTTGTCAACCACTCGTCCGACCAGCATCCGTGGTTCGTGGAGAGTCGGAAGAGCAAGGATAACCCTTATCGCGACTACTACATCTGGCGCGCGCCGAAAGCGGACGGAAGCGCGCCGAACAACTGGGGTTCGTGCTTCGGCGGATCGGCGTGGCAGCTTGACCCGGAAACGAACATGTACTATCTGCACCTGTTCGCGCCGCAGCAGCCCGATTTGAATTGGAAGAATCCGAAACTGCGCGACGACGTGTACCGCATGATGACATGGTGGTGCGACAAGGGCGTGGACGGCTTCCGCATGGATCAAATCAGCGCGATTTCCAAGACGGACGACATGCCGGACGGCGAAGTAGCCCCCGGTCAGCAGTACGGCAATTACGGCCCATACTGCATCAACGGCCCGCATGTGCATGAGTATTTGAAGGAAATGAACGCGCGGGTGCTGTCCCGCTATGACCTGATGACCGTGGGCGAAACGGCGGGCGTGACCATCGAGGAAGCACAGAAGTACGCCGGAGAGGATTCGCATGAGCTGAGCATGGTATTCCAGTTCGAGCATGTGGACGTCGCCGGAAAATACGGGGCGTGGCGCACGGAACAGATTCCGATGCTGTTCCTGAAAAAGGTACTGAGCAAATGGCAGACGGAGCTGCACGGCAAGGCGTGGAACAGCCTCTTCCTCGGCAACCACGACCAGCCGCGCACCGTGTCCGCATTCGGCGACGACCGCCCGCAGTGGCGCGTCCGCAGCGCGAAAATGCTGGCAACCTGCCTGCACATGATGGAGGGCACACCCTACATTTATCAGGGCGAAGAGCTGGGCATGACGAACTGCCCGTTCCAGTCGCTGGACGAGTTCCGGGATATTGACAGCCTGAACGGGTATCGCCGCTGGGTGACGGACGGGCCGCTCACGCACGACGAGTTTTTCCCCTACCTGCTGTTCAAGAGCCGCGACAATGCCCGCACGCCCATGCAGTGGGATGACAGCACGAATGCTGGATTCACCCATGGCACGCCGTGGATCCGCGTCAATCCGAACTACACGGAGGTCAACGCGGCGGCGGCGATGGCTGACCCGGATTCAACGTTCTACTACTTCCAGAAGCTCATCCGCCTGCGCAAGGCGCACCCCGTGATTGTGCATGGGCGCTATGCGCTGCTGGAAAAGGACGACCCGGCACTGTTCATTTATACGCGCACGCTGGATGACGCGCAACTGCTCGTGATGTGCAACTTCAAGGAGCAGACGCGAGAATGGACAATGCCGGCGGGCTTCGCGGGCGCGCAGGTGCTGATTTCCAACACCGGGCGGACACAGCAGACGGAGCAGACCATCACCTTGCAGCCTTATGAAGCATTGGTGCTTCTGAAATAACATTGACAGGATAGAAAGGAGAATTTCAGATGAAAATGGAACTGGGTGCGCAGACATTTACCGTGCGGGACTATATGCAGACGACGTGGGACTTCCGGGAGGCGATGAAGCGCATTGCGGAAATCGGCTATACCTGCGTGCAGCTGTCGGCGGTGGGCAATGTGCCGGTTCAGGCGCAGCGGGACATCTGCGATGAATTCGGGCTGAAAATCGTCCTGACGCACACGAACCCGGATCGCATGATTGCCGACCCGGAGGGCGTCATCCGCGACCATGACATCCTCGGCTGCGACTACATCGGCATCGGCATGATGAACCCGAAGTACCAGCGCGCAGAGTGGATTGACCAGTTTGCGAAAGACTTCACGACGCCCGCGAAGAAGATGCGCGACGCGGGCAAACTGCTGATGTACCACAATCACAATCTGGAATGGACGCGCCTGCGCGACGGCCGCCGGATTATGGACGTGCTGCTGGAACAGATGCCGGCGGACTTGATGGGCGTGACGCTGGATACCTACTGGGTGCAGGCGGCGGGCGCAGATGTGCTGGAATGGATTGACATCCTGCAAGACCGCATCCCCTGCGTCCACCTGAAAGACATGTCCGTGAATGGCTTCGACCAGCGCAAGGCGGTTGTCGGCGAGGGCAATCTGAACTTCCCGAAGATTCTGGAAAAGCTGCAAACGCTGGGCAAGACGAAGTACATGCTCGTCGAGCAGGACGACTGCTACGGCGAAAGCGCGTTTGACTGCTTAAAGCGCAGCTATGACAATGTGAGAAAGATGGGGTATTGAGCGATGGCAAAGGTGAAATTGGGTATTATCGGCGTCGGCAATATGGGCACGGGTCACAGCAAGAACTATCTGGACGGCTTGATGCCAGAAATCGAAATCACGGCGGTGGCTGACCGCAACCCGGCGCGCCGCGAGTGGGCGAAGGAAAACCTCCCCGGCGTGAAGGTTTTTGAGGAGGGCGTAGATCTCATCCATAGCGGAGCGTGCGAAGCCGTGCTGATTGCCACGCCGCACTATCAGCATCCGCCGCTGGCGATTGAAGCATTCAAAAACGGGCTGCACGTCATGGTGGAGAAGCCCGCCGGCGTTTACACCCTGCAAGTGCGCGAAATGAACGCCGAGGCGGACCGTCACCCGGAGCTGACCTTCGGCATGATGTTCAACCAGCGCACGAATTGCACCTACCGCAAGATGCACGAGCTGATTCACAGCGGCGCAATCGGTGACTTAAAGCGTGTCAATTGGATTATCACCGACTGGTACCGCACACAGTTCTACTACGATTCCGGCGCATGGCGCGCAACGTGGGCGGGCGAAGGCGGCGGTGTGCTGCTGAACCAGTGCCCGCATCAGCTGGATTTGGTGCAGTGGCTGGTGGGACTGCCGTGCAAGGTGCAGGGTTTCTGCCACGAGGGCAAGTGGCACAACATCGAGGTCGAGGACGACGTGACCGCCTATTTCGAGTACCCGAACGGCGCCACGGGCGTTTTCATCACCACGACCGCCGACGCCCCCGGCACGAACCGTTTGGAGATTACAGGAACGAAGGCGACGCTCATCTGTCAGGACGGCAAGCTCATCATGAAGAAGCTGGAAATGGACGAGCGTGAATGGTGTGCGACGTGTCAGGAAGGCTTCCGTGCGCCGTCCTACGAAACGATCGAGGTCGAGACGGACGGGCAAAACGGGCAGCATCCGGCGGTGCTGAACGCGTTTGCGGCGCATATTCTGCGCGGCGAACCGCTGGTCGCAGACGGACGTGAGGGCATCAACGGACTGATGCTGTCCAATGCGATTCATCTGTCCTCGTGGCTGGGGCATCCGGTGACTTTGCCGATTGATGAGAAGCTGTTTTTGGAGAAGCTCAATGAACGTCGGGCAACGTCGCGGGCAAAGACGGGGGAAAGCGTTTTCAGTGATACAAATGGGACATATGGGTCAAAGTAAAGAGGAGCTCCAAACACGAGGATAAACACGCGGGCAAAGCATGATAACGCGACCAACTCATACTATTTCCAAATGAGAATGCGCCAAGATGCGAAGCGAATTTTTCGCGCTGGCTAACGCGAATGAAACGCAGCGTAGCAGCGCTACGCTAAGTGGAATGAGCGGACGCAAGCGCGGAAAAGGCGCGAGCAGATGGCGCAGGTGAATTTGGAAATAGTATCAATTGCACCAGACAGGCGCGAACGGATTGTATGCTTTCCTCCACAAAACCACATAAAGATGCGCCCTGCCCCGGCAAACTCATCCGCCGGAGCAGGGCGCTTTTCGATGCAGTTGTTCTGTTACATGCTGACCGTTTCCCCTGCTTTAATCGTCATGACCTCGCCTTTGTTCTCCACCCAAATGTCGGTGGCGGTCGGGTTAAAGACGATGTGCCCGTCGGCGCTGGTGCGCAGCTGGCGGCTGGCGTTCAGGTAGTCCACAATCTCGATATTTGTCGCGTACCAAATATCCTTCTTGCCGCTCATTTTCTCGCAGAAGGCGCGGATGACCTCCCAGTTGTTATGCTGCTCAAACTCGTAGCTATGTCCCCACAGGTAGAACAGCTTCAGCCCGAATGGCAATTTCCCCGTAAGGAAGCGGTCGCACAGCTCGTCCAGCTTCGGGTCATCGTGATGGCAAGTTGGGTTGAGGCGCAGCCATTCGTTGGGAATCTCAAAGTTGTGGGTGCTGACGACAGTGCGGGCATAAGCAATGCCGCAGGTGCGCAGGGTGTCGACGGCTTCGTCGCTGTATGTGCCGTAAGGGTACGCAAAGCCGCGGACGATTTTGCCAAACAGCTTTTCCAGATTATCGCGGTCAGCAAGAACCTCATAGGCAATGCTCGGCGCGGGAATCGCGGACAGCGACGCATGGGTCAGCGCGTGGGATGCGACTTCGTGGCGGCCGCCGGCATAGAGCGCTTTAATGGCGGATTCACTCATGCGGCGGTAAATCGTGCCGGCAGGGTAAACCGTGCCTTCTGGGGCAAACCAGCCGCTGTTGAGGTTGAAGGTGGCGAGAATACCGTATTCATCGAGGATGCGGATGAGTTCGATGTCGGTTTCCACGCCATCGTCGTAGGAGAGGGTCAGCGCCTTGCGCAGACCGTAGGGGTAGAGAACCATCATGGGAAAAGACTCCTTTCTTTGTGGGTAAGAAATGATTGGCAAAAGAATCTCTTTTGCCTTGGTTACGCGGGTTTATTGGGAAAGTGCTTTTTGTTGCAGGGGTGCACCTGCGGGCGCACAAAAAGGTCAAGCCTTTTGCTTCCGAGTAAACAGCTTTTTCAGCGCCCACGCGCAGGGCTTTTCAATCAGCAGGGTGATGAGAATCGCGCCGAGGAGGGATAGACCGAAGCAGAGCGCCATGTACTGGTTTTGCCACGGCTGTTCTCCGACGCGGTTTGGTTCATTGCTCACGGACGGCGGGATGTGCAGCCGCTTCAGGTGGACAGCGAGGTTCTGATGCAGCAGGTAGTAGTTCATCGAGACGGCGGCAAGCCAGCCCATGACGCGGTTGCCCATCAGGAAGCGCAGGGGGCGCACGGCGAAGGGGAGCGAGAGCATGAGGCCCGCAATCGTCAGGCAGAGCAGTGGACGGCGCATCATCTGCGCGGCCTGCATGGCAGCTTGTCCGGACGTGTACGCCTGTGCGCGGATGACGCGGAGCATCCCGTAGAAAGAGACGCAGAACACAAGCGTCGCCGCGCCCTGCCAGAGCCACTTGCGGCGGCTTTCCGCCGGGTATAGCTGCGTCAGGCGCACATACAAGATGGACGCGCCCATGCCCATTGCGTAAACATCAAGGAAATTCGCCAGCTGATTGACAACCATGTTATACTCGTCCAACCGCCATAAACACCAGCCGCGGAACGCAAACGCGACCGCCGCCATGCTCATCAGCGTACCGAGCGGGTTCTTCATCGCGCCCTTCGCCAGCAAGGGGAAAATCAGGTACGCCTGCATCTCGATGGCGATTGTCCACGATGCAACGCCAATAGGCGTGGCAATGTAGGTGGCGTAATTGAACGTCTGCGTGAACGTCAGGTGCATGAGGACGTCGCGGACGGCTTCTGATGTGCGCCCGTAGAGGTTGTACGGAATCGCGACGACAACAAGCATCAGCAGCGTCAGGAAATAATAGCTGGGCACAATGCGCATGATGCGCCGCTGATAGAACGCCTTCGTGTCCGGCACGCGCTCGCCCAGCATCATCGTCCGCGCATACGGCAGGAACAGCAGAAAGCCCGACAGCAGAATTGTGCCGTCAACCGGCATATATCCAGCGCGCAGCAGATAGTCCAGCGAGTAACGGCCAATCGACGGCGTTAGCCACGACTGCTGCCAGAAGTGGTACCAGCTGACGATGAACACCAGCAGCACGCGCAGCCCGTTCAGCTCCGGGATTCTGCGGCAGTTCGGGCGATAGGCGGTCATGAATCCGCCTCCAGCAGGGCACGCATTCCCATCACATAGCCGTAGAAGCCGAAGCCGACAATCTGCCCCCGGCAGGCGCTGGCAGTGACGGACTTGTGGCGGAATTCCTCCCGCGCGTGGACGTTGCTCATGTGGCACTCGATGACCGGCATCGGCACGGACGCAATCGCGTCATGCAGCGCAACGGACGTGTGCGTGTACCCACCTGGATTGAACACCGCGCCGCAGAAGCCGTCGAAGTACGCCTTTTGCAGCGCATCAATCAGGTCTCCCTCGTGGTTGGACTGCACACAGCGCACCTCCACGCCGAGCTTTTCCGCTTCCGCATGGCACAGCGCAAGCAGATCGTCATACGTCTTTGCGCCATAAACTGCCTTTTCACGCAGCCCAGTCAGGTTGATGTTCGGGCCGTTGAGAATGAGAATCTTTTTCGGTTCGCTCACAGCAAATGCAGCTCCTTCATCAGCGTTTCCGCAAGGTTCGGCGGCATGGAACACCCCTGCCAGATGCTTTCGGCTTCCACCGCCTGCGCAATGAGCATATACAGCCCTGTGCAGGCGGGCGTTCCAGCACGTTTTGCGGCGGCGGTCAGTACCGTTTCCGCCGGGTTGAAAATAATGTCCGCTACGCCGTCGGCGCGGGCGACGATGCTGGTCAAGTGCGCCGTATCTATCGGACAGCCCTCGACGCGCGGGTACATTCCGGCAGGGGTCGTGTTGACAATCAGCCCGCCCATATCGGGAAAGCGCGCATAGAAATCGTCGTAGCTGATTTCATCCGCGTGCTTCGGATTTCGGGATACCACCCACGTTTCGCGCGCGCCCATACGCCTCACGGCGTTTCGGCAGGCGTGCATTGCCCCGCCTGAACCGAGGATGAACACCGGGCGTCCGTCCGGATTCATGTCGAAATGGCGCAGCATCTGCTCAAAGCCGGGGTCGTCCGTGTTGTAGCCGCGGCTTGTCTTGCCCGTCAGCACTGTGTTGACCGCCCCAACCTCCCGCGCAAAAGGGGTAATCTCATCCAGCAGGGGCATCACGTCCGTCTTGTACGGCACGGTGATATTGAAGCCATCCAGCATGCACAGCAGTTCCGGTACAACCGCCGCCAATTCACTGCGCGGAATCTCAATCAGCCGGTAGCTCGCCTCCAGAGAGATTTTCTCCCAAATCGCCTCGTGAATGGGGACGGACAGGCTATGCCCCAGCTTCTCCCCAATCAGGCCGTACTGCTTCATAAACATGCACCTCCGGGCTGCTTTGTTCCCATTATAGCATGATTTAGGCAAGGGGGCAATGCTTGTACAGTTTTTTTCTGTTTTTGCATTTTGGGTGCAACAAATGGCATTTCTGATTCGTCTAATAGGTAACAGGCTGGAAAAGGAGGGAGCGTATGGGCAGACGGCTGATAAGCTGCTGCATGGCGCTGCTAATGCTGGGGTGTGCGCTGGCAGAGGACGAATTGGACATCACTTATCGCTTCGGCAGCCGCGAGGAGCAGAAAATTGCGGTGACGATTGACGACTGCTATCACGCGGAGGATGTTCGGGCGGTGCTGGATATTTTGCAGGCAAACGACGTCCGCGCGACGTTCTTCCCCATCGGCAAGGCGCTCAAGTACGAGGATGCGGCGCTTTGGCAGGAGGTTGTGGCGTCTGGGTGCGAAATCGGCAATCACTCATGGGGACATACTTACCTGACGAAGCTGAGCCGGCAGAAAATCAAGTTTCAGATGCTTCGGACGCAGGAAAAAGTGGATGCGCTGCTGGACTGCCATTATCCCATGCAGGTCATGCGCCCGCCGATGGGCAAGACGAACCAGAAGGTGGAGGAAAGCGTCGCGGCGGTTGGTTATCTGGCAGTGGTCAAGTGGGATGTGAGCGAGACCGACCCGGTAAAGGCGCTGGCGGACGTGCAGAACGGCAGCATCCTGCTCTTTCATGCGCGGAAGAAGGATGCGGAATGTCTGTCCGTGCTGATTCCGCAGCTGGTGGCGGAAGGCTATCAGCTAGTCACGGTGTCGGAACTGCTGGGACTGCCGGAAATTGTATGCAGCGCGGAAAAGTACGTCTATCACCGCCGCGATACGGAGGAAAATATCCGCCCCGATGCTGTTCCCCAGAATTGACAACCCTTCCCCATTCCGGTATAATGAAAGACGGGAAAAGGACGTTTTGCTGTGGCAAAATCAAGCATGAAGAGGAGTGAACCCTGATGAAAAAACGACTGTTGGCGCTGCTGAGCGCCATCGTGCTGATGGGTAGTGTATCGCTGGCGGAAAACACGGAAGAATCGGCGGAAACCCCGGCGACGGCGGAACCGATGGTTTCCCTGCCCATCGATTTCTCTCCCGGTATGCCCGCTGATCCGGACGGCTTTACCCTCGGCGACGGCACTTGGAGCTATGAGGATCCCACCATCAGCGTGCAGGTGACGCAGAAGCGCAAGGCGGAGTGCGACTATTGGGTTGCGCACATCAAGATAGCAGATGCTTCCCAGCTGCGCACCATGTCCGCCGGCGGCTTTGACTCCACCCGCACGGTCAAGGGCACGATTATGGCCAGGCGCAGCAACGCCATCCTTGCCATTGACGGCGATTATTTCTGCTATACCGGCATCGGTTATATCGTCCGGCAGGGCACGGAGTATCTTGACCACCTGCGCGGCGACCGCGACGTTCTCCTGATTGATGAGGACGGCGACTTCCACTATGTCCTCCGCCCCAAGCGCAATTCGCTTGATGGCACGGTGGACGGCAAGAAGGTCATCAACAGCTTCTTCTTCGGTCCGGTGCTGGTGCGCGAGGGCAAAGCCGTGCTGAACCCGATGACGGAAGGCATGGCGTTCGATGAGCCGCGGCAGCGCATGGCGATTGCGCAGGTTGGCCCGCTGGAATATATGGCGATTTGCTGTGCGTCGCAGGCGCGCGGCTCGATGGGCATGACGCTCCAGCAGTTCGCACGGCTCTGCGCGGATGAGGGCGCGTATATCGCCTATAACCTCGACGGCGGCGACTCCACCATGATGATTTTCAACGGCGAGAAAATCAACGACGTACTGAATGAAAACACCCGCGCCATCTCCGACATCGTGTACTTCGCGTCGGCATGGACAGGTGAGGAGGCGGAGGAGTGAATACCGTCTATTGGGTGCTCGTCGCGTTCGGCATCGTTGTGCTGGAGGCGCGTCTGCGCGCCCGGAACGTGCGCTATCTGCCGATTCTGCCCGCTATTGTGCTGGGCGCGGTGCTGTCCAAGGTCACTTATGTGGTGCTGCAATGGCACTATGCGTTCCCGCACTGGGGATGGGGCGCATTCACTGTCCTTCGGCCGGATACGTTCTGCTTCTTCGGCGGCGCGGTCGGCGTGGTGCTGGGCGTCATCATCAGCGCAAAGCTGACGCATCAGCGCGTCCTGCCCGTGCTGGATGCGTTTGCCCCGGCGGGTGCGCTGCTGGTCGCCATTGCCCGCTTCGGCGAAAAGTATCTGGGCGAAATCGGCACAGCGGGCTTTGAGATGCCCGATCAGCTGGCGTTCTTCCCCTTTGCCCTGACGAACGAGTGGGGCGAAAGCTATCCCGCCATCT
>ULPO01011016.1_pt1 | contig 11787 bp, 9 predicted proteins | sample 1953611 | NCBI WGS metagenome assembly ULPO01 (sample SAMEA4835632, study PRJEB28245) | human gut metagenome | biome: gut microbiome; material: fecal sample | place: Denmark | collected 2008 | reverse complement strand
GTAAGAAAGCTAGAATCAAAGAAAAAAGAGTTAACAACTAAGATTAACTTTAAGATTCGAGATAAAAAAGGGAACTTCATTCAACATGAAATTCCCTTTTTTATTTCTTAGCCTCACCTCTTTTTCCTCACGGTCAAGGAATTGTTCCCCAGTGAGAAACTGTAATTTTCCCGGTATATAAAAAGAAAATCCCCGAAAACAATAGCTCCCGGGGATTTTCATTACCTTTATTATAAAATCGATATTATTCCTTGATATCTTTTAGCTCCCAAGCCAAAGCACTGGCACCCAATACAGCAGCATCAGAATCTTTCAGTTCAGAAACGAGCAATTTTGTCTTACCTTTATAAATATTCAGTACATTATCATCGATTGACTTCATAATCGGTTTCATGATATAATCGCCTGATTTAGCCAAACCTCCGAACAATACGATTGCTTCAGGACTGGAGAATGCAATAGCATCTGCCAAAGCTTCACCCAGAATATTTCCTGTAAACTCGAATATTTCCTGTGCCAGTTTATCTCCTTGTACGGCAGCGTCATATACATCTTTTGAAGTGATACTTTCTGCCGGAATGTTACGAAGCAAGCTGGCATCAGTACGAGCAGCTAGAAATTCACGGGCTGTACGGGCTACACCAGTAGCCGAGCAGTAAGTTTCCAAACAACCTTTACGGCCACAACCACAGATACGACCGTCACGACGGGCAATCACGTGCCCCAATTCACCGGCAAAACCGTCATGGCCATACACCATTTGACCGTTGATAACAATGCCACTACCTACACCGGTACCCAGAGTAATCATGATAAAGTCTTTCATACCACGGGCAGCGCCATAAGTCATTTCACCGATAGCAGCTGCATTAGCGTCATTGGTCAAAGCCGTAGGAATACCCAATCTTTCTTCAAACATAGCAGCTAACGGAAGAATCCCTCTCCAAGGCAAGTTTGGAGCGAATTCAATAGTTCCCGTATAGTAGTTACCATTCGGAGCACCCACACCGATACCTCTGATCTTATCGACACCGCCATTAGCGATAATCAACGGAAGCAGATTCTTGCAAACTTCGTCAGCATATTCTTCGGCAGTAGGATAACCGGCAGTTTTGATTGAGCTGCTGGCAATAATAGTTCCGCGTGCGTCAACAATTCCAAAGACGGTGTTCGTTCCGCCTATGTCAATACCTACTACGTAGGGCTTTTCCATGTTTGAATTCATGATACTTTTATTTAAAAGGGTTAGTTAATCATTAAGTTTACTGCACACAAATTACGTAAAGAAGATTGAGTCTACAAAATGTTTTTAGAAAAAAGTTCGGCCACCTTGCAACTTTTCGTATCTTGAAGCCGTCTAATAGTAGAAATTTATTAGAAAACAGGAACTAAATAAAGAAAATTGTGATACAACTAACGGACATCAACAAGACCTACAACAACGGAGTACCCCTCCATGTACTTAAAGGCATTAATCTCACTATCGGACGAGGTGAATTTGTTTCTATCATGGGAGCATCCGGGTCTGGGAAATCAACCTTACTTAATATATTAGGAATACTTGATAACTACGATACCGGAGATTATTATCTGAACAACGTACTTATCAAAGACTTGAGCGAAACCAAAGCCGCCGAATACCGGAACCGTATGATCGGCTTTATTTTCCAGTCATTCAACTTAATTTCCTTCAAAGACGCCGTAGAAAACGTTGCACTTCCTTTATTCTATCAAGGGATCAGCCGAAAGAAACGAAATGCACTTGCACTGGAATATCTCGACCGATTGGGACTGAAAGACTGGGCACACCATATGCCCAACGAAATGAGCGGCGGTCAGAAACAACGTGTAGCTATCGCCCGAGCACTCATCACCCAACCGCAAATTATCCTGGCTGACGAACCGACGGGAGCATTGGACAGCAAAACTTCAGTAGAAGTGATGCAAATCCTGAAAGACCTGCATAAAATGGGAATGACGATTGTAGTGGTCACCCATGAAAGCGGAGTGGCCAACCAGACCGATAAAATCATCCACATCAAAGACGGTATCATTGAACGAATTGAAGACAACATCGATCACGACGCTTCTCCTTTCGGCAAAAACGGTATCATGAAATAAATCAAAATATACTACTATACAAACGATATCATGATTGACATCTGGCAAGAAATTTATAGTACTATCAAACGCAATAAGCTGAGAACCTTCCTTACGGGATTTGCCGTAGCATGGGGAATATTCATGCTTATCGTCCTATTGGGTGCAGGCAACGGACTGATTCATGCATTCGAGCAATCGGCTTCGGAACGGGCGATGAACTCTATCAAGATTTTTCCGGGTTGGACAAGTAAATCCTACGATGGATTGAAAGAAGGAAGACGGGTGCAACTGGACAATAAAGACGTAGACGCTACCAACCGGTATTTCCCGGATCATGTTATCAATACCGGCGGAACGGTATGGCAAGGAGGCGTAAATCTTAGTTTCGGGCAAGAGTATGTAAGCCTGAGTCTTTCCGGTGTATATCCCAATCATACGGAAGTAGAAGTTGTAAAACTCTTCAAAGGACGTTTCATCAACGAGATTGATATCAGGGAACGACGCAAAGTGATCGTGCTCCATAAGAAGACTGCTGAAATCTTATTCGACAAGACCCATACCGATCCTATCGGACAGTTTGTCAATGCCGGCAATGTGGTTTATCAAGTGGTTGGACTTTATAACGACAAGGGAGACAGCGGAGACAGCGACGCCTACATTCCTTTCAGTACTCTGCAAACCATTTATAATAAGGGTGACAAACTGAATAACCTCATCATGACTACCAAAAATTTGGAAACAATAGAAGCCAATGAGAAGTTTGAAACCTACTACCGCAAAGTTTTGGGAGCCAATCATCGTTTTGACCCGACCGACCATAGTGCAATTTGGATATGGAACCGATTTACCAATTATCTACAACAACAACAGGGGTCGGCCATGCTCCGTATAGCGATTTGGGTTATCGGTATTTTTACATTACTAAGCGGAATTGTCGGAGTTTCCAATATCATGCTGATTACGGTAAAAGAACGTACCCGTGAATTTGGTATCCGCAAAGCACTCGGCGCCAAACCGCTTTCTATTCTTTGGCTGATTATCGTTGAGAGTGTCACTATTACCACAATATTCGGATATATAGGCATGGTGGCCGGTATCGGAGCAACCGAATGGATGAACAACGCTTTCGGCAATCAGACAATGGATACCGGAATGTGGACAGAAACGGTTTTTCTGAATCCTACTGTCGACATCAGAATCGCCATACAAGCTACACTCACATTAATAATAGCTGGAACATTAGCCGGATTGTTCCCTGCCCGGAAAGCAGTCAGTATCCGGCCGATCGAAGCACTTAGAGCAGATTAAGATTATGAGAATAGACATAGATACTTGTGAGGAAATCCTCATCACTATCACAAGAAATAAGACAAGAAGTCTGCTGACTGCATTCGGTGTGTTCTGGGGAATTTTTATGCTTGTAGCCCTTATTGGCGGCGGACAGGGACTGGAATATATGCTAAAAAAGAACTTTGAAGGATTTGCGACTAACTCCGGTTTCCTAGCTTCACAAAGGACAGGAGAAGCGTATAAAGGTTTTCGCAAAGGAAGGTGGTGGAATCTGGAATCTACAGATATCGAACGCCTTCGTTCGCAGGTCAAAGAAGTGGAAGTCATTACCCCCTCCGTTGCACGTTGGGGATCTAAAGCTGTATACGAAGATAAGAAATATGATTGCAGTGTAAAAGGACTATACCCCGATTATCTCCACATCGAATCACAGGAAATGGCGTATGGACGGTTTATCAATGAAGTTGATATACGCGAAGCGCGAAAAGTTTGTGTGATCGGCAAACGAATTTATGAAAGCCTTTTCAAACCGGGAGAGAACCCGTGCGGCAAATACGTGAGAGTAGACGGGATTTATTATCAGGTGATCGGGATGTCTTCTTCCGAAGGAGATATGAATATACAAGGAAGAGCTTCGGAAGCCGTCACTCTACCTTTCACCACCATGCAACAGGCTTATAATCTGGGAGGGCAGATTGATGTAGTATGCTTCACAGCCAAACAAGGTGTCAAGGTGTCTGAACTGCAACCGAAAATGGAACAGATTATCAAAGCTGCCCATTATATCGCCCCTAACGACAAACAAGCAGTTATGTATCTGAATGCCGAAGCGATGTTTTCTATGGTAGACAACTTATTCAACGGCATTAATATATTGGTCTGGATGGTAGGATTAGGAACGTTACTGGCAGGTGCTATCGGTGTATCCAATATCATGATGGTGACCGTAAAGGAACGCACGACCGAAATTGGTATCCGCCGGGCTATCGGAGCACGTCCGAAAGATATCCTGCAACAGATTCTATCGGAAAGTATGGTGCTCACCACGATTGCCGGAATGTTCGGGATTTCTTTTGCCGTAATGATATTGCAAGTAGCAGATATGCTAGCCAGTTCAAACGGAGGAGACAGCCATTTTCAAGTCAGCTTCGGATTAGCGGTCGGCACTTGCGCACTTCTGGCTGCATTGGGGATGTTAGCCGGCCTGGCACCTGCTTATCGGGCAATGGCTATCAAGCCGATTGAAGCAATCAGAGATGAGTAGAAGTTGAGTATTGAGAAGGAAGAGTTGAAAGTTGAATAAAGAATTAAAAATTAAACATATATAATCAAGATGAAAAAGTATCTGAAAATCGTATTATTGGTAATTGTTGCCATAATCCTCGTCGGAACGTTCGTATTCCTTTATCAGAAGTCGCGCCCGAAGGTTGTTGTCTACGAAACCCTCAAGCCGGAAGTGACTGATCTGCAAAAGACCACCGTAGCTACCGGAAAAGTAGAACCAAGAGATGAAATTCTAATCAAGCCCCAGATCTCGGGTATTATTGACGAAGTATACAAGGAGGCAGGACAAGCAGTGAGGAAAGGTGAGGTGATAGCCAAGGTAAAGGTTATCCCCGAACTCGGACAGTTAAACTCGGCAGAAAGCCGTGTCCGTCTGGCGGAGATTAATGCAACACAGGCGGAAACGGATTTTTCCCGCGTGAAGAAACTGTATGAGGACCAACTAATCAGCCGGGAAGAATATGAGAAAAGTGAAGTAGCCGTCAAACAGGCACGCGAAGAAAAGCAGACTGCCAAAGATAACCTGGAAATCGTAAAAGAAGGTATTACCAAAAACAGTGCTTCATTCAGCAGTACCATGATTCGTTCTACTATCGACGGACTGATTCTGGACGTACCGGTAAAAGCCGGAAACTCGGTGATCATGAGTAACACCTTCAATGACGGAACAACTATTGCTACGGTAGCCAACATGAATGATTTGATTTTCCGTGGTAATATTGATGAAACAGAAGTAGGCCGCATCCATGAAGGTATGCCGCTTAAGTTGACTATCGGAGCTTTACAAAATCTGACATTCAACGCGATATTGGAATATATATCTCCTAAAGGAGTAGAGACTAACGGAGCTAACCAGTTTGAAATTAAAGCTGCTATTTCAGTTCCGGACTCCGTACAGGTTCGTTCCGGTTATTCGGCGAATGCGGAAATTGTATTGCAGCGTGCCAATAAGGTACTGGCAGTACCCGAAAGCACCGTTGAATTTAAAGGTGATTCTACATTTGTATATATCATGACTGATTCCGTACCCGAACAGAAATTCCAACGTACACAAGTGACCACAGGAATGAGTGATGGTATCAAAATTGAGATTAAGAAAGGGGTGACTGCCAATGACAAAATTCGCGGCGCCGAGAAAAAAGACAAATAATTCATTTTCTATGAAAACAATCTATAAAACCATAGCTATCTTTCTACTCGCCGGAACAGGAGTAGATTCCGCACAGGCACAGAACGGTTCTTCGCAAACCTGGACGTTGCGGCAATGTATTGATTATGCTATCGAGCATAACATCAATATTCGCCAGACAGCTAATGAAGCAGAACAAAATAAAGTGGACGTAAATACAGCCAAATGGGCACGCCTCCCGAATCTAAGCGGAAGTGCGAGTCAGAATTGGAGTTGGGGACGTAGTGCCTCGCCGGTAGATAACTCCTACAGTGATATCAACAGCGCGAATACGAGCCTCAGCTTAGGGACCAATGTACCGATTTTTACAGGTTTACAGTTATCAAATCAATATTCATTAGCCAAGTTGAATCTTAGGGCCGCTATCGAGGACCTGAACAAAGCTAAAGAAGATATAGCCATCAACGTTACCTCTGCTTATCTGCAAGTTCTATTTAACCTGGAGTTAAGCAAAGTCGCCTTTAATCAGACGAACTTGAGCAAAGATCAGTTGAAACGCATCAAAGGACTCTTCGAAGTAGGTAAAGCCTCACCATCGGAAGTGGCTGAAGCACAAGCACGTGTGGCACAAGATGAAATGACTTCCGTACAAGCGGACAATACATATAAATTATCATTGCTAGACCTCAGCCAACTGCTTGAGTTACCGACTCCCGAAGGTTTCATTCTCGAAAATCCGAAAGAAGAACTGGAATTCGAAGCGCTAACTCCGCCGGATGATATATATACACAAGCGCTTGCCTACAAACCTAGCATTAAAGCAGCGGAATATCGCTTGCAAGGTAGTCAGAAGAACATCCGTATCGCTCAAAGTAATTTTTATCCGCAATTATCTTTCAGTGCCGGACTCGGAAGCAACTATTATACAGTGAGTGGTAAATCAGAGGGAAGTTTCAGCAGCCAGATGAAAAATAACCTCAACAAATATATCGGATTTAATCTTAGTGTCCCTATCTTTAACCGTTTCGCTACACGAAACCGTGTACGAACCGCCCGGTTACAACAAGCAAATCTCAGTTTACAACTAGATAATACCAAAAAGATTCTTTACAAAGAAATCCAACAAGCCTGGTACAATGCTCTGGCAGCAGAAAGTAAATATAACTCCAGTGAAGTGGCAGTGAAAGCCAATGAAGAATCTTTCCGGTTAATGAGCGAGAAATTCAATAACGGTAAAGCAACTTTCGTGGAATATAATGAGTCAAAGTTGAATCTGACTAAAGCACTCTCTGACAAGTTACAGGCTAAATATGATTATCTGTTCCGTACTAAAATTCTGGATTTCTATAAAGGAGAAATCATAGAATAGAAAACGCCATTGAGTTTTTTACAAGAAATACTTCAAACATATCCGCCGGTTCATTCGTTACTATAGAAAGAACCAACGGATATGAAACACTTTATCATCGCAGCAGAAATTTATCTTGCAGGAGGATGTTTCTGGGGAACAGAACATTTCCTAAAACAAATCAGAGGAGTAGAAAGTACCGAGGTAGGCTATGCCAACAGTATTATCAATCAGCCGACCTATCAACAGGTATGTTCGGGAGAAACCAATGCAGCTGAAACGGTGAAAGTAGTCTATGACCCCGAAACAGTTAATTTAAGTCTGCTTCTTGATCTGTATTTTAAAACGATTGATCCTACCAGCCTCAACCGGCAGGGAAATGATCGCGGTACGCAATATAGAACGGGGATTTATTATACTAATAAAGCGGATATCGCTATTATCAATCAGGCTGTCCGGGCATTAGCGGATCAATATAAAAATCCCATTGCCATAGAAGTAAAACCATTGACAAATTTCTATCCGGCAGAAAACTATCATCAGGATTATCTGGATAAAAATCCGAACGGCTATTGCCATATCAACCCGGCTTTATTTGAAATGGCACGCAAAGCCAATGCTCCCAAGTCCAAAGTTTATCAAAAACCGGATGACACAGTCCTTCGCCAACAATTATCGGCAGAGCAATATGCCGTCACCCAGAAAAATGCTACGGAACCTGCTTTCCGGAATGAATACTGGGACGAGTACCGTCCCGGTATCTACGTAGATATCACCACCGGAGAACCCCTATTTGTTTCGACCGACAAGTTCGATTCCGGTTGTGGCTGGCCTAGTTTCTCCCAACCGATTCAAAAGGACTTGATTACAGAGAAGAAAGATACTTCTTATGGAATGACACGTACCGAAGTACGCAGTAAAACCGGAGACGCCCACCTAGGACATGTATTTACGGATGGTCCGAAAGAAAAAGGAGGATTACGTTACTGTATCAATAGTGCTTCTCTTCGTTTTATTCCGAAAGAAAAAATGAAAGAGGAAGGCTACGGAGAATACTTACCGCTTATCAAATAAAAAAAGAACGGCGGACTGTCCTTCAAAGGCTGTCCATCGCGTTTAATGCATTTTTTTACCTACCTTTGCATCCGATAATTAAAAGGTAAATGATGAAAACAAATAGCCAAAAGCGTATTCTTCCGCTAGCTCTCAGTGGAGGAATACTCATCTGCCTCATTTGTATCTACTCAGGTCGCAGCGTTCTTCTACGGAGCATAGTCAACCGACACACATCCCGTATCGAGCAGACACACGGGTTATGCATTCATTACGACAAACTGGAGATGAATGGTTTAAATGAAATATATCTCCAAGGCCTTTCGGTTATCCCCGAACAACGGGATACACTATTCACATTAGCATCAACCCGCATCAAGCTGAATTTTTGGAAATTACTCACCAAGAAAATAGAAGTAAGCTACATAGCAGCAGAAGATATCAGACTCACATTTACAAAGCAAGACTCCATCGCCAATTATGATTTTCTCTTTAAAAAAGACCGGAAAGTTCCATCACAAACATCCGGTCAAACCGTAACGGAAATCAATTATGCGGAAAAAATAAACAAGCTACTCAATTTATGCTACGGTTTTCTACCTGAAAACGGACAATTAAAACAGATTTATATCACTGAACGAAAAGACAGCAACTTCGTTTCTATGGTATTCCCTTCTTTTATCATCAAAGAGAACAAGTTCCGGTCAACCATTGAGATACACGAAGATACACTAACCCGGCATTGGATAGCTGATGGCGAACTGAAACAATCTGCCAATACATTAATGGCAAAGCTATACTCTGCCGATTCCACAAAAGTTTCTATACCTTATATTACCCGCCGTTTTGGTGCGAAAGTCACTTTTGACACCTTATCTTATAGCATGACCAAAGAAAGTAATGGAAAAAACCAGCTATATCTCAACGGAAAAGCGAAAGTAAACGGACTTGATATATTCCACAAAGTACTGTCTCCCGAAGTGATTCATCTCGACCGCGGACATTTAGGATATCAAATGAACATTAGCGACCATTCTTTTGAATTGGATAGCACCACTACGGTTATATTCAATAAAATTCAGGTTCATCCTTATCTACGAGCCGAAAAGAAAAAAGATTTATGGCATTTCACTGCAGCCGTTGACAAATCATGGTTTCCGGCAGACGAGCTGTTCAGTTCTCTGCCCAAAGGCCTGTTCAACAACCTGGAAAGTATCAAAACAAGTGGTGAGTTAGCTTATCATTTCCTGTTGGATATTGATTTTGCACAATTGGATAGTCTCAAATTAGAATCAGAGTTGAAAGAGAGGAATTTCGAGATTGTAGAATATGGCGATACCCAACTGTCCAAGATGTCAGGCGAGTTTGTCTACACAGCATATGAAAATGGAATGCCAGTACGCACTTTTCCCGTCGGCCCTTCCTGGGAACATTTCACCCCACTTGACAGCATTTCACCGATCCTGCAAATGTCTGTGATGCAAAGTGAAGACGGGGCGTTTTATTATCATCATGGTTTCCTGCCCGATGCACTCCGCGAAGCGTTGATTTACGATTTGCAAGTCAAACGTTTTGCACGTGGCGGAAGCACTATCACAATGCAATTAGTGAAGAATGTATTTCTGAACAAAAATAAAAACTTTGCCCGCAAACTGGAAGAAGCATTGATTGTATGGATCATAGAAACAAAGAGACTGACTTCGAAAGAACGGATGTATGAGGTATATCTGAATATTGCGGAATGGGGCCCGCTAATCTACGGCATCCAGGAGGCTTCCGCCTACTACTTCAACAAACGTCCTTCCCAACTGACTACGGAAGAAAGTATCTTCCTGGCTTCTATCATCCCGAAGCCCAAACATTTCCGCAGTTCTTTCGCAGAAAACGGAAAACTGAAAGAGAGCATGGAAGGATATTATAAACTCATTGCCAGACGTCTTGCCCAAAAAGGTTTGATAAGTGAAATCGAGGCGGATACTATCCGCCCCGAAATCCAAGTTACGGGCGATGCCCTGAATAGTCTAGCCGGCAAAACACCGGAGTCTAGCTCTCCTACCGCTGAGGAGCAATGATATAAATAATTAAAGGAATAGGTTATCTTCTTGAATTGGTGTCTCGCTCTGAAGAACGGGAAGAAGAACTTCGACTGCTGCTTCTCGTACTTTCGGAAGAGGAACGTCTTTCCGTTTTTCCACCGGAAACATTGCTCCGGTTAGAACTACTGCTACGGCTCGGACCGGAAGTACTGCTACTGCGACCGGAACTGCTGCCCCGGCTAGTGGAAGTGTTACTTCTATCGGAACGATTATTTCTACCGGACGAAGAGCTACTGCCGCTACCGGACGGACGACTATCATTTCTTCTACTTGTACTCGAGCTACTACTCTCACGATTAGGACGGCTTGCTGTCGTACTGCTACCTCCCGTCGGTCTACGATCTGATTCAGGACGAACTGATGTTGAGGGCCGTGAAGAACTGCCAGGCCGCGTTGTCGTTCCAGGTCGCGTTGCCGTTCCGGGACGAGTTGATGTTCCCGGTCGTGAATTATGACTCGGACGCTGTGATGGACTTGGACGTCCCGTTACCCCCGGACGAGTCGGTGCATTGTGCGGACGGACGGAAGAATTCGGGCGGAAATGAACCGAACCAAAATCCGAACGACGATAAGAATGGAAAGATCTCTGCTCTCTTACCCGATACGGAGTAGGATAATGTCTGAAATTATATCTGTCCCGATAGAAACTTACGTGATGAAGGTGCGGGCGATAATGTGCTCCACAGTAAGTCCGATAATGATAAGGCAGACCGAAGTAGAACAAACTACGATTCGGATAATTCACATAAACCCGGAAACTCCATCTTCCGCCGGTAATATAAATCGGGCGGTAGAAATAATCAGCTCCCAGAAACCGACGATACTGTGCGTCACTCAATACCCACCGGAGGTCATCATTACGAATATCCAAAGCTTCATAATAATCATCTAATGCCCATTCATAGCCACGGGCCACATAATCCATGATATTACGAACAGAATAAATAAAGTCGTAATTAATCTCATACGCATCATTATATTGCTGAGTGCTCAAACTCAATTCGTATGCCATTTTATCAGTAAGAAAGCGTGTTTCCTTACGCACTTTGCTAGTGCTCATTCCAGCCATCGCTGTCGTACCGACAGTCAGCCCGATAGCAAAGAGTAAAAATAATATTCGCTTCATAATTTAATCTCCTATCATTTATTTGTTTGATGATATTCTTTGATAAACTTGTACATTTCATCTTTATACACAGTGGAAAACAAGCTATCAATCACCTTATTAAAATTCTGCTTATCCCTTACATAAGGATAAAGTTTCTTCATCATCTCAACCTGATCGGGCGTATAAGAAATCTCTTTTACAATTCTCACACATTGGCTTGAAGTGACATCATGCTTGTCCAACATCTGTCCGATCAACCTCTTCTGGTCATCACTCATAATTGTGAATTTCAACTTTTCGATGAAGTTATTAAACTCAGTATCCGTCATCAGACGAATTTCTTCCGGCTGGTGACCGGGAACAACTTCAACAGTAG
>ULPO01013584.1_pt1 | contig 12309 bp, 7 predicted proteins | sample 1953611 | NCBI WGS metagenome assembly ULPO01 (sample SAMEA4835632, study PRJEB28245) | human gut metagenome | biome: gut microbiome; material: fecal sample | place: Denmark | collected 2008 | reverse complement strand
TCCTCATTATGACGCCTTACCATCCGCCGTCATTCTGAATGGAGGCAAGCATGCCGTATAAGAAAACAGGAAAGCGGAACGATGACACGGAGTGAAGAATCTGTTACTCCGATGACAGCTTACCGAGAGTACCGCTTTTATCAAAAGACGAAAAAACTGTCAGCTTACAGATGATAGAAGCCGGCTATCCGTTTATTTCCTTTCATAAGAAAAAGACTCTTTTCGGAGTCTTTCTTTTATTTTATTTTTGTATTTTCGTTTCAGAGATCTTTTTTCTTATTTCAGGAAATTTTTCATTGATTATTTTCCCCATTTTTTCTTTTGCTTCTTTGTCGGGATGAAGGCCGTCCGCCGCAAAATTTTCCGGCATGTCTTCATACATGGCAAAAGGCGCTGCCGTATCGATATGGGTCTGCGTCCGTATCCAGCCGTTCACTTTGTCAAATTCCGCTTTCCAGTTTTCCGCCGTCGGCTGATGGTAATATTTCAAAATCCGTTCCGGGGCGATCGGAGGAATGGTAAGCAGGACAGGCTTGATGTCATTAGCCCTGCATTTTTCCTGAAGAGCTTCCAGGTCAGAAATGACCTCTTCCGCCGTTCCCCCGCAGCGCAGATTGTTTGTTCCGCCCATAATGAGAAGGTACCGTACATGGAAAGGGAGGACATCTGCATCGAACCGCCGGAGAAGGTCGTCCGTTTTATCACCGCTCCGGGACATATTTATCGTAGGAAAATCAAGGTAGTACGCATAATTGTAAGGCCAGTCCGCCGGACTGTAAGACATCCTTCCGCCGCCGTGGCTGATACTGTCTCCAAGAATGCCGGTTTCCCAGTTTTCCGCGGGATCATTCACAATCTTTTCCGCTTCGCTCCATACGCCTACAGGTCCGCCATTTTCATCAAGACCGCGGACACGCCACCAGACCGTTCCCTGCCGCGGCAGCTCGTCAAAAAGTTCGGGGATTGTAACAATCCCCTGCGAAATGCGATGAACAGACGGTTCACAGCCGTCAGGATTCTCCGGTTCTTCATCAGTGATTTCCACTTCATAAGAAACCGCGTGGGGAATTTTCACAAAAGAATACGCCGGATAAAGAAGAACCGTACCATTCTGCTCATGGTATTTCACACGGATCTTCGGCGCGTACCGTTCCATTTCCTGCGCGGCCTTTTCCATCGGCACAGGCGCCGAATAGGCGGAAATGCTCTGCCCGTCCAGACCGATGGCTTTCACCTGGCAGCAGAGGATCCCCGGTCCGTCATAGCTGTCTGTAATTTCTTTTTCAATCATCACACTGTCACGGAAAACATGGCCGTCTTCATAAATCGGCGGGCGCATTTCTTTCCGTCCGAAATGCTGTGTCACAGGCACGATGCGGAAAGAATACCACACCGCGTCCGGATTCGCCGGCCAGCGGACAAAAAGCAGTTCCGGAGAAGCATCCGCCCCGGCAGCGGTCCACATAAAAGCAAAAAAGAAAAGAGAAATAAAAATCCTCTTCATCACAGTCCCCTTTCATTAAACCATGAAAGAAGTATAAGGGATGGAAGAAGAAATAACAAGGAAAAGAAATTTGCCCGTCAAAAAAGAGCCCCTGCAGAGGAAACTCTTATCTGCCATAAAAGAAAAACACTCGCTGCCGGCAGCAGGAATGTTCTCTTTCTTCCCTTTTCTATTTTTATGCTTTTGCGGTTTTCGCCTTTCGTGATCTTTTGGCCTTCCGATTTACCGTTTCTTCCGCTTCTTTCACACCGGCCGCTTCCGTTTTTCCTGTGCGCTTTCTTTTCGGCTTTTCTTCAGCGGGCTTTTCCTCTGCCGGTTTTCCGGATTTTATTTTCCCTTTTTCAGATCCGGCCGTTTTAACTTTTGTTTTCTGTTTTGCCTTTTCTCTTCTCAGGCGTTTTTCATACAGGTGGTACAGTTTATCCGCCAGACCGGCAATGATTTCTTCCCCTTCCACCAGATCCTTCCAGTAATTCGGAAGAAAATCCGCGCCGAAGCGGACGCCTTCTATGGCTCCTGTCAGCGCTGCCGTAATCGGGCTGTTTCCGTTATGGTTCGCCGCGGCGATGATCGCATCTACAGGATCATCCACGGCAAGGGCAGCATATACGGCTATCGCCAGAGCTTCATCTGCCTGATCGCCGCTTCCCAGAGAATGGATACTGTCGATGTACGCCCAGACATTCCCCTTTCCGGCAGGCTGGTCGTTAGCCTGCTGCTGCGCCGCAGAAAGAAGCGTGGTAATGCTGTCGGTCCGATGGGTTTTATTCAAAAGCCCGTGAATCCGTTCAATAGCCTTAGGAAGCGTCATTCCGTCAGCAAGGCAGGCAATCAGTGCCGATACCGCCCCTGCCGCATAGTAGGCGACAGGAGTCGAGTGGGAAAAAGCCGCCGCCCTTACGCCGGCATTAAAAGCTGTCTTACTGTCGCCGGCATAAAGGAGCCCGATAGGTACCACTCTTGTCAGCGCGCCGCCGCCTTTGCTTTCATTTACCTTATTTTTCGTTGTCCCCATCGTTTCCCCGGAAAACGCATTCAAAAGACCTTCTTCCGGTTTACGGCGGGCATGCATGAATTTTTCCCGCACAAGGCAGATCTCCCGTTCATGAGGCTGCCGTCTCATCCATGTACGCTGCCCGCGCCGCGGTTCCTCCCCCGTCTGGCTGTAAAACCAGCGCATATAGCCGCGGTACAGCCCTTCTGCTTCTTCCAATTTCTTTGCATCTGTCCACAGAAGTCCGTCTACCGTGGCCAGTTCCATCTGCGTATTTCCCGTCACCGGCGCCAGATTTCCGCACTGCCCGTTCCGCACAAGCGTACGCAGGCCAAAGGGCCCGTACTTGTGCTGAATACGACAGACAGAAAGCTCCTGCAAAGGGTACCCCAGAGCATCTCCGCAGGCGCCGCCAATCATCGCGCCGCGGAACATTTCTATCTCCGTCATCTATCCTCCCTCAATCCCGCAAAACCTGATTCCAAATAAAAACACGACCAAAGAAATACGAAAACGGTTCTCCGCATTTCCAATATATAAAGAGGGAACTGCAAAAATTTCCGTAAACCCCAAAAATTCACAGAAACACTGCTGAAAAACAAAAAATAACCGTTTTATATTTATGTATATTGTATCATAATTCACTGCTTTAATCATCTAAAGATACTTCTTTGGAAGGAAAAACGTCCTTTTTCCGTTTCATTTTTTCTGCCGTGGTTAACTTTCTTTTTTCCGCTCCATCCATTAAAATGTAAATGTACTTTATTTTAAAGAAAACGAGGTCACTATGAAAAGAATATTAATCTCATTATCCGCAGCACTCCTTCTTTCTTCCGGCATTTCCCAGGCAGCGGTTCCGCAGGGAGGATATTTCCTTGACAAGAACGGCGTTCCGCTCACAGAAGAAATGCAGACAAAGCCAAGTCTGAAAAGCAATCCCATGCTTCCTCAGAGCGGTGCCGTCCATGCCGCCATGGAATCCCTTCCTCATTCTTCCGCCACAGTCATCCGGATGACCGTCACGGAAGACGGGATCCCCGCCGATGCCGTTGTCACCCAAAGCGCAGGATCCGTCGTTCTTGACGAATATGCCATGAGATGCGTAGAAGGCTGGCGCTTCAACCCCGCCAAACTGGGAGACAAGCCGGTGAGCGCTACCGTATCCATTCCTGTACGCTTCCTTTCCATGATGATTTCCACACCGGCCGCTCCGTCCGACCGCCCGATGAAGAAGGCGTCTGTCGAAGTGAAAGAAGCCATAGAAAGAAACAACCACCCTGTGATCCGTGTTTCCGTCTACATCACGGCGGATGGAAAAACTGACGGCAAACCGAAAGCAGACAACGATGGAAATCTGCCGGGCAGCGATTTCAAAATCCTTTCCGGGTATGCGGAAAATTCCGTAAAAGAATGGAGCTTCACACCGGCCGTGAATCCTGACGGAGAACCCATTCCCCAGGAATTGATTGTCTCGGTGCAGTTATAATATTTCTTTATATCCTATTTCAAAATCATATCCCGTTTTAAAAATAGCCCCCTTTTGCCGGCAAAGCATTGTCAAAAGGGGTTTTCACTGCAATAAAAAAATCCGCCGGTCTTTCGACTGATGGAAAATGGTGCGAGCGAAGGGACTCGAACCCTTATGCGCAAGGCGCAGGATCCTAAATCCTGTGCGTCTACCAATTCCGCCACGCTCGCATATTTTCTTATTATAGTTTGTAACGGAAACAGGGTCAAGAAAAGACCGGTAAAAAACCTTCTCCGCAAAAACAGAGAAGGCATCCTGTAGAAAAATTACTTTGTTTCATCAAGAACAGCTGTGCAGTGTGGACAGCGGGTCGCATCATCGGCAATGGGTTCTTTGCAGAACTGACAGGTGCGCGCCGGCGCGGCTTCTTCTTTCGGAAAAGCCCTGTTCATCTGGCGGATCACAAGGAAAATCACGAAAGCGATGATCAGGAAATCAATGATTGTATTGAAAAACTGTCCGTAAGCGATGACAGGCACGTTCATTTCTTTGGCTTCCGCCAGTGTAGCCACCGGTGTTTTTCCCAGATTGATAAACCGATTTGAGAAATCAACACCGCCCATAATCATTCCGATGGGCGGCATGATGACATTTTCCACCAGGGAAGATATGATCTTTCCGAAAGCGCCGCCGATAACGACGCCGACTGCCATATCGACCACATTGCCCCTGACAGCAAAATCCCTGAATTCTTTCATCATGCCCATCTTATTTCTCCTTTTCATTCGCAAATATATTAATTTTTTATACTATAGCACATCCTCATCTGCATTTCTACATATTTCTATATAGCTTTATAAAATTTCCGCGCTTCGATTGTTAATCTCCTGTCACTTTCTTGCTTGACAAATAATTGTCATCAAGATACAATAGAAGCGTAAACAGAAGAGACAGCCATTGGCCGTGGCGTTTCTGCTCATTGTTGCTTCTTACACAACCTCTATGAAAAGCTTCCTTTCACCGGGAAGTTTTTTTCGTACTGCAAAAGAGAGAAACCGCCCGGGTTCCCCTCTCCTTTCATCATAGATACGGATTCTTCACTGCTCAGAATAACGCTTAACAGTTCCGCCGTGCCTGCAGCATATCTGCCCTCAACCGTAAAAAGAATCTGTATTTTCCTATTTCTGTCTTTTCTGATCGGGGGAAACATCCCGATTGCTCATCTGCCGGCATCCATCCGCTAAAAAACAGCGGATAAGCACCCGCTGCCTTTCTGATAACCGTTTTATTCCTTAATGAATGTATTTCCTGTCACTACAGGAACAGAGCGATCCTGCCGGACCATTTCTCCCCCCAGCGGATCGATGGCAGACGATACGGTAAGCATCGTGCAGAATGCCCCCCACACAAGAAGAACCGCCTTGTTCTCCTTCAATTCCGCCGTCATCCTTCCGAAGAATCTTTTCATCGGCAGCCTGCCCCCTGCTGCGCCTCTTCTTTCTGATTCTGCCGGTGTATAATGATTGGCTGCTGTCATGAACTTCATCTCCTTTATCATCCGCTCTTGTACCATTTCCTTTTCTTGGCCTCATTATACCCACATGGGTATTTACATTCAATAATCATTTGCAAAATAAAGTCCATTAATGGACAATTCACGCAGATTGTACATTGAATGGCAAAATCAGTCATATGCCTGCACAATAAAAAACTCACAGCAGATCCGTGTCAAATCTCCATATACGAAGAGGCTGCCATGAGCTGTAAAAATTTCCGGCCGGAAAAATAAGATGAAACTTCATACCGGCAAGAACATTTCCTTTCTGTTTTTCACTTATTTCCCTTGTCCGTACGTCGCATTCGGGCCGTGCTTTCTTTGGTAGTGCTCGTCAAGGATGTATGCGGGAAGCGAGGCCGAAGGGTTCAATAATTTTGTTTTCAGCGCCATTTCCGCCGCCGTCTCCATGACGACCGCATGGTACACAGCGTCCGCCGCGTTTTTCCCCCAGGCAAAAGGCCCGTGGTTCCGTACAAGGGCACCGGGCACGGCAAGCGGCTCGTATCCGCGGCATCGCACAGTTTCTATAATGACGGCACCCGTATTTTTCTCATAAGCGCTTTTCGTTTCTTCTTCCGTAAGCGCCCTTGTGCAGGGGATATCCCCATAAAAATAATCCGCATGGGTCGTACCGAGGGCAGGAATATCGAGTCCCGCCTGGGCAAAAGCTGCGGCATTGACGGAATGGGTATGTGTCACACCTCCGATTTCAGGAAACGCGCGGTACAGCGCCAAGTGGGTCTCCGTATCGGAAGACGGTTTCCATTTCCCTTCCACTGTTTCTCCCGTCTCCACATCGACTGCTACCATGTCGCCCGCTGTCATGCTCTCATAAGGCACACCTGACGGTTTGATGACCATAAGGCCTTTCTCCCGGTCGATACCGCTCACATTCCCCCATGTATAGATCACGACACCCCGTTTCACAAGTTCCAGATTGGCGGCGCACACCGCCTCTTTTAACGTCTCCAGCATAGAACCCTCCTGCTTTTTCCTTTTTAATAACAGTACAAGACCGCACCCTGTTATTTTATATTTTACGCTTTACGGTTTTTACCAATTCTTCCATAAATTTCTCTGCCGCGGGAGATCGTGTTTCTTTTTTGGCTGCTGCGGTATATTTCACCCAGCCTCACCATTTCGCGGATGACACTTACCGTCTTCCTTATCACGGCAATAGATTCTTCGCTGTCGCTCTGAATGACGCCTTGCCGATGTCCTCACTACAGGTACAGATCCTTCACATTTGCTTCGGATGACGATTAACGCTCCCCTCACTACAACAGCAAATCCTTTGCTGATATTTCGTATGACACCTAATGGAAATCATATGCTTCGGCTTTTAACTCACAGCTAACGGCTAACAGCTCACAGCTTATAGCTGACAGCTCACAGCTGATAGCTTTTATCTTCTTCCTCCAATCGTCATTCTGAACGGTGGCAAGAATGCTGTTCAAGAAAAACGGGAAACAGGACAGTGACACAGAGTGAAGAATCTATGACTCTGATGACATCTTACCACTTTCCTCACCACGGTAACAGATCCTTCGCTATCGCTTCAGGATGACGTCTTATGGTCTTCGACATCGCTTCGGGGTGACGCTTATCGTCAGTCGTCATTCTGAACGGTGGCAAGAATGTTGTTCAAGAAAAACGGGAAACGGGACAGTGACACAGAGTGAAGAATCTATGATTCTGATGACATCTTACCGCTTTCCTCACCACAGGTACAGAGCATTCACATTCGCTTCGGATGACGTTTAACGTTTTCCTCACTACAACAGCAAATCCTTTGCTGTTGTTTCGTATGACACCTAATGGAAATCATATGCTTCGGCTTTTAACTCACAGCTAATGGCTAACAACTTGTAGCTGACAGCTCACAGCTGATAGCTTTTATCTTCTTACCACTTTCCTCACCACGGTAACAGATTCTCCGGATGACGCCTGACCGTCCGCTTATCCCCCGCTTACATAAAAATACGGTACCCATCACATCTGACGAGTACCGTATTTTATGCTTCTTAAGTTATTTCCTTACCCTTGCTTTCCGTTACGCTTTCGGGGAAATATGAGAACCGTACACATCGCGGTAATCATTTTTCGCCTTATCGTCTTCGCTGTTGACGCGGACACGTTCTACCTTGTTTCTGTCATTGTCCTTGCCGGAAATGCGGTCGACACGGATACGATCCAGACGGATCTGGCGGAGTTCCGGTTCGAACTCATTCATGGCTCTGTCCATATTGTCGTCCACCGGCGCGCCATTCTTCAATGCACGATAGAACATCGCCGCAAATTCATAGCGGGTCATGGAACGGTCACCCTTGAATTCACCGTCCGGATAGCCTTCGATGATACCGTTTCCTGCCAATGTAGCCACATATTCATAAGCCCAGTGGTTTTCCGGCACATCGGGGAAATCCTTCTTCTTGCCCATATCCAGGATGCCAAGAATGGAATTCATCTTCTGCTCCATGGTATCCAGGCGTTTCTTCAAGTCCTTGTTCTCATCACGGAGATCGACGATTTCTTTCGCCATGGCTACTTTGGATGTGGATACATGGTTGCCCTGTCCCAGCTTCACGCTGACTCCGGCATTCACCATGTTTTCACCGGCACCGAAGGAACCGCCCACGCTGAACATGGTATCTTCATTAGGGCGGTAGAATGCGCCTACCGATACGGCATGAGCGTCTTTGTAGTTGCCGTAGCCGGCTGCGAAATCCCACTTATCATCCGGGTCGAAATCAAGGGGATGAAGGGCTGCCAATGCTGCAGCGCCCGCTCCTACACGGTTCACACGGGTTCCCAGTTCGCCTACTTTATTGGTTACATTTTTGATATCCTGTGAAGACGCGATGCCGGAAACGGAATAGGTGCTGCCGTCATTACGGGTGAAGTTCAACGTATCCCCGCTGAGTGAAGCAGATGATGTATAGCTGTCCTGCAATCCGGTAACGGTTGCTGTCGTTCCATCACTGTTTGTCAGCGTAGCAGTGCCTGTACCGTTCGAGGCATAGGTCACCGTGCCGCCGGTTACTACCGTATCCTTGGCATTGATCGTGTATATAGCATGTCCATCCCCAGGATCTGCCGTCTTATTCACCGACGTAATATTCGTCCCGGCCCTTACTTCTGTGGAAGCAGCCGCTACGATGGATGTTTTTGCTTTCCTCAGCTGCGCTACATTGACAGCATCAGTATCATTTGTGCCGGCTGCAACTCCGGTAATCTGGCGGGTGATACCTTTGGACGTATCGCCCACGGAAACAGCTGCTTGCGTAGATTTCCATACCGAAGATGTATCCGTGGAATTCGTACCTGTTCCGGGATCATAGCCCGCAACGCCTTTATCCACGGACGCCACAGAACCTGCGCCAAGCGCCACACCGCCTTCTTTGGTCACGTTGGCTTCACTGCCGATGGCTACGGCATTCTTGACACTGGTACTGGTACCGGCTTGAGACGAACCGATGACAACGCTGCCGTCGGCACCTGTCAGTGTTCTCTTATCGCCAAAGACAACAGCGCCATTTGTATTGGTCACATTATTTTCAGAACCGATGACGGAGACGTGATTGATATTAGTCGCTGTATTATTATAACCGGTGATCGAGTTGTAGGTACTCGGACTGCCGCTGGTACCGGTCACGGTATTGTTAACGCCAATAATGGATGTTTTCTGGGTATAATCCGCTTTGTTTCCGCCGCCAATGGCAAGGGTGGCACCGCCGCTCTTGGATCTTTTCACAGCAGCACGCAGTGTATCTGCCAGATCCTTGGCAGAGGTACTATTACCAGAAGGAGCAGAAATACTGGTAATAGAATTGGTGATTTCATTGCCGGCACCAAAAATCAGGGAGCCGTTGGAATTAGCTGTTCTGTTCGCCGTACCGACAATGCTGTTCGCCACTCCGGAATAATTAGAGGATGAAGTCGCCGATTCAATGCTGTTTAAGGAACCTGTAATGGTAGCACCAAAGTTTTTACTTGCAGCGGATGAATTACTCCCATAATTGGATGAAATAATAGAATATGCTCCGGTCACAGAAGAAAACAGACCGTGAGAATAGCTGTTTGCCCCTAGTTCCGTTGCAAATGGCAACAGGTTATGGGACCGCACATCAGCACTATCAACAGTTACGTCCCCCAACGCCCCTTTATAATTATGAGTGCCGAGCATAACGCTGCCGGAACGGGCATAGGTATTTTGACCAATGGCTACACCGGTTACCATTTTATCAGGATGCTTAGGCAATCCATAAGGAACCCCAAACATGCTATTATAGCCTGCCTGATTAAAATCAAACGAGCGCTCTAATCCACCTACCATATTCTCTACAAAAGAATTAGAACCGATGGCGATACCGCCGCCTTGATCAATATAGTTATTCGTCTTAGCTTTATTGCCAATTACAATATCCCCTGTGGATGGCATCCCGACACCACCCGAATAGGAAATACCTGCCCCTTTGCCAATGGCCACATTTTCTGCTTTCGGCGCGTCACTGCCCGTACCATACGCCACGCCGCTGCCGGAACCTGTCGTTGTATCCGCCGCATTCGCCGTGTATCCACCCATGAGGATCCCATCCCCACAGCTGCTGCCAGAGCGGCTTTCACTGCTTTTCCCGAAGCGCTTTTCGTGTGGCTCTTTGCCACTTCAGAAGTGACGACATAGGCATGTTTTGCCTTACTCCATACGACCTTGTAAATTTTGTTCATACTTTCCTCCCAATTTAAAGAAAATAAAAAATATAAAAGAGCTATCATGTTTTACCCTTCGCGCTCCGTCTCACCTCTCCCTGTCACACAACCGGTTTCAGATTTTAACAGACAAATTCCGCAGGTTACACAAAACTGCTTTTCTAATAATTAAATATTATAGCAGAGAATTTATCTTATTTCCACTTTTTTAAAAACTATCATGAATAATTAAGAAACAAGGTTAGTTGTAAAATGAAATCAGACACTAAACCGCAACAGCAAATCGGGCAGTTACACAGGAAAACATTTCATTCCGTATTCTTCATCCCGCTCCCGCAAGTGAGTATCCCCAGAGCTACAGCATCGATGATGATCACAATTTCATGCGTCTCTTAGCTCCTTTGAAATCGGCGCCTTCCTAAACCCGCAAGGGCAAGACGTTTCATTTATTTTCAAAATCGTTCACCTGCTTTCTTTATAGACAATAGAAAATCATGCCTCCTGAATTCTATCGCATATTCATGGAGGCATGATTTCATATTACATGGAAATTATTTTACAGGATTATCTATTGTGAATAACACGTACACGTTCGATTGTCGGTTGTCCTGCTTTGTTCTGCGCAATCGTGTCCACGCGGAACCGTTCCAATTCAGGTTCAAATTCCTTGAGCATTCTAGCAGGTACTTCGAATCCTCTCTGCATCGCGCGGTATACAATAGCACCGAATTCATAACGTGTCATCATACGGTCGCCGCCAAAGTTTCCGTCAGGATACCCTTCAAGGATACCATTCCCCGCAAGGGTGGCGATATATTCGTAAGCCCAGTGGTTCTCCGGTACATCAGGGAAGAGCTTGATCTTCATCGGATCCAACGCCTGTCCCTGAACGACCTGGCCAAGCGCGCCGCGCAGCTGTTCCACTTCCTTACGGAGATCTTTGATTTCTTTCGCCATTGCCACTTTTGATGTGGATACATTGTTGCCCTGTCCCAGTTTCAAGCTGACGCCGGCATTCACCATATTCTCTCCGCCGCCAAAGGAACCTCCCACACTAAACATGGTATCCTCATTCGGACGGTAGAATACGCCGATAGCCCCCGCATTGGCATTTCTGTAATGTCCATAACCGGCTGCCACATCCCATTTATCATCGGGGTCGAAGTCCAGCGGATGGAGGGATGCCAAGGCGGCTGCCCCAGCGCCAACTTTGTTCACACGGTCCCCCAGCTTGCTGATGCTCTGGTTTGTCTGGAACAGCTGGGAACCGTTCACCGCGTCTTTGCTGGTCGGGCTAATATCGCCGGGCGCCACATTGGTGATCTTCTTATCTCCCGCATCTACACCGTTTTTGGTGATGGAAGGCCCGTTATTGATAGTCAGTCCGTTATCATTAATCGTGGTATCTCCCGTCTTGACGGTCGTGGCATTGACAGTCTTGGCATTCACTGTATCGGAATTTACCGTAGTGATATTTCCTGTCTCGGCAGTAACTGTCTTTGTCATCACAGTTTCCAAACCTTTCAGGTCTTTGGCCATGCGGACTTTCAGGTTGTTATTGCCGTCGGATACGACGCCAAGGTTGTCTTCTGTGGTCAGTTTGTTTGTGTCTGTAATGCCTCCGACTACGTTCACCTGTTCGTTCAGTTTCTTCTTGATGACCGCTCCTGTATCACCGCCATACTTCATGCCATCATTTAAGGTAGCCACTTCTTCTTTGCTTCCGTCCGGTTTCTCGTATACGATACGGGTCGTGGTCGTACCCGGCGCGCCGTCTACTCCGGGCTTGCCGTCACGGGTAACGGAAATATTTGTCGTTACGCCGTCTTTACCATTAATACCGATTTTACCATCTTTGCCGTCTTTACCTGTAGCAACAATAGTTTCGCTTTTCAGGTTCTTGTCCAAGCCAACAATCATTTCACCGTTGCTATTCACCATGGTCTTGATGTTGGAAGAATCATATTCCGTATCCGCCTTCGCACCGGTGCCCTTGATCGTCATGGTACTGTTCAGTTTTTTAGCTACGGTACCGGTATTTCCTGCGAACTTAAGCCCATCATCCAGGGTAGCGA
>ULPO01030782.1_pt1 | contig 12554 bp, 9 predicted proteins | sample 1953611 | NCBI WGS metagenome assembly ULPO01 (sample SAMEA4835632, study PRJEB28245) | human gut metagenome | biome: gut microbiome; material: fecal sample | place: Denmark | collected 2008 | reverse complement strand
AATGGGCGACAAGATAGAATCGCGGAGACGCTTACATATGATATTGGTAGATAATTACTTTTTGGCAATCCTCTGCTGTGTTATTTGCTGTGCCTGCTGGGGCTCTTGGGCAAATACGCAGAAGATGGTTGCCGCCAAGCAATGGAGCTTTGAACTGTTTTATTGGGATTTGACCGTCGGTCTGTTCCTTACAGCTTTATTGGGGGCGGTGACTTTGGGAAGTATGGGAAGTGAAGGCCGTACCTTTTTTCAGGATTTGGCAGTCATGGACTGGTCTAGCATTCAATATGCATTCTTGGGCGGTGTTGTGTGGAACTTTGGCAATATATTTCTTACCGCAGCCATTGCTGTAGCCGGAATGTCAGTAGGTTTTCCTATCGGTGGAGGCTTGGCCTGGATTGGAGGTATTGTATTCAATTATTTATTAATCTCTTTGGCCGGTCAGACCTATCAGGGAAATCAGCTTTTACTATGGAGTGGTGTGTTAGTCATCATTGTAGCTATACTGATCTGCGGAAAAGCGTACGGAAAGTTATCGTCCGGCAAGGCTTCCACTCCGAAGAAGGGGATTCTGCTGGCCATTATGGCAGGCATTGCTATCATGTTCTTTTACGGATTGGTAGTGAAATCTCTTGACCCGCAGTATGTGGCGGGAGGAACCGGAACGCTGACTCCTTATACAGGTGTGTTCTTCTTTGCGGTAGGTATTCTGGCCAGCACACCTATATTCAATACCTTTGCCATGAAGCATCCGGTAGAAGGCAAGGCGGTGACCATGAAAGATTACTTTGCCGGCGATGCCAAGACCCATCTCACAGGTATGCTGGGAGGCTTTATCTGGATGGACGGCATGGTGATTAGTTTTATGGGAGCAGGTGCTGCCAATCCGGCTATCTCTTATGCCCTTAGCAACGCAGCGCCTGTGGTGGCTATGATCTGGGGAGTTTTTGTCTGGAAGGAATTTAAGGAAGCTCCGAAGGGGACCAATAAACTGATTGCGGCTATGTTCTCCTTGTTTATTATCGGATTAATAAGCATTACTTTGTCAAATTAAAAATTAGATGAAGAGAAATTATAAAATAGGGCTTGTAATGAAGTCGTTACAAGCCGATTTTTTCAAAGTGATGAAAGAAGGGGCCATTCAGTATGCGGCCCCTCTTCCGTTTTTGGATTTGGTTTGTGTGGGAACGGCTACACAGACAGAGGTAGAGGAACAGGTTGACTTGATGTATTCCTTGATTCATCAGCAAGTCGATGCTATCGTATTGGTTCCTATAGATTCAAAAGCCTTAGTTCAGCCTGTAGTAGAGGCTGTCAGGAAAGGAGTTCCGGTAATCAATATTGATATCCGGTTGGATACTCAGCTATTGGAGCAGGCAGGAGTAGAAGTGGCTTTTGTGGGACCGGATAATTTTGCAGCTGCGTATGAAGTGGGTAAATTATTGGATAAGAAGTTGCGGAATGAAGATAAAGTTGCTATTATTGAAGGATTGACGGCAGCCGATAATGCGCAGCAGCGTAAAAGAGGTTTTATCAAGGCGATAGAAGAAAAAGGGTTAAGATTGGTGGCATCCGAACCGGCCGACTGGGAAACGGAGAAAGCCGCCGAAGTTTTTCAGGCTATGTGGATGCGGTATCCTGATTTGAAAGCTGTATATTGCAGCAATGATGCGATGGCGTTGGGGGTTCTTCAGCAGATGCAAGAAAAAAATTGCTATCTGCCTGTAGTGGGCTTTGATAATGATGCGGTGATGAAAGAATTTCTTTCTACGGGAAAACTGGTTGCAACAGCTGATATTTTCAGCTCACAGATGGCTGTCCGGGGCATTGAGTTCGCTTTGGATGTATTGGAGGGAAAAATAGAGAATAGAGGGGTTCATTCTACAGCTTACGAAATTATTAAACAATGAGTTCGTAGGGAAACGGCCCATACTGAGATATGCACTTAAGGCACCAGCTGTTTAACTTCTTAATATTGCCGGCAATGAGCAATATTAAGAAGTATTCTTTTTACGAATGAAATATTTAGTGTAATTTTGTGGCTCAAAATAAATTAAATAGAATCATTATGGCAGCAAAACCAAGTATACCTAAAGGAACGAGAGATTTTTCGCCGGTGGAAATGGCGAAACGTAACTATATATTCAATACGATCCGTGATGTGTTTCATCTTTTCGGCTATCAGCAGATTGAAACTCCTTCTATGGAGAATTTGTCTACCTTGATGGGAAAATACGGTGACGAAGGGGATAAGTTATTGTTTAAGATACAGAACTCAGGTGATTATTTCAACGGCATTACCGATGAGGAATTGCTGAGCCGCAATGCGGTAAAGCTGGCGAGCAAGTTCTGTGAAAAAGGATTGCGCTACGATCTCACCGTACCTTTTGCCCGCTATGTGGTGATGCATCGTGATGAAATAAGTTTTCCTTTCAAACGTTATCAAATCCAACCGGTTTGGCGTGCGGATCGTCCCCAAAAAGGGCGTTACCGTGAGTTTTACCAATGTGACGCCGATGTGGTAGGCAGCAATTCTTTATTGAATGAAGTGGAGCTGGTACAGATGATAGACCGTGTATTTGGTAAATTCGGAGTACGTGTTTCAATTAAAATCAATAACCGTAAGATATTGACCGGTATTGCCGAGATTATCGGGGAGGCTGATAAAATTGTAGATATTACCGTAGCCATTGACAAACTGGATAAAATCGGATTGGAAAATGTAAATGCGGAATTGGCTTCTAAAGGGATTCCTCAAGAGGCTATTGATAAATTGCAGCCGATTATTTTATTGAGTGGAAGCAATGAAGAGAAATTGGAAACTTTGAAGACTGTCCTTGCTACCAGTGAAGCGGGATTGAAGGGAGTGGAAGAAAGTGAATTCATATTAAAAACCGTGTCTGCACTGGGTGTGAAGAGTGAAGTGGAATTGGATTTGACTTTGGCTCGCGGCTTGAATTATTATACAGGAGCAATTTTTGAAGTGAAGGCCTTGGATGTGCAGATTGGCAGCATCAGTGGTGGTGGCCGTTATGATAATCTGACCGGTGTCTTTGGTATGGATGGTATGTCTGGTGTAGGTATCTCTTTCGGAGCCGACCGTATTTTTGATGTGTTGAATCAGTTGGATTTGTATCCGAAAGAAGCGGTGAACGGAACCGAGCTGTTGTTTGTAAACTTCGGCGATAAAGAGGCTGCTTATTGTCTGCCTATCTTGGCAAAAGTCCGTGAAGCAGGGGTGCGCGCTGAAATTTATCCGGATGCTTCTAAAATGAAGAAGCAGATGGGATATGCCAATGACAAGCAGATTCCTTTTGTCGCTATTGTTGGTGAAAATGAAATGAACGAAGGGAAACTGACTTTGAAGAATATGACTACAGGCGAGCAGTCACTGGTTACACCGGATGAGTTGCTGGCGGTGGTGAAAGCTTGATGTTTACTAATTATCTGCAATCATATCATAAAAGCATCATTGATGGATGATTGCATCACATGGGAATGCCCGATAACGTTTGCTTTATACGTTATTTGTTTTGAAATATAAATGCTGGATTACCTATGTGGATAATCAGATTGTTTTTTCTTCCGTCACTACATCTTACTGATTCTAAAAGAGATGTAGTGACGGAAATTTTTGTATCCCCCCGAAATGGTTTGTTCTCTTTTTTCCGCGTAGAGGCGACAAAGCGGAATGCCTGTTCTTGTCGTTGTTGGTTGTATTTCTTGTTTTAAGGATGAAAACTGATGGAGCTGACTTGAAATATGATTTTCTTTTGCGAGAGTCTGATATTATTCACTATATTTGTGGAATGCTAGCCTTATAAATTTAATCAGATGATAGAGGAAAATCAGTTGATATCCCATTTGTATCAAAATAGGGATAATGGTCAATGGATGATACAAACCAATGATGAACATCAAAAGGGGGTTGCTGATATGGCGGCATCCTTCGCCGGGCAGTTCGGACTTCCTTCTTGGGGGCGTGCGCTCGGCCTACTTCATGACAAAGGAAAGGAACGGGCGGCATTCCAGCAATACATACGCAAGATGAATGGTTTGCCTACGAGTGACAAGAAGCGCTATGATGATCATACCCATGCTTTTGTGGGTGGAATATTGGCAAAAGAACTTATGGGAAAGGATGTTTCCCATCTTCTTGTAAACCAAATTATTTCTCATCACACAGGGTTACATGATTTCGGGGATGTGGAAAACATATTGAAAGAGAGGCTATTGTCCAAAGAAATAAACGAGGGTGACATTAGCATAAACAAACCTTTATTATTCCAAGAATTTATTGATTCACCTTTTTCTAAATCAAAGGTTGAATGGAAACACTTTCATCACCTTTCCCGTATGCTTTTTTCCTGTCTTGTAGATGCCGACCGGCTCGATACAGAACGGTTTATGGATGTAGAGTCATGGCGGAAGCGGGGAAATTCGGCTACGCTTGCCGATTTGCTTCCACAGCTGGAGGCATATATGCAAAAACTGCAATCGAATGCAGCCGATACGAAAGTGAACCGCATCCGCCAGCAAGTGAAAGAACAATGCAGTAGAACTTCTTCAAGCGAAAAAGGATTTTATAGTCTTACAGTTCCGACGGGAGGCGGTAAAACACTTTCTTCTTTGTTATGGGCCATGAAGCATGCTGTAAGCCATTCAATGAATCGTATCATCATCGCCATCCCATATACCAGTATCATTGTGCAAACGGCAGGGCTTTTGAAGGAAATCTTTGGTGAAGAAAATGTATTGGAGCATCATAGTAATTTCGACCCCGATGATATTAAGGACGAGGAAAATAGGGAAAAAGCAAAATTGGCTACAGAGAATTGGGACTATCCCATTATTGTCACTACCAATGTACAGCTTTTTGAATCTATGTTTAGCAATAAAACATCTGATTGCCGCAAACTGCACAACATGGCAAATTCAATTCTTGTTTTGGATGAGGTTCAGATGTTGCCAACCGGCTTCTTGCGGCCGATAGTCGATGCGCTGAAAGCGTATCAGGAAATGTTCGGGGTTTCGGTATTGTTTACCACGGCAAGCCAGCCGGTACTGAGTGGTCTGATAGAAGGAACAAATCCTAAAGCTGATTTTAAGGGAATAGAACATATCAAGGAAATTATTCCGGAAGAATTTGCTTTGCATGACCAGCTTCGCCGTGTGAAGTTGTCAATCGATGATACAGGAAAAACATACGATGAGATAGCTGCAAAGGTGTCTGAATATAATAAGGTGTTGTGCATAGTGAACACTCGTAAAGATGCCAAAGAGCTGTATGACCGTTTGCCCAATGACGGAGTGAAATTGCATTTGTCTAGAATGATGTGCCCTGCCCACTTACACGAAACTATTGGTAAAATAAAAACTTTATTGAAGGATGAGTCGCAGCCGATTGTCAGGGTCATTGCAACCCAGCTTGTGGAGGCCGGTGTGGATATAGACTTTCCGGTTGTGTTCCGTCAAGAAGCAGGACTCGATTCTGTATTGCAAGCAGCGGGACGGTGCAATCGGGAAGGACGAAGTGCCATGGGACATACATTTGTGTTCAGTCTGGCGGCAGAGAAGCGAAAGCTCTTCGGTTCAATGGCTGACTCCAACAATGCTCGGTTGAATTTGCCGGAAGATAGTGATTGGTTTGCTCCTTCTACCATGAAAGCCTATTTTTGTCAATTGTATAGCAGAAAACAAACATTTGATGAAAAGGATATAAAGCACTGGCTCTACAAACCTACTGAGTTATGTTTTGAAACTGCATCAAAAGAATTTCACCTGATTGATGATACGAGTATAAATGTTATCATAAATTGGGAAAACAGCATGGAACTTATAGAGCAGTTGAAAGAATCGGGGTGTACCTACTCGTTGGTGAAGCAATTGGCGAAATTTACTGTAGGCATCCGTTCCTATGATTTTAAGCAACTGAAAGGCTATGGGCTTGTCGAAGAAATATTGGAAGGAATATATGTATTGGCAGACAGGTCTCAGTATAATAAAGCCACAGGTCTCAGCCTTGATAACCATTGGCTGGAGGAAGTATTAATGATATAAAGAAACGGATATGACAAAGAAAGAAACATTGAAATTGTTTGAAGAACGTAAAGTCCGCACCGTGTGGGATGATGAAAAGGAAAAATGGTATTTTTCGATAGTTGATGTGGTGTCAGTTTTAACAGACAGTGTTGATGCAACTGCTTATTGGCGTAAGTTAAAGCAAAGACTTAAAGAAGAGGGAAATGAAACCGTGACAAATTGTCACGGTTTGAAAATGAAAGCCACAGACGGTAAGATGCGACTTACAGATGTGGCTGATACAGAACAACTACTACGTATCATTCAGTCTATCCCATCTCCCAAGGCAGAACCGTTCAAGCAATGGATGGCACATGTAGCATCCGAACGTCTTGATCAGATGCAAGACCCTGAGTTGAGTATTGAGCAAGCTATGATGGACTACAAGCGACTTGGTTACTCTGACAACTGGATAAACCAACGCTTGAAGAGCATTGAAATCCGTAAAGATCTTACAGATCAATGGAAACTACATAATGTAGAGGAAGGTGTTCAATATGCTACTCTTACAGACATTATCTATCAGCAATGGACCGGAAAGTCGGCAAAGGAGTACAAACAGTTCAAGGGCTTGAAGAAAGAAAATCTCCGGGACAATATGACCAATGAAGAATTGGTTCTTAATATGCTGGCCGAACTCTCTACGACAAGTATTACTAAAGCTAAAAATCCTCAGACATTGGGTGAAAATATGCAGTGTGCGGCTGACGGTGGTGATGTGGCTCGTGTGGCACGCGAACAGTTGGAGCAAAAAACCGGTCGTGAAGTGGTAACTCCCTTGTCGGCAAAAAGGTTTTTTGAAGGTCAGAAGCCGGAAGATTTATTGGAAAACAAGGAAAACGATGAATGATATGGAATATACAGATAAAGAATATTGTCTGGAGGTGTGGGGCGATTGGGCTTGTTTCACTCGTCCGGAATTGAAAGTAGAGCGTGTGAGTTACGATGTCATAACGCCATCGGCGGCACGCGCCATCTTTGAAGCGATACTGTTTAAACGCTATGCCATGCGTTGGCAGGTAACAAAGATTGAGGTACTCAGACCTATTAAATGGGCTACCATTAGACGGAATGAGGTGGGGGCAGTTGCCAGTAAATCACCTATCATTATTGAAGATAAACGTCAGCAGAAGAACACGTTGCTTCTGTTGGATGTGCGTTACCGAATTTATGCTAAGTTAGTATTTATTCCGGTAAAAGACCGTCCGAAAGAGGCTTTTGCCAAGCATCAGCCAAGTGCCGACGAGAATCCTATGAAGTATTATCAGATGTTCGAACGCAGGGCATCACAAGGGCAATGTTTTACGCAGCCCTATCTCGGATGTCGTGAGTTTTCTGCAAACTGGAAGTATATTGAAAGTACTGATAATCTTGATTATCCCTTAGCCGAAGACAGGGATTTCGGCATTATGCTTTATGATATGGACTTTGAGGAAAATCCACAAAAACCGAATGCTATGTTTTATAGAGCCCAAATGAAAAAGGGAGTGATTGTTGTACCGGATAAAGATAGTGAGGAGGTGTTGAGATGATACTGAAAGCATTATATGATTACTATCATCGAAGTGGAGATGATGTGGCCCCTTTTGGTTTAGAATACAAAGAGATTGGATTTATTATTGTTATTGATAGATGTGGAAAATTTCTGCGCTTTGAAGACAGGCGCATAGATAAGAAGTCGGCACAGCGGTTTCTTGTTAAGAAAAGTGTTAGCCGGTCAAGTGCCCCTGTTGCAAACTATTTGTATGACAATTGTAAATATGTATTTGGTTATTCCGATAAGGGGGATATGGAAAAGATACGTAAGTACTTTGAAGTATTTAAGGCGAAAGTAAAAGATATATATGATGCTTTTCCGGATAATGAGGACATAAAAGCTGTTTATGCATTTTATCAGCAAGACCATTCTTTTATAGTTGGGGCTATGCAGAAAGATTCTTTATGGGATGATATAGCCAAAAATCTTAATAAGAAATATTCTACCTTTTCTTTCCTTATAGAAGGGGATACGAAAATAGTGGCTTCGAAAAGGGAATTGATAAATTTGTTTGACGAGAATCATGGCGTGGCAGGAAATCTTTGTTTGATAACAGGGAGATATTCAAAAGTTGTAGAGATTACAACTGCTACAAAGATACTTGGAAGCCAAGAAACAGCTAAACTAGTTGCATTTCAAGTTAATTCCGGGTATGATTCGTATGGGAAATCTAAAGGATACAATGCTCCAATATCAGAAGAAGCTGAATTTGCATATACAACCGCATTGAATCATTTGCTGCGTTCGGATTCTCACAATAAGTTTATGGTGGGCTCACGTACTTATCTTTTCTGGGCTTCCTCCAATAGCGAGGCTTCAAAAGAGTCCGAAAATAGTCTATTTTCTTTGTTGGGGCGGATTGAAGAAGAAAATGACGACTCAAACAGGCGCATAAAGTTAGTATATGATACTTTCCAGTCTATCTATAACGGAAAATTATCGGCAAACGATGATGACAAATTCTTCATTTTGGGTTTGGCTCCTAATTCGGCAAGAATTGCGGTAGTATATTGGAATGAGATGCCTTTGCGTGAATTTGCAGGTTTGATAAGTAAACATTTTACGGATATGGAGATGGTTGACACTCGCAAAGATAAGAAGCCGTACGTGGGAATGCATTCCATTCTTGGAAATGTTACTCTTGGAGGAAAGTCAAGTGATGCGACTCCCAACCTTCCTGATGCTGTGGTGAGAAGCATATTTCAAGGGTTGCCGTATCCGGCTTCTCTCTTTCAAGCATGTATTCGTCGCATACGTGCAGAACAATCCGTCAATATAGTGCGTGCTGCTATCATCAAGGCATATCTCAACAGACTAAACGAAAATAACAACCATAAAAAATTAGATATTATGTTAGACAAAGAAAATCAAAATCAAGGGTATCTTTGTGGAAGGCTGTTTGCCGTGTTGGAAAACCTACAATATGCAGCAAATAAACAAGATTCCATTCGTTCAAGTTACATGAACGCGGCTTCATCTACGCCATCTACAGTATTTTCAACAGTTCTCAAATTATCAAACAGTCATTATGCTAAATTGGCTAAAGAGAAGAAAGGCCTTGCTAATTTCTTTGATAATCAAAAGAAAGAGATAATAGTTTTAATTCAAAATTTTCCTAATACATTGAGTTTGGAAGATCAAGGACGATTCTTCCTCGGCTATTATCATCAGAAAGCTCACAGAGAGAATCAAGAAACTGAAGAATAATTTTTAAAAATATACAATTATGTCAGAATTAAAGAATAGAATTGATTTCGTTTACATTTTTGATGTACAAGATGGTAATCCAAATGGTGACCCGGATGCAGGTAATCTTCCTCGGATAGATGCTGAAACTGGTATAGGCCTTGTTACAGATGTTTGTTTGAAACGCAAGGTACGTAATTATGTACAAATAGCCCAAGCAGGAAAAGCAGGTAACGATATTCTTGTCAAATCCAAAGAAATTTCTGGAGAAGAGGTCTTTATTAATGAAGAAATCCGCAAAATGTACAAAGAAGATTTAGGAATAGAACTAAAAATCAAAGAAAAAGCTCCTGCCGATAAGAGTTCAGCTGGTAAAATTGCTATGTGCAGACGCTTCTTTGACGTTAGGACTTTTGGAGCAGTACTCTCAACCGGACCTAACGCAGGACAAGTGAGGGGGCCGATTCAAATGACTTTTGCCCGTTCGCAAGATATGATTGTTTCAGCAGAGCATGCATTAACCGTATGTGTAGCTCGTGATGAAGAAAAGACCTATGAATCACAAGTGGGAATACAGGGACGTAAAGCGACCATTCCTTATGGCCTCTATGTCTGTCACGGCTTCATCTCCGCTAACTTGGCACAACAGACAGGATTTTCTGAAGAAGACCTTGAACTATTTTGGGAAGCTTTAAAGAACATGTTCGATGTGGATCGTTCGGCGGCACGTGGATTGATGAGTGCTCAAAAACTGATAGTCTTCAAGCATGACTCCATATTGGGTAATGCTCCCGCCAACAAGTTGTTTGAATTGGTAAAAGTGGAGAAAGTCTGCGATGGAGCACCACGCTCATTCATCGACTATTCAGTTACTATAGATAAGGAGAATGCTCCATCAAATGTAACTATTGAGGAACTGATATAATTCCATCGTATGTACAATGAAGACGATATGCTCATGTTGTCGGGGATTCAGCACTTTAGGTTCTGTCCCCGGCAATGGGCTTTGATACACATTGAGCAGCAATGGGATGATAATCGTCTCACCATCGAAGGACAGATTCTGCACAAGCATGTAGATGATCCGTTTTATAGACAAAAGTGTGGTGACCAGATAACATTGCGTGCGGTGAATATCGCTTCGCGTGAACTTGGACTCTATGGAATCTCTGATGCCATAGAGTTACTTCCTTCCTCATCTTTTGAAAATACGATTTTGCATCCCAACTATCCGGGGCGATGGCAACCGGTTGCTGTGGAGTATAAGCATGGCAAACCGAAAAGAAACGAGGTGGATGAAGTGCAGTTGGCAGCACAAATCATGTGCATAGAAGAAATGTATGCTATCCATATACCATACGGCTCTTTCTTTTATGGGGAGCTTCGCCATCGGGTTAATGTGGATATAACGGAGGAGCTGCGAAATATAGTCAGACAATGTGCCCGGGATATGCACGATATATTTAGTAAAGCGGTTATCCCGAAGGCTGAATATGGGAAACATTGTGACAAGTGCTCGCTGAAAGATATCTGCATGCCGGAAATGGTAAATAATTGTACTTCGGTAGATAATTACCTTACTAAAAATCTGTATCTATGAGAAAACTATTGAATACTTTGTATGTGACGACACCGGAAGCGTATCTTAGTAAGGATGGGCTGAATGTCGTTATATCTGTTCAGCAGGAGGAGGTGTTTCGTATTCCTGTCATAAATATAGAGGGCATCGTTACGTTCGGATATATGGGCGCAAGTCCCGGTGTGATGAAATTGTGTAGTGACAATGGTATATCACTCACATTTCTTTCTCCACAAGGCAGATTTATCAGCAGGGTTCAAGGTGCTACGAAAGGGAATGTTCTGTTACGCAAAAAGCAGTACCAATTGTCGGACGATGCATCTTGGTCGTTGCATGTGGTTAGGTTGATGATTGGTGGTAAGATTCAAAACTATCGCAATATATTGAGGAGATATATTCGTGATTATGGTGAGAATGAAGACATTAATAGGGCGGTGCAAGTATTGGAACGTGCCAAGCGTGATGCTTTGAAGGCTCAAGATAAGACGGAATTAATTGGTTATGAGGGAATGGCTTCGAATGCCTATTTTGAGGTATTGCCAATCTTGATACTTAATCAGAAGACTGATTTCCCATTTCATGGTCGCAATCGTCGTCCTCCCAAGGATGCGGTGAATGCCATGTTGTCTTTTGCATATACGTTGATAGCCAATGATGTTGCGGCCGCTCTCGAAACTGTTGGCCTTGATCCATACGTCGGGTTTCTCCATACACTCCGTCCGGGGCGCACATCGTTGGCCTTAGATATGATGGAAGAGTTACGTGCTTACCTTGGCGACCGTTTTATTTTGTCGTTGATTAATAAAAGACAGATTTCAGTAAAAGACTTCTTGTTCCAAGGTGATAATGGGGTTGTTATGACAGATAAAGGGAAAAAGACTTTTATTACTGCATGGCAGGCAAGGAAAAGGGAAGTGATAATTCATCCTTATCTTAATGAAAAAGTTGAAATAGGGCTTCTGCCTTATGTGCAGGCTATGTTAATGGCAAGGTATATCAGGCAGGATATTGACGATTATCCGGTATTTCTTATAAAATGATTTTTAATTATGTACATTCTTGTGACTTACGATGTGGATACTACAAGCAAAGAGGGGGCTCGCCGTTTACGATGTGTGGCCAAGGCTTGTCTGGATTATGGACAGAGGGTGCAGAACTCAGTCTTTGAGTGTGTAGTGACGGAAGCGCAATATTCTCTTCTAAAAGGGAGAGTTAGGGATATTATTGATATGTCTCTTGATAGTGTTCGTTTTTATATTCTTAGTAAAAATGAGAATAAGAGGGTGGAAGTAATAGGTGTTGAAACGGCGTATAAACTTGAGGAGGCTCTTATAATATAATGCGAATGTGGTGTGTTACAAAAAAAGTAGTATCTTCGCATGTGTTAATAATCAGTAGATTAAATTATTTGTAAAGTATTTCTTCGTTATGAAGTTGAATAATAATGATGATTCGCATAACAGTGGATTAAATTTGCTGATTTATAATATGTTATTAGATATAGAGTCACACCCTGCGTGGGTGTGTGGATTGAAACTACGCTCTGCCGTGGGTGAAATCATAGAGTTGTGGTCACACCCTGCGTGGGTGTGTGGATTGAAACAGGCAAGGCTAAAAAAGCCGCCACGAGCAAAAGGTCACACCCTGCGTGGGTGTGTGGATTGAAACCCT
>ULPO01034676.1_pt1 | contig 12863 bp, 8 predicted proteins | sample 1953611 | NCBI WGS metagenome assembly ULPO01 (sample SAMEA4835632, study PRJEB28245) | human gut metagenome | biome: gut microbiome; material: fecal sample | place: Denmark | collected 2008 | reverse complement strand
CAAAATGTTTTGCATTTGTCAAGAACTTTTTTCATAACTTTTTCAACTTATTTTCAAAGCAATATCTATAAAGTCATGTCTGTAAAATGTAACTCACAAGCTCTACAACTCAATGTGTCCCGCGAGTCAGCTTTGATATAATATCATCCCGGCACACATATGTCAACGGATTTTCTGCAATTAATTAAAGTAGTAAAACTGCCTTAAAAAACACAAATTTTCTAAATTGTCTGTTTATTATATACAATTCTCACAATTACTATCTGACAGCCTCTATCGCTTCCTTGATATTTGCCACACCGACAATCTCAATTCCACTAATATGCGACACTCCTGCAAGACACACTTTGGGAACAATACACTTTTTAAAGCCAAGCTTCTTTGCCTCAGCCACACGCTGCTCGGACATGGTAACTCCGCGTACCTCTCCGCTTAAGCCCACCTCTCCAAAGCATATGGTATCCTCACGCACTATAATATCCATTTTGCTTGATGCGATTGCAAGCACTATCCCAAGGTCTATCGCCGGCTCGTTCATCCTTATACCGCCTGCTATATTCACATAAGCGTCACAGTCTGACAGTGACAGGTTGGCTCTTTTTTCAAGGACCGCCATGAGTAGATTTACTTTATTATAATCTGTACCATTTGCTGTACGCCTTGGATTATTAAAAAAACTGTGACATACAAGAGCCTGTATCTCGAGAAGTATCGGGCGGCTTCCCTCTATGGAACATGTGACAATTGATCCTGATGCTCCCTCGGGCTTACCGCTAAGCATATACTCCGACGGATTTTCCACCTCAACAAGTCCCTCCGCCTTCATTTCAAATACGCCTATCTCATTGGTCGAACCAAATCTGTTCTTAACGCCTCTAAGTATCCTGTACGACTCATACCTGTCACCCTCAAAATAAAGCACAGTATCAACCATATGCTCTAACGTCCTCGGCCCCGCAACCGCACCATCCTTTGTCACATGTCCTACTATAAAAACAGAAATACCCAAAGTCTTTGCAAGCTGCATAAGCACTCCGGTTGTCTCCCTGACCTGTGAGACACTGCCCGGTGCCGACGCTATCTCCTCATTGTACATAGTCTGGATGGAATCTATTACAACAACCTCCGGTTTTTTTCGTTGAATCACGTCCTTTGCTATATCAAGACTTGTCTCACATAAAAGCTCCAGTGAATCCGTAAAATCACCAAGTCTGTCGGCACGCATCTTTATCTGATGCAGGGATTCCTCACCTGACACATAAAGTAATGGCACCTTTTTTTGTGAAAGTTCCCTGCATACCTGAAGTAGAAGCGTGGATTTTCCTATACCCGGATCTCCTCCCACAAGCACAAGTGACCCCCTCACAATTCCTCCACCAAGCACTCTGTCAAACTCGGCTATACCTGTCACTATACGCTCCTCTTTCTCGCTTTTTACTGCCGAAAGAGGCAGAACCTGTGCCGCCTTTGATTCTTTTTTTACTTTTCCCGACGAACTTATCGACTTTTTATCTACGGTTTCCTCTACAAATGTATTCCATTCCTTACAGGCCGGGCACTGTCCCATCCATTTTGCCGATTCATAACCACATTCCTGGCAGAAAAATACAGAGGTCTTTCCTTTTGCCATATTGTTCTCCTTTATAAAATACAAAAAGCCCGGCTTTCACCGGGCTAAAAATATGCTCTATTTTCTTGATACTTTGATATCGACTGAATCAACACCCTCAAGCTCTACGCTTAAGCTGAGCTTGCCGCCGAGATTTGTCTTCATAGTACCTGCAACAGCTCCAGCTATATCAATTTCGTACTCTGTCTCCTCTTCAAGGCCAAGAGTAATCTGAGCATCCTCAGGTCCCTCCACCGTAAATGTCACTGTATCAGCAGTCTCCTCGAAATCCATAACCGCTGTTCCCGGAACAGACTCGTATACAAAGAGTCCGTTTCTTTCGAGCTTTGTAATCTCCTTAAAGGTCTTTACCTTGTAGATATCTCCATCCTTCTCAAAATTGTCAAGCTTTGCCTTTGCAGCCAATGTATAATCTCCGAAGCTGAGCTTTCCGTTTTCCTCAGTACGGATTAATTCACTTATTACAGCCATTTTTATCCTCCCGTAGCTATATTGATATATTAATTATAAATCCAATTCTACTCAACAGTCAATGAAATTTGTTTGTTTTTCGTAGAAATTATTACCTTATTGCCGCGCTTAATTTTGCCGGTAATAATATCCTCTGACATACGGTCTTCAATCTCCTCCTGAAGCTTGCGTTTAAGCGGTCTTGCGCCATATTTTCTGTCATAGGCTTTATCCACGATAAAGGATTTTGCACTGTCGCGCACTGTGAGCTCTATATCAAGCTGTTCTTTACAGCGTTTCTTAAGCTCCTTTACAAGAAGTGTCACTATATGCTTCATGTCATCCTTGTTGAGAGCTCTAAATACAATAGTCTCGTCGATTCGGTTCAAAAACTCAGGTTTAAATATACGGCGGACCTCCTCCATGACACTGTTCTTCATACGCTCGTGATCCTGCTTTTCATCCTCACCAGCGCCAAAACCAAGGCGCTTTGGTTCTATAATAGAAGAAGCTCCTGCATTTGATGTCATGATGATTATTGTATTCTTGAAATCAACCGTGCGCCCCTGTGAATCAGTGATTCTACCATCATCAAGCACCTGTAAAAGTATATTGAACACATCAGGATGTGCTTTTTCTATCTCATCAAACAGTATAACAGAAAAAGGATTGCGTCTGACCTTCTCTGAGAGCTGTCCGCCCTCCTCATGGCCCACATATCCCGGTGGTGAACCAATCATCTTTGAAACACTATGCTTTTCCATGTACTCTGACATGTCAACACGTATCATGGCATCTTCTTTGCCAAAGACAGCCTCAGCAAGCGCCTTTGACACCTCCGTCTTACCTACTCCTGTCGGTCCCAAAAACAGGAATGAGCCAATCGGCTTCTTAGGATCCTTTAAACCAACACGGCCTCGTCTGACTGCCTTTGCGACAGCAGAAACAGCCTCCTCCTGTCCTATTACACGCTTGTGAAGTATCTGTTCAAGCTTTGCAAGTCGTCCTGCCTCTGACTCTGTAAGCTTATTTACAGGTATTTTGGTCCATCCCGATACTACATCCGCTATCTCATTTTCGCCGACTACAGGCTGATTTTTGGCTCCTGTGCGACGATTCTTTCTGATAAGCTTCTGCTGTTTATTTTCAAGCACTTCCTTTTCTGACATAAGCGCGCCGGCAGCTGCAAGATCTCCTTTAGACAAAGCATTTTCCAATTGGTTCTGCTTATCTGTTATCTCTTTTTTCAGAGCAAGCAGCTCGTCAGATGATGTCAGATTCTTAAGCCTTATCCTGGCTGCCGCTTCATCCATAAGGTCTATCGCCTTATCAGGTAAAAATCTGTCATTTATATATCGTGCAGAAAGGTTTACTGCTGCTTTCACACCCTCATCTGTTATGATGACACCATGATGCTTTTCATAGAGTCCCTTTAATCCTGTGAGTATCTCTATTGTCTCATCCACACCCGGCTCCTCAACCATCACCGGCTGGAAACGGCGCTCAAGCGCAGCATCCTTTTCCACGTATTTGCGGTACTCTTCTATGGTAGTGGCGCCGATTACCTGTACCTCGCCTCTGGCAAGCGCAGGCTTTAATATGTTAGATGCATCTAACGAGCCTTCTGCTCCTCCTGCACCTATTATAGTGTGAAGCTCATCAATGAAAAGCAGTACATTTTTGGCATTTGAAACCTCGCTTATCACCTTCTTGATACGCTCCTCAAACTCACCACGATACTTTGATTTGGCTACAAGCCCGGACATATCAAGAGAAACCAGTCTCTTTCCCAAAAGAATATCCGGAACATTGCCACTGACTATATCCTGCGCAAGTCCTTCTACTATAGCGGTCTTGCCCACTCCCGGCTCTCCAATCAGACATGGATTGTTTTTGCCACGGCGGCAAAGTATCTGGATAACACGCTCCATCTCCTTTTTTCTGCCTATAACAGGGTCAAGAAGCCCTGCCTCTGCCATATCTGTCAAATCTCTGGAATACTGATCTAATACAGGAGTCGCAGAATTGTATGATGTATTGTAGCTTTTCATCAGATCCTTGTATACAGACGGATCCTCACCCATCGCACCAAGAATATCTATAAACATCTTCTGACTGTTAACACCCATGGTGTTTAAAAGTCTTGCAGCTGCACAGTCTCCCTGCAGTACTATAGCCATCAGCAAGTGTTCTGTACCTATCTCATTGCACCCAAATCTATCGGCTTCCTCCGATGCACGCTCCAATACTCTCTGTGTCCTTGGTGAATAGCCATCCCTGTCCATCACTTCGATGTTATCCCCCGGTGAAATCAGGTCTTCAATCATCGAAATAAGCTTATCATATTCCACATTGCAGGCTGTTAGAATCTCAGCTGCCACACCGGTGCCCTCTTTTATAAGGCCAGCCAGTATGTGCTCTGTTCCAACATAGCTGTAATTCATTTTCTTTGATATACGTGCAGCCAAATCTATTGCTTTTTTAGCCTTACTTGTATATGGTTTCAAGTCATATCCTCCAGTCATATTCACTAATTTAAGTCGATGAACTGCAAATCATCATCTTCGCTGTCATCTTCATTGTCATCCTTTGCACTGCTGTCTATAGTCTCAGACGGCTTATTTCCCTCATTGACAAAGCCATCAAGTGCCATTTGAAGCTGATTCTTTAAAGCATCCTCATCAGCATCGTTTTCTGTGTCAGAAACGTTTTCCTGCCTTGAATCGTCTTTTAAATCAAACTCAGAGTTTTCATTCTCAACAGCTTTCTTAGAATCAGGTGTAATTTCTACGGTTCTTCCGACATAGGACGCATTTGATATATTTTCATCCGTAGCCATCTTTTGCTCATCTGCAGCATCTTCCGCTGTTTCTTCTGCAGCTTCTTCTGCCACTTCATCTAACGGCTCTTCTGTAACCTCTTCTTCCAGCTCATCTGCTATCTCGTCCGCAGTTTCATCAGTTGTTTCTTCCAAAGCTTCATTTGATACATCTTCTGCTGCATCATCTACATCATCATCGTCATCATGATAGTCCATTGCCTTATATTTTCTGTTTTTCACAGCTGATACAATAAGCAACAGTAACAGAATAATGATAATAAGAACCAGTATTGCAGCTAAAACAAGATATTTATTGGCAATTCCCGGGACAAGCTCGCTCTTTGTTGTATCGTTTTCATCCTGTGCCACTGTAGGTGTACTGAGCTTGGTTCTCATATATGTGCCATCTACGCTATCATATGTGTACCAGCCACTCTCACCATTGTCATTCATAGCGTATATGAGGTAAAAATCCTTTGTCTGATCATCGGTTTTTTCGCCTTTGGTCTGGTAGGCTGTTGCCACACCCTTGCCCTCTATGGAGAGCGATATCTCATTATATCCCTCAGGCACATCATCCACCTTAGGCAGTAAAACCACTATAAAATGTGACTCTGAATTGATACGGACAAACTCATATGCTGTATTCTGTGCTGCATCATATACAAAAAGCCCATTGCCGCTTTCCGACTGTAAATACACAAGCGTGATATCACCAAAGGTGCCATGAAGGGTATTGTATTCAAGTCCGTCAATCACTGTCTTTGAGTGCTCAAAGCCTTCAGGAACAACATCCTCCGGAATGTCATTTACCATAGTCCACTCTGTGCCATTTATATCGAACTTCTTCCAGTTATCCTGCTTATCTGCATTCTCCGGATCATCCTCGGCTCTTCTGGTAACAACTATATTGTATGTGCTTGTGCTGCCGTCCTCTGCTGTCACAACAACGCTGACCGTATTCTCTCCAACCTCAAGTGAATCATTGCCTGTGACTGATGTCACACTCGCCTTGGAATCAGCCGGATTTGCTGTAACCGCAAGGCTTGAACAGCTGTAATCTACCGTAGCTGTGTAATCCTTTGTCGCAGCAGAAAACTCAGGGGAAAGCGTACCTGCCGAGATAACAAGCGAACCAAGAGATGCGTTTGAGGATTTCTTTTCCTCTTTGTTTTCATTATCTTTATTTGCATTGCTGTCATTGCCGGTATTGCTGCCGGAATTGTCCTTGTTATCCTTGTTGCTGTTTGAATCGTTGTTTGATGAAGCACTTGTTACCGTCACCTTCGTGCTGGCACCGGTAATTATACCTCCGGCATCGTTGGCCTCTGCATCTCCTACAACTGTACAATATGCCTTTATAGTGCAGCTTCCTGCAGCCTTCGCCGTAAACGAAAATGACCGCGATGTCGGGTATTCCGGTCCCGCTGCATCACCAATATTTGCCACACCATCTCCACCGTTACTCAGTACTCCCTCGTCGGAGCTTGAGATAACTACAGTGCCAAAATATCCTGACGGCATAGAAACCGTCACCTTGACTGTTTTTCCAACAGCTACAGAGCTTGAGCTGACACTTAATCCAAGTCCCTGCGCATATACATGCTCGGCAGGTGTGAAAACAAGCATCACCGCCATAACAAGTGATAATATACATCCAAATAATTTCTTCATATTTTCCTCACATTTCTAATTCTGCGATATCTTTGATTTGCCCAGTATGTGTCTGTTCATGATTATCATATCAAGGGCATTTCCACCATCACCCTTTCTGTTGGCATCAGCTGCCTCCAGATAAGCACCTGTGAGTGTTCCCTTTCCTAAAATATGTCTGTTGAGCTTAATCATATCAAGGGCATTTACAGCACCGTCACCATTGATATCTCCATATACAACAATATCATATGTCTTTTTCAGGTTACCCGAAGCATCATAAACAGCCACTTTATTGCCTGTTGCAACCTTTCCGCTGTTTTCTGAGCCTGAGCTTGTCAGAAGCTTTACAGTACCTGATGCTGATACTGCTATATTCTTCACAAAATCAGCTGCACCGGTTCCAGGCTCAATGCCTGTAATATAAGTACCTATACTGTATTTACCTGATGTTATGTTTACATCTGTATTATTTTGGTTATTATTGTTCTGATTATTATTGCCACCTGCATTATTTGCAGATGCCGCCTGCCTGTTTATATTGATAGTGTATGTTCTTGTATCACCGCTTTGCGACTTGCAATTTACCTTAATTGTATTATTTCCGACAGCAAGCGAATAGCTTCCTGTGCCTGAAACACCACTGTTTCCTGAAACTGCATCTGCCGAAACAGTCACTGAGCTTATAGCATTTGAAACAACTGCTGAATAGCTTGTTGTCGCTCCATTGAAGGCCGGTGTGAGTGTTACACCGCTTATCGCAAGCGACTGCAGATAGTTATTGGTATCGCCAGCTTTATCGAAGCCCACTGCTGACGATGGCATATTGTTGTATACAGGTATTTTAAATACAAAAGCCTGATTCTTGTCTGAATATCCTTTAGCCAGACTCTGTCCCTCAGTAAGAGCCGCTGTGGCATTGCCCATGTACTGATGGAAATACAGCGAGCTTGTATTTACTACATTAAACTTCTCAAAATACAGTGTATTTTGACCCTTATTTATATAATTGCTGCCCACCTTTACAGCTCCGCCGCTTATGGACTTTACTCTTGTATTCCAGCCCTGCTTCTTGGCAAAAGACAGACCATTTTTATAAATCTTATCCTTCGTGTTTCCGGTTGCATTAAAATTAAAATAATTATAATATCCTTCGTATCCGGAATATGTACCCGAAATAAGAGGACTCGTTCCCTTTTGTCCCTGCTCCTGCTTTAAACGCGATGCTATATGGTATGCACTTACTCCACTGCTCTTTGCCACATCCATGAATGTGCTTGCATAATTAATTTTCTCACCATTGTTGGAATAGGTCTTTGTTCCCTCCATAAATGTGCCTTTTACTATGGACTTGACACCTTCAAGTGCCTCATTCGGACTGTATGCCAGACTCTGAAACTGAAAAATATTGGTCTCATCAAGAAAATTCCTTGGATCCATGAGATAAGCAATATAGGCACTGCTTGCTGACACCCATCCCGGTTCGTACTCAACCCACGTATTTGTTGACCAGTTATATGCTCCGGCAGCTGTGGATTTCTTGGAATTGTCTGCTGATTTGGATACCAGATTAAGTCCGTTTACACTTTCATTTTCAATCACCGTATCCCAATTCAAACCTGTATTTACAGCCTCAAATGTCCAGCTTGGATACTTATTGTGAAGTGCTGTAAGGTTTGGAATATAGCTGTCAGGAAAGCCTGCATTCTTCATAGCCGTGACAAAATCAGTATTGTCTCCGCTATTATTGTATGTCACCTTTATGTATGTACTGATAGTCCAGCCCGTAAATGCCTTGCCGTTTAAAGTACCCCTGACATTGTACCAGACCACACCGTTTACCCTGGTCTCTCCAATTATGTCAACCTGATGGTTCCAGTTGAGTGAGACAACCTTGGTAGTGCCGGATGTGCCTGCTGCATTGCGGACATACACATTGCCACCTGTAATCGTACCTGTAGCATATGCTCCCGATGCGGTTGCAATGGCAAGCTGCTCCTCATTATTCTGCTGTATGGCATCCGCATTGCCGGTGTCTGCCGAAGCATCCCCTGTCTGCGCATTGTCTGATGCAGCTGTACCTGCTGATACAAAATCAGACCTTATATAGCTGACACACTCCTCGTTATTTGCTGCCAGATTGTACTTTGCCTTGTACCACACCTTGCCGTCTGCACCTGTGGTCTGCTCAAGAATAGTAATATCCTTGCCGTTTGAAAGCTTGTGCTCCAGCTCATACTCTGTTCCCGGTCCGCTTCTCGCCGCTACCCAGTATCTCTCATCACACACAACCTTAGCCGCCTGATCCGCATAGACTGCTATGCTGCTGTATGGTGCCAGGTCACATGCAGCTAATGACAATGTTACGACAGAGGCTGCCAGAAATTTATTTATCTTTATCATCAAATCCCCTCTTTCTTATGTGCATTGTTTACATTAATCCATTATCCATTTAATTATAATAGAATATGACCTTTGTATCAATGTATTCGGCAGAAATTTATTATTTTTTTATTGATATGAGGGTCAAAAGGTATTTTGCCCCTCATTTATGATTAATCGAATTGCATGCAAGCATGCATCGATGATACCTTTTGACCCTTTAATCATAATATAAAAACTCCCTTCAACGTGCAGCTCATGCTTACGTTTCAGGGAGTTATCTGATTCATATTCTGCTTTTTCTTACTGTCTCCTGTAGCTTTTTCTAGCTGAACAGGGATTTTATCTTATCCCATAAATCCATGAAAAAGTTACCAATCTTTTCCCAGAAGCCCGGGTCATTTATCTTATCGCCAAGCTTTGATGCCCAGTCCTGTGCCTGGTTGATGACTGAATCCCAGTCGATATTGGCATCCTTAAGCTTCATAAGAAGCGATGTCAGCTTTGCAATATCATCATCAGAAAGCTTCAGGTCGTAATCCTTTGCAGCCTCCTTTATCGCATCCTTTATCTGGCTCTCATCCTTGAGCCTTCCATCGGCAAGCTGCTTCTTTAGGTCTGCAATCATTGCCTCGATATCCTGCGAATCGCCGTCAATGCTCTTGTTTAGCTCTCCTGTTGTGACAAGCTCATCCATCGCTGCGTCTGTCACCTTATCGTCAAGCTTCTTGCCTGTCATCTCCTCGTATGCCTTTAGTGTGCCTACAAGTGCTGCCGTTCCGGAAATAGGGAAAGGTCCTGCGACTATGATTTTAGCATCAGCTATGCCTGCTGTGGCAAGCGCATTCTTGTACATTCCTACCGTACAATAATTGATATTGTGTGTGGAAACACTAAGACCCGCACCCTTTTTATCCTCTGTAATGAGTACTGAGGAAAGTGACCTTGTGCCAATCTCGCTCTTGCTGATGTATGAATCGAGGTACTTGTGCTCCTCATCATTATTTACATAGACCACATCGTAATTGTCCAGATCAGTGAGCTCGATTCCCATAAATCCAAGCACTGTCGCTCTCTGATCCGGTGTGAGGTCTGCTCCAAGACTTAAGTATGGCTTATCATTTTTGCTGATGGTCACCTTGTCGTTTGCCTCACTGCCGGCTGTCGTTGTGCTGTCTGCATTACTGTCTGTGTTACTCTTATCAGCTGCGTCACTGCTGTCACTGCCTGATACATCAACGCTTGAAACTGTATCAGTCTGCGTAGCTGTCTCTGTTGCAAATACTGCCGGATTCATCGTAAACAGTGTAACCGCAGCAAGCACGCTACATACAATACTCTTTGCTTTTTTCTTTATTAATCTAATCATTTTTCCTCCAATCTACTGCTCTATATCATACGAAATTGTAAAGTTGCTTCCGTCGAAGCTGACATCTGCCATGCTTCCGCATACCACAGGCATCATCGGCGACATATGACCTATATCCAGATCCATGATGATTGGCACATTAAACTCTCTAAGCAGTGATGAAAGCGCCTGTCTGTGGTCTATGCCAAACATTTCCTCTCCAAAGTGCGCCGGGCGTCCGATAAGAAAGCCCTTTACATTTGAAAACCATCCTGCATTTTTCATCTGCCACATAGCCCTTCTCATGCCCATCACATTAAGGTCACATGCCTCAAGGAACCATATGATACCATCATCACTGTAGCGCTCATTAAATTCCCTTACATGGTCAAACGATGTGCCAAGCAGATTGATAAGACAATCCATGCAGCCACCAAGCAGCCTGCCTCTCATGGTAATCCTGCTTTCCTTTGCCACCGCAGGAATAGAGCTGATGCACGACTTTTCAGTCAGGTTGTAGCCCACAAACGGAGCATTCTCATCCTTTATCGATTCCTTCTCCCACATAGGGTAATTGGTAAATGAAAGCTTCCTGCCACAAAGCAGATTAAATGCATCGGTAAGTGACTCATGCCACACCTCCATGCCAAAGCTGCCCGCACACGGCCCGTAAATACCTGCTGTATCTGCAATAGTAGCCTCCAAAAATGTGAAATTCGTGTTGTCGGAATAGCCCATGTACCATTTCGGTTTTGACTGTTTCACGCGCTCAAAATCAATATAAGGCACTACCTCGCACATCAGCTCGCCACCACCACAGGATATAAGCACATCACTATCAGCAGAAGCATAGCTCTCGTTCAGCTCTTCTGCGCACTTCTTAGGTGTATTGCTGATACCTATGCCACTGTCGCACCTGCAGTTAGGTCCCTCTATCGTCTTATAACCCATGCTGTGAAACCTTTTAATGGCATTGTCAAAGGCACTCCTGTACGGCTCTGTTGTACAGCCCATCGAAGGCGCCACAAAGCCTATTGTTCCTCTATCCTTTAGAAATTCAGGGTATCTCATGTTTCTATCATCCTATCACTATTATTTACATATCTAAGCTTCTGTCTGAAGTAAAATATGTAGGATTTTATCATTTCTGTCCAGGTCATTTTACTGTCATAATTAAATGTCGTCGTGTACTGCACATGCTGTCTGTTGCACCAGTTGTATATATCATGCAGACTTATCGAATCAACATTCTTCATATTGTTCATAAACACCTTAACCTTTGAAAGCTCATCCTCACTGTCAATGTATAGATGAAAGATAGTATTCGGACATTCAATTATTATCTGCTGTTCTTCTATATTTTTCATCACTGTATCCTCTATTGAATGATGTATCCTGTGTGATTAAAAACATTATCGTCTGTCACACCGGGATGTGAGTAATAACAAAATATCGTAACTGTTCAGTACCTTCACAGTTAAAAAATATCACATAACCATAGTACTACACCGGCGTCACAAAATCCAGTCATTTTTGCCTGCCAATTCTTACTATTTTATTAAGAAAAACGGTAAATATTATACTCCCTCACAGTCAAATGCAGGAATGAAGCTGTCCTTTGCCACATCCCCCTCCTGTATAAATGCATTCGTGATTCCTATTTCGAGGACATAGTCAACAAGCCTTTCATACTCTCTCCTTGTCACTGTGCGGTTTATCTCAGGATAATCCTTTAGTGCAATCGGCGTAAACTGGCTCATCATGCTTATATATACGTGATCATGATATGTATCATACAGGTACTTAAGTACAGCCTTTGCATCATTCACATGTCCCGGCAGTAGAAGCTGTCGCACAATAACTCCCTTTTGTATGAGTCCTGTCGCATTGTCAATCACGACATCCGGCTGCTGCCTGACCATCTCTGAAAGCGCCTGCTTTGCGACAGACGGATAATCTTTTGCCCTTGAATACCTTGCCGAAAGCGTACTGTCCATATATTTAAAATCCGGAAGATACACATCCACTATACCCCCAAGCAGCTTTAGCTCTGTCACATTTTCATATCCGCTCGTATTGTATATAATAGGAAGCTTCATGCCGCGGCTTTTTGCATCGTTTACCGCCCACACTATATCAGGGATATACTGCCCCGGTGTGACCAGATTGATATTATTTGCGCCTTTGTCAGCAAGTTCCATAAAGATATCACTCAGCCTCTCTTTACTGATCACCTTTCCCGCTTTTCCGTCAGAAATCTCCCTGTTCTGGCAGAACACGCAGTGCAGGCTGCAGCCTGAGAAAAAAACTGCCCCACTTCCTCTTTTTCCTGATATGCACGGCTCCTCCCAGTAATGAAGCGCTGCTCGCGCCACCTTTATTTCAGATGAAACGCCACATACGCCTGTTTGTCCGGTTCTTCTGTTTATGCCACATTTTCTTGGACACAATAAGCAATTCTCGTATTTATTCATATTTTTCATTTTAACCCTTGCTAAAAATAATGTTTGATACTACAATCTATATGATTAAAGGGTCAAAAGTTATCATCGATGCATGCTTGCATGCAATTCGATGTA
>ULPO01018562.1_pt1 | contig 15675 bp, 9 predicted proteins | sample 1953611 | NCBI WGS metagenome assembly ULPO01 (sample SAMEA4835632, study PRJEB28245) | human gut metagenome | biome: gut microbiome; material: fecal sample | place: Denmark | collected 2008 | reverse complement strand
TTAATAGTTTCAAATCACACAAATTAATCTTTTATCATTATACCCCCTTTACATCATCTTGTACAGTTCATTTCATCATTAATATCGAAATATATATGACGTTCCTCATTTATGGTTATAAAATATCACGTCATACCTATTATGTCAAGTATTGATTTGAAATATTTTTTACGTTCATTTATTTCTAATAATAAAAAAGTCTCGAAAATGATTTTTCATTCACCTTCAAGACCTTATTTCTATAGATATATTCCTTATTCTACTATTTAATTATATCAAGAAACTGCAAGCATTTTGCAAGCACAGAAAACGGGAAGCCGCATAAATACTGGCTTCCCGCTGTTTTCACATCATTCAAACTCAATCGTTCCCGGTGGCTTACTAGTCAGGTCATAGAATACCCTATTAACCCCACGCACCTCGTTTATAATTCTACTCATAACTGTCTGGAGTACCTCAAATGGTATCTCGGCACTTTCGGCTGTCATAAAGTCAATTGTATTGACTGCACGAAGTGCAACTGCGTAGTCATAAGTTCTTTCATCACCCATAACACCAACTGAACGCATATTAGTGAGGGCTGCAAAGTACTGGTTTGGCATCCAGGCTGGTGCCTTGCCATTTTCTTTCTTGTAGGCTTCTACTGCCTTGTCTACTTCTTCACGGTAGATGTAATCGGCATCCTGTACGATACGAACCTTGTCGCCTGTTACTTCGCCGATAATTCTTATTCCAAGTCCTGGACCTGGGAATGGCTGACGGAACACAAGATGTTCTGGTATGCCAAGTTCAAGACCAGCCTTACGTACTTCATCCTTGAATAAGTCGCGGAGTGGCTCAATAATCTCCTTGAAATCAACGAAATCTGGAAGACCACCTACATTGTGATGTGACTTGATTACCGCTGATTCACCGCCAAGTCCACTCTCTACAACGTCTGGATATATAGTTCCCTGTGCAAGGAAGTCAACTGCACCAATCTTCTTGGCTTCTTCCTCAAACACACGAATGAACTCTTCACCGATTATCTTTCTCTTAGCTTCTGGTTCAGTAACACCTGCAAGCTTAGAGTAATATCTTTCCTGTGCATTTACCCTTATAAAGTTAAGGTCAAACTGTCCTTCTGAACCGAATACGCTTTCAACCTCATCGCCCTCGTTCTTACGAAGAAGACCATGGTCTACGAATACGCATGTAAGCTGCTTTCCGATAGCTCTTGAAAGAAGACCTGCTGCCACTGATGAATCAACTCCACCAGAAAGTGCAAGTAATACTTTACCATCGCCAACCTTTTCACGTATTTCCTTAATAGTATTCTCTACAAATGCATCCATTTTCCAGGTTCCAGCACATCCGCATACTCCACGCACAAAGTTGTGAAGCATCTTTGTACCTTCCTGTGTATGAAGAACTTCTGGATGGAACTGGATTGCATAGAGGTTCTTTTCTGAACACTCTGCTGCTGCCACTGGACAGTCTGCTGTATGTGCAATTATCTTAAATCCTGGAGCAACCTGTGAAATGTAGTCAAAATGGCTCATCCACACGATAGTCTTTTCTGAAACATCTCCAAATAAAGCACTGCTCTTATCAACAAATGTCTCTGTCTTTCCATACTCTCTTACTGGAGCTTTCTCAACCTTGCCGCCAAGAACGTGCTGCATAAGCTGAGCACCATAACATAATCCAAGCACTGGAACACCAAGTTCAAAAAGCTCTTTAGTACAAGTAGGTGAACCTTCTTCATAGCAGCTATTCGGACCACCTGTAAGGATAATTCCTTTAGGGTTCATCGCCTTAATCTGCTCAAGAGGTGTTTTGTAAGAATATATCTCACAATATACGTTACATTCACGGACACGACGTGCAACTAACTGATTGTACTGTCCGCCAAAGTCAATAACTATAACCTTTTCCTGATTCATATTGTCCCTTTCCTAATCATAAGTTTGCGTTGAAGATATATTTTATATGCATTTCTATACTTTAATCAGCCAATCATAAAAAATATACAGACACAATATGCATATATAAATAATATTATGTAGGGGTCAAAAGCCCCGACTTTGATACCTACGGATTGTTTCGTGCTATGCACTCCCACAATCCTACCCAATATTCACACATCGTGAGATTATCATCCCACTTTTATGCTCATATCGGGGGGCGTGTCACAAGGTCTAAACCCACCTATGAGCGAGCCCATGTGGGTTTAGACCTTGTGCCCCTGGTATCATAATATACATATATATAACATATACATATATAATATATACATATAACACACACATATATTAATTAGATATTTTACATAACAATTTTTTATATCAATTTACAGCTTTTATTGTTTTATATTTCTTTCCATTGCTTTTAAAGTATATATCAGTATATATAACACATCTACAACTCATATATATATTTATTATAGTAAACAAGCGGTATAATGACAAGCATATTCTTCAATCTTTATTACAATCCATACAACACAACCTCCTATTATTAATCTGTTGTATGCTTATACCGCTTAATTTCAGATTTATACAGTTTTATATTTCCATAAGAAACTCGTCTACATATTTCCTCATATCGTCAAATTCTGCATTAACCTCAGGTACATCAGACTTAAAATCCAGCAGTTTATATACATAACCTTGTTCCTTGGCCTGTCTATAACTTTCTTTATACACAAGTTCAAAAAGCAGTGATATATGCCCTACTATATGGTCAACTGCACTCCTTCTTACACTTTTAAGTACTGTTTCCTTCTTATAAAAGCTCTCAAGTACCTCTTTGGTTATAACTCCATTCTTAAGCTCCTCTGTTGTTACATCATATATAATCTCCATAGGAATATCTGCATTTACCTTAAATATGTCAACCTTATCTGCATCACGCAGTATATCACAAAACATACGCTGTCTTTCAGTGAGGTCTTCTTTTACACGATACTTATTATGTTGTCTTATTGCCATTTCAAGAAGTCCTGTATCTTTATTGTGGTGCTCATTATTTTTTATTATCTGCTCATCATCGACAGTCGTTGCATCATTATTAACTAAGAATTCTTTAATTTTCCGTTCTTCCTGACAATAATCAGACTGATTATCCAATTGTGCAAGCTCACATTCTTCATAATACCCTTCTGCAAACTTCCTTATAAGACCTTCCTTAAACAGCAGGTCTGCCCCGAATTCTGCATGGTCTACTGACTGGACATCATTAAATGTACCGAAACGCCTTATCTGCTCAAATCTTCCTATATCGTGTAACATTCCAAGAAGCCATGCAATATCTACATCCGGTTCACTTAAGCCTAATGATTCTGCAATTCTTTGACACAGTCCTGCTACTCTGTAGGTATGATTTATCTTAAGCTTTATCTTTTCATCTGATGGATCGTAATTTCTTACATACTCTGCAAATGCATTGATAACATTTTTCCTGTTAATAACTGGTTTGTTAATACTTTCCACAACATCGATAAGTCCATTAAGGTCATCACATACCATATATGTAAGCTTCCTGATATCATCATCTATTGCTATTGTATCAGGAATATGGACAACTCTCATACCTGCCGCATATCCAGCCTTAATTCCATTGATACTATCCTCAACTACTACTGCCTCTGACGGATTTACGCCTATTGCCTTAGCCGCACGAAGGAATATATCTGGTTCTGGCTTTCCATGTTCGACTTCATCTCCGTATACAACCGCATCAAGATAATCCCACACTCCTATTTCATGAAGTGTTTTCTCAGCACTTTCACGCCTTGTTGATGTAGCAACTGCACACTTTAATCCATTATTTCTTATATATTCAAATATGTCCTTTACGCCCTTTTTAACAGGAATACCTTCTGTTTCCCTTATCTTGTATACATGCTGTGTTCTAAGCTCCTTCGCTTCCCAATAATCTATCACACCCTTGTAATAATCATCAAAGAACTTGCAGCAAAGCTCTGCCGGAGCACCCTTAAAGCTGTCTATAAGCCACATTGGCATATCCACTTCAAGCTGCCCTGCCGCCCATAGCCAGCCCTCATTAGACTGTCTTTCTGAATCTATAAGAACGCCATCCATATCAAATATAATGCCTGATACCATTTTTCTTCTCCTAGCAATCAAATATCGTATTTTTACACTTTATATTATTTAAAGTAACTATAAAAGATATGTTTTTATAATTTATAACGCTGACCAGCACCTGCAATTTTCAAATTTGCCAATTTAGAGACTTTAAACATCTTCTATCATTGAACTTTCATCCACAATGCCGTCATCTGCACCATCCTTATAAATACTTCTTAACATACTGTCCCGTATAAGACTTCTTAACCTTGGCAACCTCTTCTGGTGTACCCTTTGCAATAACTGTACCACCTCTGTCGCCGCCTTCTGGTCCCATATCTATAATATAATCAGCTGTTTTGATAACATCAAGATTATGCTCAATAACAACAACAGTGTTACCGCCCTCTGCAAGCTTATGAAGTATATCAACAAGCTTGTGGACGTCTGCAAAATGAAGTCCTGTTGTAGGCTCATCAAGAATGTATATAGTCTTTCCTGTACTTCTTTTTGAAAGCTCTGTAGCAAGCTTTATTCTCTGTGCCTCTCCACCTGAAAGCTCTGTAGATGGCTGTCCTAACTTAATGTATGAAAGTCCAACGTCATTAAGAGTTTCTATTTTTCTTCTGACTGATGGCACATTTTCAAAGAAATCAACTGCATCCTCAACTGTCATATCAAGTACATCATATATGCTCTTTCCCTTATACTTAACTTCAAGTGTTTCCCTGTTATAACGCTTTCCGTCACACACTTCACAAGGAACATATACATCAGGCAGGAAATGCATTTCTATCTTGATAATACCATCTCCGGAACAAGCCTCACAACGTCCTCCCTTTACATTAAAGCTGAAACGTCCTTTGTTATAACCTCTTTCCTTAGCATCTGTTGTTGAAGCAAAAAGATCCCTTATCATATCAAATACACCCGTATATGTCGCAGGATTAGAACGTGGAGTTCTTCCTATTGGCGACTGGTCAATATCTATAACCTTATCAAGCTGCTCGATTCCTATAATATCATCATGGTCACCAGCGATACATCTTGCACGGTTTAAAGACTTAGCAAGGTGCTTATACAGAATTTCATTCACTAGGGAACTCTTTCCTGAACCCGATACACCTGTTACACATGTAAATACTCCAAGTGGTATATCAACATCAATATTTTTAAGATTATTCTCCCTTGCACCCTTAACAGTTATCCAGCCTGTCGGCTTTCTTCTCTTAGCCGGCACTGGAATCTTGATTCTTCCGCTAAGATATGCACCTGTAAGCGAATCCTTGCATGCCATAATATCAGCTGCTGTTCCTGTCGCAACAACTTCTCCACCATTACGTCCGGCACCCGGTCCTATATCAACAATATAATCTGCGGCACGCATAGTATCTTCATCGTGTTCAACCACAATAACTGAGTTACCAAGGTCACGCAAATGTATAAGTGTCCCAAGCAGCTTGTCATTATCTCTCTGATGAAGTCCGATACTTGGCTCATCAAGTATATAAGCCACACCAACAAGTCCTGAACCTATCTGTGTCGCAAGTCTTATTCTCTGTGCCTCTCCTCCTGAAAGCGTACCTGTAGCTCTTGATAATGAAAGATAATCAAGTCCTACATCCATAAGAAACTGTATTCTTGCCTTAATCTCCTTAAGTATCTCTGCACCGATAAACTTCTGTCTGTCTGTAAGCTCAAGCTCATCTAAGAACTTCTTTAACTTAACAATAGACATATCTGTAATCTGATATATATTCTTATCTGCTATCGTAACTGCAAGAGATGATGGCTTTAATCTCTGTCCGTGGCAGGACTTACAAGGTCTTATGCGCATGAATTCCTCATACTGCTGCTTTGCACTGTCTGAGTAAGTTTCCCTGTATCTTTTCTCCATATTATGGATAAGGCCTTCAAATGCTATATCGTATTCTCCAACGCCTCTCTGGCCTTTGTAATGCACTTTAACACTTCTGCCCTTAGTACCATTTATAATCATATCCTTAATATCATCTGGATAATCCTTAAATGGTGTTGATAAACTGAAGTTATATTCCTTTGCAAGTGCACTCATAATAGCCCTTGAAAAGCTGCCCTCATCCTTTACAGACTGCCATCCCATACCAACTATAGCTCCCTCATCGATGCTTAATGAATCATCTGGTATAAGAAGCTCTGCATCAAAATTCATTGTATAACCAAGTCCGTAACAATCAGGACACGCACCAAATGGATTGTTGAACGAAAAGCTTCTTGGCTCTATCTCATCTATGCTTATGCCACAATCCGGACACGAAAAGCTCTGTGAAAAGTTAATCGGCTCACCATCTATAACATCAACTGTCATAAGTCCCTCTGCAAGCTTAAGTGCTGTTTCTATTGAGTCTGTAAGTCTTTTGTTAATTCCATCTTTAACTACAAGACGGTCAACAACAATTTGTATATTATGCTTCTTGTTCTTATCAAGATTTATCTCATCTGTAAGCTCATACATATTGCCATCAGCAATAACTCTTACATAACCACTCTTTTTAGCCTGTTCAAAAAGCTTCTTATGTTCACCTTTTCTTCCTCTTACAACTGGAGCTAATATCTGTATCTTTGTTCTTTCTGGAAGCTCCATAATAGTATCAACCATCTGGTCTACAGTCTGCTTGTTGATTACTTTGCCACACTTTGGACAATGTGGTGTACCTATTCTTGCATATAATAATCTGAAATAATCATATATCTCTGTAACAGTTCCAACTGTTGAACGTGGATTTCTGTTAGTTGACTTCTGGTCTATGGAAATAGCTGGTGAAAGTCCTTCTATGCTCTCTACCGCCGGCTTTTCCATCTGTCCTAAGAATTGCCTTGCATATGAAGATAATGACTCCATATATCTTCTCTGGCCTTCTGCATATATAGTGTCAAAGGCAAGACTTGACTTACCAGAACCAGACAGACCTGTAAGTACTACAAGACTGTCCCTTGGTATATCTACATCAATATTTTTAAGATTATGCTCACTTGCACCTCTTATTCTTATATAATTCCTGTAATCGCCTTTTTCCATATTCTATTTTCTCCGTTATTTCTTCTTTCTTAATCCTTAATCATCTCAATTACATAATGCTTTTTCTGTAAACAGCAACTGCTTTTTATAATTCTGACTGCGTAATATTGCTTTTGAACTTATAGCCTCACCTTGTATAATAGCTATTAATTCTATCTGCCTGACTTCTTATCCTCATAAATATACTTATTAATCTCGATCATCTTATCACGAAGCATAGCCGCCTGTTCAAAGTCAAGCTCTGCTGCAGCCTTACGCATATTTTTCTCAATCTGCTTCTTAACCTTTTCAAGATCTTTAATGCTCATAGATTCATAATCTACATCAAGCCTTCCATTTGAATTATCTGCTTCTGCTGCCTTAGATATACTTATAAGATCTCTTACTGCCTTCTTTATAGTCTGAGGGGTTATTCCGTGTACCTCATTGTACTCCTGCTGTATCTTTCTACGTCTTTCCGTCTCAGATATAGCCTTTTCCATAGACTCTGTTATAGTATCTGCATACATAATAACATGTCCATCTGCATTTCTGGCAGCTCGTCCTATCGTCTGGATAAGTGAAGTCTCTGTTCTTAAGAAGCCCTCTTTATCAGCATCAAGAATAGCCACAAGACTTATCTCTGGAATATCAAGTCCCTCTCTAAGCAGATTGATACCAACAAGCACATCGAATCCGTCAAGTCGCATATCCCTTATAATCTTCTGTCGCTCTAATGTATCAATATCCGCATGAAGATACTTGACTCTTATGCCGACTTCCTTAAGATAATCTGTGAGATCCTCTGCCATACGCTTGGTAAGTGTAGTTACAAGTATCTTATTCTTTTTCTCAACTTCCTTATTAATCTCACTTATAAGATCATCTATCTGACCCTCTATTGGTCTGACTGTTATCTCTGGATCAAGAAGTCCTGTAGGTCTTATAATCTGCTCTGCCCTCATAAGTTCATGTTCTTCCTCATACCTGCTAGGCGTAGCAGATACAAAAAGCATCTGTGATATCTTGCTCTCAAACTCCTGAAAATTAAGCGGTCTGTTATCCTTCGCTGAAGGAAGCCTGAAGCCATAGTCTACAAGTGTCGTCTTTCTTGCCTGATCGCCTGCATACATTCCCCTTATCTGTGGAATAGTAATATGTGACTCATCGACAATAATCATAAAATCATCTGGAAAATAGTCCATGAGCGTATATGGTGGACACCCTGCCGGAAGCCCTGCTAAATGTCTTGAATAATTCTCAATACCTGAACAGAAGCCTGTTTCCTGCATCATCTCTATATCAAAGTTCGTTCGTTCTTCTATTCTCTGTGCCTCAAGAAGTTTATCCTCACTCTTGAAATACTCTATTCTCTCTGCAAGCTCTTTCTTAATATTCTCAATCGCCTTTTCCATCTTCTCTTTTTCAACAACATAATGTGAATTAGGAAATATAGCAACATGGTCAAGGTTACATTTAACCTCACCGGTAAGAGAATCAATCTCGCTTATCCTGTCTATCTCATCACCAAAAAACTCTACTCTCACAGCATCTCCACTGGAAGCTGACGGATATATCTCTACAACATCTCCCCTTACCCTGAATGTTCCTCTTTTAAAATCCTGGTCATTGCGCATATACTGTATATCTATAAGCTTTCTTATCATTTCATCCCTGTCTTTTTCCATACCTGGACGAAGTGAGATAACCATATTCTTATAATCAATAGGTGCACCAAGACCATATATACACGAAACTGATGCTACTATAATAACATCATCTCTCTCTGACAATGCCGCTGTTGCTGAATGTCTTAACTTATCTATCTCGTCATTAATCGAAGAATCCTTGGCTATATAAGTATCGCTCTGTGGCACATAAGCCTCTGGCTGATAATAATCATAATAGGATACAAAATACTCTACTGCATTCTCAGGAAAGAACTCTTTCATCTCAGAGTACAGCTGAGCTGCTAATGTTTTATTATGACTGATTATAAGAGTAGGCTTCTGTACATGCTGTATTATGTTCGCCATAGTAAATGTCTTACCAGAGCCTGTAACACCGACAAGTGTCTCGAACTGATTACCCTCTTCAAATCCCTGCACAAGCTTCTCTATTGCACGGGGCTGATCTCCTGTCGGTTTATAAGGAGCGTGTAACTTGAATTCCATAACAATTCTCCCTTCGTTAATCTATAGTAAAATAGTCAACAACAATATTATTTAATAGTATTTACCTTATATATTGATTTTACTACAAATAAATGCCTTTGTCTATTAAAAATAGAACATTTGTTTTATTTTGTGATAAAAATTACCTGACTGCTGATACACAACAGATTTCAACAAACTGCCAATCTGCATATCAGCCATCAGGCTTACTGTAATTTATATATTTTCCATTTGCATATATTTAATTAATCTGTGCTTCCACATTCTTAATTGCCGCATCAAGCTGGGTATCAACATCTGCATCAGTATCATATTCAACTACCATATCTGGAGTAACACCTTTTCCGTGTATATCCTGACCCTTTGGTGTAAAATACTTGGCAATTGTGAACTTTATTGCACTTCCATCTGTAAGTGGTTTAACTGTCTGCACAATTCCTTTGCCATATGTCTGGGTTCCAATTATCGTTCCTTTGCCATAATCCTGTATAGCACCTGCAAATATCTCTGAGGCACTGGCACTATTGCCATTTACAATGACTGCCAGTGGCAGATTGAACTCATCATTATCCTGACCTTTATACTCTTTTCTATTGCCCTGCTTATCCTCTGTATACACAATAAGTCCGTCAGGAAGCATATATTTAAGCATACCTACAACCGTATCAAGCAATCCACCTGGATTGTTTCTTATATCAATTACAAGTCCTTTCATACCCTGTGACTGCAAATCTTCAACAGCCGCCTTGAACTGCTTTGTTGTTACCTCCTCAAACTGTGATATCGAAAGATAACCTATATTATTATCAAGAAGTGTATATGACACTGTCTTTGCTTCAACAGCATCTCTTACCGCAGAAAATGTCAGTCGCTCAGTTCCACGAATGACCTCCAGCGTGACAGATGTACCCTTGTCGCCTTTAATAAGTGCAACGGCTGATGAAAGCTCCATACCTGTTATGTCCCTGCCATCAACATTTACAACCCTGTCGCCACTCCTGAGTCCAGCCTGATAACCTGCCCCATTATCATATACATCTACAAGAAGAACACCACCTTCACCGCTAAGCTGGCAGACTGCTCCTATGCCATAGAACTTGCCATTTGTTGACTCCTTTAAGGCTTTATATTCATCCGCTGTATAATACATGGTATACTTGTCACCATATGAACTAAGATACGCCTTGTAAATGTTATCTTTGGCGGTTTCATCATCTACATCACCAAAATAAAAGGATTCAAGCACAGAATCAATTGCATTAAGCTTGCCTTCTACCTCACTTCCAATTCCGTCTGAATCTGTGACTGCATCAGATTGTATATATACATCTCCATTAACACCTATATGAATGTAGCCTTTAGCTATACACACTGCTGCCACACTTAATATTAGAAGTATAACAGCCATAAATGCTGATACAGCACCGATAATCATTCCACTTGCAAAGCCTTGTGATTTCTTCTTTCTTGGCGGCTGTGCATTTCTTCTTAAATCATTCATTCCATACAAATCACCAATATTTCCACGATTATCCGAAGCACTATTATTAATTCTGTTACCGGCATTGATGTCATTATCTGCATTAACATTATTAATTACATTAATGTTATCACCAGCATTAAAATCATCACTATTGACATTATCATTTGAATAAATGTTGTTATTTTGATTGTCCATACCTATATGCCTCTGCATTTATTAATATTTATTTGCTTAAGTAGTTCCAAGGTGAAACATAACTTCCGTTATATCTTACATCAAAATGTAGATGAACTCCGTCAGAATCACCAGTTGTTCCCATAAGTGCTATCTTCTGTCCCTTAGTTACATGTGTTCCTGCACTGACAAGAAGCTTTGAAGCATGCAGATATCTTGTATACAATCCACCACCATGATTAATCATAATATAATTACCCGCTGATGAACTAAATGTCGCAATTACCACATCACCATCATACGCCGCATATATAGCATCACCCGCAACGCCTCTGTTAAGTGCACCGATATCAATTCCCTTATGCGGAGAGCTTCTGCCCTCTGTATCACCATAAGGTGAGGTTATCCTTGTTGACTCTGTAGGCCACTTGAACTTTCCACCATCATATTTTACAACATTGGCACTTCCACTATTCTCCTTGGCCTTAATCTCTGCCTCTATCTTGGCAATATATTCGTCCTGAGCCTTTATATCAGCTTCTATCTTAGCTTTATAATCCTCCTGCTGCTGCTTGTTCTTCTGCAATGAAGCCATTTCACTTTTCTTGGTTGACTCAAGCAGTGAAAGTGAAGCTCTCTTATCTTCAAGCTCCTCCTGCTTGGTTACAAGTGTCTCCCTGTCTGTTTCTAACTGTGCTTTAGCGACAGTTATATAAGTAACAGTAGCATTATATTTTTCAAGCATTTCCCTGTCATACTGTGAGATTTTTGTAATATATTCCGCCTTATTAAGCATATCACCCATACTCTGAGAATTCATAAGCAATGCAAAATATGTTTCATCATTATGTTCATACATAAACTGAATTCTAAGCTTCATTGAACTATACTGTTCTTCTGCCTCTATCTCTGCCTGTGCAAGCTTTTCTTCTGTATCCGCTATCTCAGCCTCTATCTGCTCAACCTGCTCATTAACCTCATTAAGCTCGCCATCAACACTGGACATCTGTGCATCAAGCTGGGCAATATAAGCAATCATATCATCGTTCTGTGCCTTTAAGTCTTCAATTATTTTCTCTGTCTGTTCATACTGGCTCTGCAAATCTTTTTTCTTGCTGTTAGCATCATTGAGATTCTGCTTATCATCTCCATATACATCATAATATGACACTGCAAAATATGGTATTACAAGCACAAGTACCATCAACAATGGAATAAGCCTTTTTGCTAATGCTCTCCTCATACAACTCCTCCATTCAGCCAGACCATTTATAAAATGCATACAAACAGCCGCTTAACAATAGCATAACAATCTATACTGTCGGATACCATTTTTATTTTTAAATAGGACTTCCACATATCATATACAATCACATAATATAATCTTCATATATAATACATAATCATATAATTCAATGCAGCAGTCCTATGTCTGGCTAATATTATCTGCTATACATTAGCATGCTTTCTTACGGCAAAGAAGCTTCCTAATGCACCTATTCCGATACCAAGAAGAATTCCTACTGGAACCAGTATTCTGAATACATCATTAACCGGCATAAATGCAAGAATATTCTGAAGTATCGAGAACTTATTCATAACAAAATTAATAATATTCTCATATACAAATCTAAGAATAACTATTGGAATAATTGAACCAACAAGTCCAATTACAATACCTTCTACGAAGAATGGTGCATTAACAAATGCATCTGTAGCACCTATATACTTCATAATAGAAATCTCTTCTTTACGGACAGTAATACCTATTACAATTGTGTTAGTAATAAGGAATATAGATACTGCAAGAAGAATAACTATAATTGCTATTGTTATGTAACTAACAAGTCTTGCGGCACTGGCAAGTCCACTTGCTGTTGCCTCTGAACGGTTAACCTGTCTTATACCATCAAGATTTTCAAGGTATGTTACAAGTGTAGCCTGACTTGAAGCTTCATTAAGATATATCTCATATGATGAAGAATTAGCAAGAGGATTATCATCCTTGAAACCTTCTGCAAGTTCTGGGTAATCTTTAAAATACTCAGCCTTGTAATTCTCCCACGCTTCATCAGCTGATGTATAATGAATTCTTGACACTTCATTACGCTGGCTTATCGTATCGCCAAGCTTCTTAATATCTGCGTCTGTAAGTCCTTCATCGAAAAATACTGTTACGCATACTTCATTCTCAGCCTTATGAATCATATACTGAAAATTGGATACAAGTGCATAGAATACACCAAAAAGGAATATACACGCTGTAATTGTTGCTATAGACGCAAGAGAGAACAATCTATTACGATAGATGTTCTTTAATCCGTCTTTAATATGATAAAATAACGATCTAATCTTCATAGAAATAACCACCTTTTTCCAAATCACTGATAATCTTGCCTTCGCTCATAGTAATAGTTCTCTTCTTCATCTGCTGAACTATCTCCATATTATGAGTAACAACAAGTACTGTTGTTCCCTGCTTGTTAACCTGATCTAATATCTTCATAATCTCATTAGAATTAGCTGGGTCAAGGTTACCTGTAGGCTCATCGCACAATAATATAGCTGGCTTATTAACCAGTGCTCTGGCTATGGCAACTCTCTGCTGTTCACCACCTGATAACTCATTAGGAAATGACTTATACTTATCAAGAAGTCCTACCATTGAAAGCATAGCAAGAACCCTGCTCTTAATCTTCTTATTAGGAGCTTCGACAACTTTCTGTGCAAATGCAATATTATCGTATATATTACGATCTGGTAAAAGTCTGAAATCCTGAAATACAACACCGATATCTCTTCTAAGATATGGTAACTTCTTTCTTGTAAGTTTATTAAGGTACTTTTTATTAACGTATATCTTACCCGATGTTGGGTCAAGTTCCTTAAGAAGAAGCTTTATAAGAGTTGACTTACCTGAACCACTCTTACCTACTATAAACACGAATTCTCCTTTCTGAACGTGAAGATTAATTCCGTTCAAAGCAGGAACTCCAGATGTATACGTTTTGGTAACATCTTCCATTATAATCATTATTAATATTCCTCCAAATTAGTATGTATCTTTACTTTCCATATATTTCATATATTTAACTACCATAAGTGCAATCTTAAATGTTATGGCATCATCAAACACTCTCAAATCAAGGCCTGTAGTCTTCTGAAGCTTATCTAGTCTGTATACAAGAGTATTTCTGTGGATATATAACTGTCTTGATGTCTCTGATACATTAAGGCTGTTATCAAAGAACTTGTTAATTGTTGATAATGTCTCCTCATCTAAATCATCAGGTGACTTTCCGTCAAATATCTCTCTTATGAACATCTGACAAAGTGGAAGTGGAAGCTGATATATTAAACGTCCAATACCAAGTCTGTTATATGCAACAACATTCTTGTCACTATAGAATATCTTGCCTACATCAAGAGCCATATTAGCTTCCTTGTAAGAACGTGATACTTCTCTTATATCATTAACAATAGTACCATAAGCAATATGAGCAGAACTCATAGCCTCTGTATTTAACATATCTATAATAACTTCTGCTGTCTTATCAAGGTCTTCGTAAGTTTCATTACTCTTAACCTCTCTGACAAGTATTATACTCTTCTCGTCAACTGCTGTGATAAAATCCCTTGTTCTTGAAGCAAATAAAGTTCTTATTGTCTCTAATGCATTAATATCTTTCTCGTGCTTAGTCTCAATAATATATACAACTCTCTTTACATCCGTATCAATATGAAGCTTCTCAGCTCTTGTATACATATCAACCCTTAGAAGATTATCAAGAAGAAGATTCTTTATAAAGTTATCCTTATCAAATCTTTCCTTATAAGCAACTAAAAGATTCTGTATCTGAAATGCTGCAAGCTTTCCTAACATAAATACATCATCAGTTGTTCCCTTAGCCAATATTATATACTCAAGATTGCCATCTTCAACAACCTTAAAGAACTGATATCCATTAACCACCTGACTATCTGCTGGTGAATCTATAAATACAAGTGCATCTGCTGTACATTCAGCAACATTATCAAATGTCTTAGCTACAACCTTGCCCTCTGCATCAATAACACATAAATCAACTCGTGATATTTCTTTTAACCCATCAACGGTTGTCTGTAAAATCTGATTTGAAATCATATTATACTCCATTCCTTCGCATCTTTTTGACATTTACTATATCATTGTAAAGCAAAATGACAAAAAAAAAAAGAGGAAATGTATAGAAATTATACACTTCCTCTAAATTTTATAAAATAATTATATTTAAATAATACAAATATCTAATTATGTATAGTAATTAGTGAGTAATTACCATTTCTGTTTCCTTGTCAAATACATGAAGTCTTGTAACATCCATAGCGAATTCAACTTCATCACCTGGACGAGCTGTTGTTCTAGGATTAACCTTAGCTGTACATGTAACATCACCAATTTCATAGTGAAGGTTAACTTCAGCACCAAGTAATTCATATACTCTGATTGTTGACTTAAACTTAGTATCCTGATGAGCAGCGATAAATTCTGGATCATCTTTAACGTCTTCTGGACGGATACCAACTACAACTGTCTTTCCAACATAACCTTCATCGATAAGCTTCTTGCTCTTTTCAGCTGGAAGTTTGATAACAACTTCTTCGCTCATCTTAAGAACTGCCTGTGAACCTTCCTGAGCTACTGTAGCGTCGATAAGATTCATCTGAGGTGAACCAATGAAACCAGCAACGAAA
>ULPO01031132.1_pt1 | contig 16177 bp, 27 predicted proteins | sample 1953611 | NCBI WGS metagenome assembly ULPO01 (sample SAMEA4835632, study PRJEB28245) | human gut metagenome | biome: gut microbiome; material: fecal sample | place: Denmark | collected 2008 | reverse complement strand
CCGCGTTTTTTCCGTTTTCGTTGTCCTCTTCGTCGTCCTCTTCCTCTTCATCGTCGCGGGTGGGCGGCTCTTCCGTTCCGTTATTACCCATCGAAAACGCTTTGAAGATAGAGGATTTTACGTCAAGGAAATTCCCTGTATGAATGAGTTTGCCCACCTGTTTTTCGGTAAGCTCTTCTTCGCCGTCCTCTGCTCCCTCATTCAGAAGTAGGGTAAGAAGCCAGCGAAGGTTTTTAATGCTGTCCTTTCCGGAAAGCGCTTTATCAAGGCGATCGAAGCCGCCGAATTTATCTTGCATTTCGTCGATCACGTTCAAACTGAAAAGAAGGTGTCTTTCCTTGTCAAGCGTGATCGGGAAGCGTCCGTCTTTAATTGCACTCATAAAATAATAAGCGGGAAGCCGTTTCCGGCTCCCCGCTGTACCTCCTTTCTTGTTATGCCGCCGCGTTGTTCGGCTCTCTTACCGTAGTAAACCACGCCGCCGCTACGCTCTCCGTAGGCAAAGCGACGTGTTCCGCCTTCCACAACCCGTCCGAACGTTTGATAAACTGTCCGACGATCTCCGGCGTAGTAAATTCGATACTATCGCCCTTTGTCGTGTAGTTTTCGGACGGGATCGCAAACTTCACCTTGTAAAGCCAAATGTACTTATAGGTTCCGCCCGCTTTTTTCGCGCGGAAGCCGATTGCGAAATAAGGCGGTTCGTCTGTGTCTGCGCCGTAAACCACCTTGTCGTCGTCCTGCTTCTGTCCAAGAAGGGCGGCAAGGTCAGCCGGAAGAAGGTCGTTGACGTTCAGTGTCAATTCTCCCGATACGAATTCCTTTACTACTTCGTCGGCTCCGTCGTCTGCGTAAAGGATCGCTTCCGCAACTTCCACGGAAAGCTCCGCCGAAATTGCCTTCGCCATTTTTACGGGCGTTCCGTATTCTTCTGCGCCGTCGTCGCCAATCGTAATAGGTGCGCGGTAAAGATCGCGCAATCCGATTGTTGCCATAGTCTTATACCTCCATATACTTAAATTCCACGGGGATATGATAATAACCCGTGCTTTCCTCGAACACTTCCGGATCAAACGTGATCCCGTAGAACCCCGCTTCCTTCAATGCTCGCTTTGTGTTCCGCATAAGCGCGATATAATCCACGCGGGAATAAATATCCGCCCTGTATGTGAATTCTTCCGCGCCGCTTTCATCGTCTGAAAAGTGCGTATCTTGTCCCACGACAATTTGATACGTGATAAAGGTTTTTGCCTTTCCGTCGTATTTCAGTCGTTTAACGGGACAACCCAGCTTTTCAAGCGTTGTTTTCACAAGTGTATCAACGTTCATTCTGCTTCGCCTCCCATACGCGGCGCATTTCTGCATTTACAGCGTCAACCGCCTTTGTGTTCGCCGCCGTGAACCACGGGCGCGCTGGCATATTCTTTCGCCCGTATTGCAGGACAAAGCCTTTTGTCGCGTTGCGTACCCCGTGCCGATCCTTTCCGTCCGGATATACTTCAACCATCTTTGCGTCGTCCCGCTCCTTGATTTTGGATACGATAACCGACGCGGCAAGATCGCCCGTACTCCTTCGGCTCCGAAACATTTTCCGGATTTCCGCTTTCTGTGCTTCCTGCATTACCGCGCCGCCAGCTTTCAGCATTTCCGGCACGGCTTCTTCTGCAATCTGCGCTTTTTGAAGCATTCGTTCTTGCAGATCGTCAAGCCCTACAACGTTAAATTTCGCCATTTCCGCCGCCTCCTTCCTCCGCGCCGTTCTGCGCTTCTGGAAAGCTGGAAAGCGTCAATTCCACAAGCTCTCCGTCGTTATGAATGTACGTCCGAAGAATGCGATAACGCTTCCCGCTCGAAACGGGATATTCTGCGATCATTTCGCCGTTGTATTCCATTGCGTAAACGTCGAATTTTACTTCGGCGACGTGTCCAGCCATTTCCGCTTTGTAGAATTCTGAATACCCTACGGATTTTTTATCGGCGAAAACCGTTGTCGCCGTTTCCGGCTTCATTATCGGGAAGCCGTGTTCGTTCGTCCGCTCCGAAGTTTCGGAAAGCGCAATCAGCGTTATTTGATCTCTCCAGCCCATTATCCGCCACCGCCTTCCGTATAGTCATCGGACAGCGACAAGGCACATTTCAAGTAATCGTAAGCCTTTCTGTGCCTTTCGCCTTCGCCGCCGAAGTTATCTTCGGATTTCGCGTACAGAATGATTGCGCGGTCTAAAAGGGGATCGCCCAGCGTTTCGCTGGACGATCCCGCATTTTCCGGAACGTTGATACCGACAAGCCGAAGATCAGCGATACCGGAAGCAATATAATCTTCGATTTCGTCGTTAAATACTGCGGCTGTTTTCCGCAAAGCCAGCTTTACCTTGTCAAGCATCATCGTTCAGCCCTCCATTATGCGTCGCCTTTAACCAGCTTCACGAAGGCTTCGCCGATCGCGGGCGTGCAATCGAAGATCGCAATACCGCTGTATTTGTAACTGTTCGTGTCGATGTCATAGGCGTTCTTCACGTTAATATCTTCCGCAAGGTTTGCGCATACCTTCTTGAAGTCGCCCAAGAAGGCTTCGTGTTCCTTCACGTAGTCGGACAGAAGAACCGGATAGCCGTAAACGAAGTAGCTGTTGCCCTGCACGGTTACAATATGGTTCTTGCTGGTGTCCTGCAACGGCATAAAATCCGTAAACAAGGTTTTCTTGCTCATAACGAATTTTGCGTTACGGTCGTATCCAGCGTTCAGAAGCCCGATCAGCGTTTGCACGTTTGCGGCGGTAAGGGAACCGGCTTTTGCTACGGTAACGCTGTTCGTTGCGCCCCAAGTGTTTGCCTTGTCAATGCCCTTCGGCTGGGAAGAACCTGTTCCGTTAATGAAGAAATCTTCAACCTTGCGGGCGATCGCCTCTGCAAGCATATCAACGATCCAGTTTTCAAATGCCGCAATGCTCATTGTCATAACGGTATCGGAAATCTGAACCAGCTTGATAATCTCGTATCCGGTCAGCGTTACGGTGGTAAGGGTATCAGCCGCCGCCGTAATAGCTGCGTTTTCCTTATGGATCGCCGCATCGTTGTTCGTACCCTCAACGGCGAACTTCACCGCGCCTTTGACGTGCAGAAGGGTAACTTCGTTCAGCATCGGTGCAAGTTTCTTTACCTTGCTGATAATCTCGTTCGCGGTCTGTGTCGGCACAACCTCCGCGCCCGTGCCGCTGGCATTCGCGTATGCGCGCTTCTCTGCGTCGGTAAGAGGAAGGCGGCGAAGGTTTTTCAGCCACGCGGAACGGTATTCGGGCGTACCGAAGGGATCGTCCGGATCGGCGTTGTCCTGTTTCTGCTCGAAGGTGCGGGAAACAATGCCCGCACCCATTGCGATATTGTCCAGAATGCCGTTGCGCTTCTCTGCGGCGGCAATCAGTCCGGCGCGCTCTTCGGTAAGCTCTTTTGTTTCCTTCTCCAGCGCGTCGATTTCCTCGGCTTTCATAGCGTCGCCGCGCTCTTCGATCTCCTTCTTGATAGCCGCAAGGCGGGCTTCAATCTCTTTAATTCTCATTGTGTTAAACCTCCATCATAAGTTTGATTTTTAGAATTTGCTTCCGGCGCTCCAACCGCTCCTGCTGTTCTCTCTCGATCACTCCGTCGAAATAAGAACGCGCCGAAATATCGGTATCGCCGTTCGCCGGATAAGATACCGCCGAAACGTCGTAAACCTTCTTGATCTTCAAGATTGTTCTTGTGTGCGTGTCTTTGTTATATGCGTCCTCTGACACGGTGAACGCCCACGACATTTTGCAAATAAGCCCCGCGTCAATGCTTGCATAAAGTCGCTTTGCCTCTTCCGTAAGGCTCAAATTTGCGGCAATAAACAAGCCGCCGTCCTGCGGTTCCAAAAGCAGGGAAGGCGGCTTATTCTTTGCCATCTTGTTTCGGGCGAATACCATTCCGGAATGGTCGAACTGCATAATCACGTCGGACAGGTCAGCGCCCACAAGGGCGTTACGGTCGATTACCTCGCAATATTTGATCCCGCCGTATTCGTACATAACATACGGCTTATCAAACGTCGTTGCGAAGCCTTCGACGTAGAAATCTGTATCAAACCTCTTGTTCTCCGTCCCCTGTGGGATCATCAACGGCTGGAACATTTGACGGTATTCCCGCCCCTTCACTACTGGCATTCGGTACAACCTCCTTTCCCAATTCTGATACTTCCGCGTATTCCTTGCGAATATAATACTTGTCCCCATCTTCGACGTGCGACATATTCCAAATATCCATAACGCCATTGCGGTTGAGCAAGCCACGGTCAAATAGTTGTGTGCTGATATTCAGCTTTGTATTATTGCTTGCGTATTGAAGCCTGTTCGCGGTAAACGTGATCGCGTTCCCGAAGGACAATTCCCGCTGTGTATAGGTCATATTCGACATAACCAGCGAAAGCTGAATTGCGAAAGGCTCGATTTTGCCTTCGTAATAAGCGTTCCATTCGTCCTCGTTATAGCTGTTCTGAATAATTTTCGCGTTTGTCCCGAAGTAGTTAAAAACATTTTCGTTGATCTGCGCCATCTGCGCCGCGTTCACGGTGACCGGCTTGCTTTCGATCGGCTTCACGTCTGCGAATTTACTGTCGTAGATCACCATTCCGGATTGATTATCCGCCGAAAGGTTATCCGCCGTGAAGCGTTTTCGCTCTTTCGTAATATCTTCCGGTTTTAGCATATTCGCAACCTTCGCCAAGAACCGGACGGAAGCCGAATTTTTAACGCCGTTGATAATGCCTTGATTTTGTGTATGGATCAACTGCATTGTAGGGCGAAGCGCGGCGTTGCTCTCTCCGAAGAAGTCGTCCTTGTACTGAAATTGCGTCAGCACGCCGACGCGCTCGAACTCGATTGCCGCTTTCTGCCCGTTTGCGAAGGTGTACCGCAAGAAGGGCGCGCCCTTGTATTCTACAACCTCACAACGCTGAGGAAGTAGGGGATAATAGCCCGCTATTCCTCCGTATTCATCTTCGATCGGAACAATGAACGCCGTATTATTCACCGAAAGGATCGTTGCGATCCTGTAAATAAATTTCGACGTGTCCATAAATGGATTAGGGCGGAACTGCAATACCCTTTCAAGGTTCTTGTACGCTGTCCCGCTGATCTCCGGTTTCAGTTTTGAACAGAAATTCGCGAACGAATGAATAGCCGCCCGCGTAAGCTCCATTTCGTAAAGGCTTTCCGGCGCGTTCGTGAAAACGGGCGAATACCCGTTAAGCATCTTGAAGTATCCTTCCGCTTGAATATCCGAACGCGGCTTCCGGAAAATCGTTTCAAAAATTCCCATAGTTTTTATCACCCCGCATTTTTCAGCATTTCGCCGATCTCGTTATAATACTTCTGCCGTACCGTCATAGCGTCAATCACGGAAACGAAGCCATCAATACGCGCCCGCTGTTCAATCTTTACCGGACGGAACTTCCGCGTTTCCATATTGTGTTTTAACGCAACGTTCAAGAAGTGCGCTTTCAGAAGGTTATTATCTGCGATCTTGAAATTGCCGTCTTTGATTATGCCTTCAAATTCCCGAATAACAGGCGCAAGGTTTTCACCCTGCCATACGTCGTCCGTCTGGAAGCCCGCCGCCTTCAAGTCGTCGATCAGATATTGCGCGCTGTAACGGTCGTAGCCGATTTTTAGAATATATATGCCGTACTGATCCCGAAGGGTAGAAAACCATTCGTAAACGTCCCTGTAATCAACGTGATTTTCGCCGGATAGCTTCACAATCCCTTGCTTTACAAATATATCATACGGCACGCCGTCCACCGCCTGTGCGGTTTCCAGCCTGTTTGCTGGCATAAAGAATTGTGCGAAGGCATACAGAACCCCGCCGCGCTCGATAATAACGCTTGCGGCTGTAAGATCGGTCGTTTGTGATAGATCGATACCGCCCACGGCGTAATTGTCTTTGAAATCCTCCAGCTTGATTTTCTCGCCCGCTCGATCTACAACAACGTAATCAAGCCAAGCAACGGAAGAATTCTGCTTGATATTGCAGTATTTGCAAAGGAATTCCGCCCGCTTTGAAAGGCTCATTTCTGCAACTGCGATTTCTTCTTTGAAGAACTCCGGCGAAACAGAAACGCCCATATTCGGATTTGCTTTTTTAAGCTCTTCAAGGTCGTTCCATTTCTCCACGTCGTCAATCATATAAAGTAGGGGAAGAAGGCGGCGTTCCTTGCTTCCGCCTTTTAGAAACGCCGTAGATCGTGCCATCAATTCGTCGAAGATACCGTCGTTTTCATATCCCGCCGTACTGATAGACAAGATCAGCGGCTGTCGGCGCGCGCCAAGCGCGGATTTCATTACTTCGTATTGCTTCAAGCCGCCGTCGCCGCGCCAAGATGCGACTTCATCGTTCACGACTAAATGCGGATTGAAGCCATCCGATTTCTTCGCGTTGAACGCAAGCGGCTTTATCGACGTGTTGCTTTCCTCGATGTAAATATCCGAACGGCGCTTCTTCGCAAGCTCCGAAAGCTCCGGTTCTTTTTTAATCATCTGGAAGAAGTTATCGTAAACGATGTTCGCTTGTTCCAGCTTCGGCGCAAGGCAATAAATCTTCGCCCCGTATTCGCCGTCAAGATATGCCATATACGCGATCACGGCGGATGCGAAAAGCGTTTTGCCGTTTTTCCGCCCGATCACAATAAAGACTTCGCGGAATATCCGCACGTTATCTTCGTCAACTATCCCGAAGATCAGCGATACCGCCGCTTTCTGCCATAGCTCCAATTTCAAAAGATCGGTTCGCCCCTCGCAATGGTGGCAAAAGTTTTCGATAAACCGGATCGCCTTGTTTGCCTTCTTCGCGTTGAAAAGAAAAAGCCCGTTTTGAAGCCCGCTAACGATGTATTCATAAATCAGCCGCACCCATTTTCCGACGACAATTTTTCCCGTCGTTATGCCGTCGAAATACTCGTAAATGTAATTTGAAAACGGCATTTTTATTCGTCCCGCAAGGCTTGCAGACGGCTTTCTTTTTTCTTTTCGGGCGGCACAAGCTCGCAAAGCTGTTTTATTATGGCGGCGTGATTTTTCGTCATAGCGATATGCGTTTTTACTGCGTCGCTTTGCTTCGTCCCGCTCTGATTTGCGCCGTTTTGGTATTCGACGGTGTAGCCCTCTTCGTTTATGATTTCCTGCAACTCTTCAAGGGATACCGCCATAAATGCGGCGTTGCGGATAAGGCTTTCGACGGTCTGCAACTTGTTTTTGTCCAAGTCGCGGAAAACCCGCTTCAATCGGTTTATCTCTTTCTTGATTTTTTGATCTTTCGTTAAGTCCTTCTTTGTCGTCATAAATATCACCCCTTTTCCGGCGATACCCACACCCCTTTTTCGCGTACACCCGTTATGCGCGCGCCTGCGGAGTTTTTTTAACCTCCCGCCCTCGGTGTTCCACCCTCCCTAAATTCTCGGCGAATAGGGGGGAGTATCACGTTTCCGTTTTCGTCAAACGAATATCGCTTTTTCCGCCTTGATTTGTGATGTTCTTTGTTATGGCAATCTTGACATAGCGCTTCGAGATTATCCCACGAAAGCGCAATGTACGGATCGTTTACGTTCTGCTTCGTCAAGTATGTTTTGTGATGTGCAATCTTCGCGGCAACGGGATTGTGCGGCGTAGAACAGCGTTCGCACAAGTAGCCCTTCGATTGCAAGAAGGCATCACGGCAAGATCGCCACGCCTCACTGTTATAGAACTGCTCTGCCCACGGCTTCATACTCGCACCTTCCTTTCCCGCGCATAATAAAAGCGCCCTTCCGGATTGCTCCGAAAAGGCGCTATTCGTGCGCTTGCGTTTTGCGTAAAAATTCATCGTAAACAGTATAGCATATAAATATACCCCGTTCCACCCCTCGATATTGTCGCGATATTGTCACTTATTCGCCCGCCCTGCGCCTATACGTTGCCGCACTTACCGCCGCCGCGATCCCGAATACGCATACTGCCATATCGTTTACAATCTTGTTCCGCCATCTGCACGCGGTCTTTACACCTTTCAGAACGCCCGCTTCTTCAAGCTCGAAGGCTAATTCCTCCCACGTGTATGGCTTTCCATTCTCGCGCGGCTTGCCTTCGTAGTCCTCGCCGAAGTAGTACATACGAACCACGGTGAATTCCTTGCGGTCGCGGTAAAGGTTTATAGCCCTCTCCAGCCGCTCGAAGCCGTACTTTGTTTCCCGATACTGCCGCCTTTTTTCTTCCTGCATTTCTGCGATAATATCCGCTTCGGTTTTCTGCTCGTAATATCCTGTGCTTTTACTGCCCGCCGCGAAGGTCTTTCGCCCTGCGTGATATTCTACTTCGCAATAGCCTTCTTCATCGGCGACAAGTGCCGCCAGCTTCTTGTAGTTATACAAAAGTGTTTCCATAGCCTTGAAGTAATTCACATACGCGCCCGCCGTGTTTTTGTACGCTTCATAAGCGCCCGCGCGGGCGGCTTCGTTGATCGCTTCTCGTACCTCTTCGGAAATTCCCGCTTTTTTCTTCGCCATTTTCAGCCCTCCGTTTTCTGCCGTAGATAGTCGGTAATCACGCTTGCGGCTTCCTGCCATCCCTTGCAGATTGCCGCCGCGTATCCCTGTTTCAAAAGCCCGTTGATCCAGCGCACCTGTTCTTCGCTAATCCTTCCGCCGCGCTGTCGTTTAAGCTCAATGTATAGCCCGTGACTTGCCCCGCGTGCAACCGGAAGGCAAAGATCGGGAACGCCGGATTTCACGCCCTGCGCCCGAAGGCGTGCCGCTTCGATCTTGTTCCGGCTCCCGCCGTTCGGAACGTGGTACAAAAGCGCCAATTCCGGAAATCGCCCCGTTTGAAGTCTTGCCCACTCAAAAAGGGCAATTTGTTCTTCCGCCTCCGTAGGGATAGGGAAGGAAGGTGCTTTATTTTTCTGCATTTTGCGATCCCTCCCGTTCCCAATCCTCGAAAAAGAAAAACGGCTTGTTTTGCGCGATCGCTTCGCCAAACTCATATTTCGCGCCTTTGCTCTCTTTCCAATCCGGAAGGAAGCATACTTCGGCGCATTCATTCAGCATTGCGCCCGTCATTCGCATATAGGCTTCCCACGCGAAACCCTCCGAAGGCAATAGCGCCGGATTGACGACGATAAAACCGCCTTTTTCCAGCTTCTTCTGCGCTTCATAGAATTTTGAACGGTAGAACGGATCGCCCGTAATCTTTCCCGCAAGGTAAACTGTCTTTTTCTGCATCGTGTTTCCTCCCTTCGTCAAAACAGCTTTGTTTGTGCCGCCTTTTCCTGTTCCTCCAGCAGATCAAACAGGCGGATTTGTGCTTTCTCTGTTTCAAGCCGCTTGTTCGCCGCCTCAAAATACTTTGCGTTTATTTCAAAGCCAACGTAATCAAGCCCGCCAATCCTGTGGCAAGCGATAAGGGAACTTGCGCTTCCGGCGTGCGTGTCTAAAATCTTCATACCCTTTCGGGCAAATAGGGACAAAACCCATTCATACAGCTTCACGGGCTTCTGTGTTGGGTGTATTGTCCCTTCAATTTGCAATTCAACGCGGTTCAAGGTAAAAATCCGCGTCGGCGTGTCAAAGCTGGTGTATGCAAGCTCACAATCAGACATTGAAAGCCCGCGTTGCCCCTTATCCCATACAAGCCAGCCTTTGTGCGCCTGTTTCAGCACCGGAACAAAGTAATTCCCGCCCCAAATGATTTGATTTCGGGATACCCGTTCAAGCTCTCTGAAATATTCTTCTGACGGCGGTTCATTGTCCCAGCCTTCCCGCGAATGCTCTTTCCTGTTGTGCTTCGGATTTCTGCAAACGCGCTTCCGCTGTCCGTCAATCCCAATCCCGTAAGGTGGATCAACGATCGCAAGATCAAAGAAGCCGTCCGGAAACTCCTCCATTCCCTGCATACAATCCAGATTATAAAGCCTATTCAATTCAAGCAACGTCGATCGCCTCCTTCCGTTCTCTTTCTCCCGCCCCTCCGCCCCTCCCGCTGGGAGGGGAACAGGCTCAAAGGAATAAAGCCCGCCCCGATCTGTTATGCACATTTCCCCAGCCTTCATTGTGGAAAAGTTGAAGCCGCCTTGATAGATTTTCTTTCCCCGCCGCTGTCCTGTTTTCTATCACTCACGGATCGCCCCGTAAAGGTCAAGCGGCTTTGCCGTGCTTCGCAACCTTGACGGGCTGATCCTCTCGTGATCTTCGATAAACAGGCGACGGGGAATAAATGAAAATCTATCTCGAAGGCTTCTTCTGTGATCGAAGCTATGCTTCGTCGCCAAACGTTACACATTTACAAGGCTTTATAAATGCTGATCCGAAATCAGCTTTTGCCGTCCTTTGCCGCTCGTTTGCGTTTCCGCTTCGGCGGCTCTAACACATACTTAAAATAAAGGTATCCATACTTTGTGCTTTTCGTTTCTACTAATATATAGCCCTTCGGCGGGCGCGGCGGCTTGCTCTCTGTGTAAACCCTTTTCGCAACGGTCGGCGTTTCCCGTTCCGGCTTCCGCGCGTTGCGCGTCTGCTTCCAACGGTGTCCGCCCTGCTCCGGTGTCCAATGGTCGAAAAGGTAATTCGCAAGCCCCGTGTAATCCTGTCCGTGATCTACGCCGTCGTAATAATTGTGTTCGCGTAGATGGTCGATCCGGACGATACTTCCGTAAATCCATTGTTTCTTGATCGCTTCTTCCGGTACGCCGTCCGAAAGCATATGCGCGTGAATTCTGTTCGTGTTCTTGCCGCGTCCTAAATAAATAAAGATCACGGCATCGGGGAAGGCGTATTTCAGCCGCCGCACGAATAGATCGCGTATCCGCTTCGCTTCCTTGAAGGTATGTACTTCGTTTTCGTTGTCCAGCGTCAGCGTGCTATATAATGAACGCGGGGAAAAGTTTTCATTTACCAGCCGCGCGTGTTTTCTTCTTGATATTCCGAGCCGGTGTTGTTCCCGTTCTTCCTCTGTCTTAAATCGCGGGCGCGGTTCAGCCTTCTTTATATCGGTAAGCCTGTCCGATATGTTGAAAACTTCCTGTTCGCATACAGCGCCCGAAAATATCCTTCTTTTTACTCTCTGCATACGTCAAGCCGCCTTCCTTTGACAAGAAGCCGCCTTCGTGCTATAATAACAAATGTATTGAATAGCCTTAAACGGCGCGCCCCTCAACGGGGAAGAACCGTCCTGTACGCCCATACAGGACGGTTCTTTTTTTGTCTATCCATTGTTAAGCCCTTCGCCTTGCACGAAATCTTCGCATTTCGTTTCTTCGCAAGGTTTGAAGCGCATTCCATCCGCACAACCGACGCACGGGAAAGGGCGTATCCCGTCCGGCGTGTATCCTTCGCGGATTTTCTCGCATTCCTCCAGCCGTTCGCATTGATCGCACCAGCACTTCCGGCAATCCCCAATTTCAGTTTTTACCGGATCACGCTTCAACGGCTCTTCGGTTTCGTGTACCTCTTTAATATCGTTTGCCGCCTCCATCACGTCGTAAGCGTCCATACCGTCTTTGAAGCCTCGAAGCAATGCGGCGAACATAAACCCGATTGCCGCGCCAGCTTCTTCAAGCGTTGCCGCGTCGATCTTGATTTCGTCCATTTCCGTTACCTCTCTTCCTGTCGATCCTGCAAGTGCGGATAATTGCCACGATTACGCAATATACGATCAGCACCGCCACCGCAATACAAGCGATCCCGCAAAGCAGGAAGAAGGCGTTTTGCATAAATTCAAACATTGTCATTGTGAATTACCTTCCTTCCTCGAAAACCTCTTCCGGCTGAATGTTCCACGCCGCCGCAATATGCTTCATCATATCCACCGCTTCGGCGCGCTTCTTCATATCCCCGTCAAGGTAAGATTTCAAGATTTCAGATTTCAGAACGCAAAGCGGGCGAACGCCCCTGACCCCATTCCACGCGCGGTGGCTGTTGCTCAGCGTGCCGCCGGAACTGACGTAGCGGACGTAAGGATTTTTCGGGCTGTCCGGCGTAGCTGTCCACCACCAAGTATCCGGAAGCGCCGGAATGTTGCCGCGAAGAAGCCTGTATTCGTCGCACGTGATAAGCCCGACACGGACGCGATCTCCGCCGTAGTCCCTCAAACCGTCGTCGGCGGTCAAGTCAACGTTGAAATGCTCGAACATTTCTTCCGGTGCGCCCTCTGCAATCAGCCTTTTCAGAAATTCGCCGTTCAAGAACTCGCGAATATCGGACGCGGCAAAATCGTTTCGGTTCTGCGCGTCGAATGCTCGTTCCCCGATACACTCCGAAGCAATACACTTCACCCAGCTTTCGGCGGTCTGAATAATCGTGAAGGCGATCCCACCGATCTTAATTTCCTGTTTCGGCGCGAAGCCGTGTTTGTTCTCTGTCATATTAAAAAGCCCCTTTCTTATATAAATAGGTATGTCCGCACCCGCTCGCGGGTGTTTAACACTTCTTGCCGCCGTGTCTGTACGGGCGGCTTTTGTTGTATTCGTGCTTCTGTGAAATTGCCGTGTCAATGCGAATTTCGGCATATCCGCAATAATCAAGGACGCGAATAATCACGTCGGCAAGCTCGATCGGTATTCCTTCCGGCTTTCCGTTGTTTCCGGCGTAAACTTCCGTAGGCAAGCGCCCGTTTCGGTATTCTTCCAGTGCTTCGGATACCTCCGAATGAATGAGTGCCAAAACTTCCGGAAATCCGCGTTCTTCGTCCCACCAGCCGTGATCGACGGCGTTTTCGTGAATTTGCTTTGCAACCTCGTTAATTCCTGTCATTGTTTGCGCTCCTTTCTTCGTCGCTGTTGCTTTCGCCCGCGTCCCTTTGACAATCGCACGTTTCCCCGTTGTCAAGGTGTGCGCCGCAATGGTCGCATACTTTGTATTTCAATTCTTCTGTACCTCCGTTCTTTGAAATAATTAGACGGCGCAAGCCGTCCGCGCATAGCGTCAAGCCGTGTTCGCAAAGGTAGGCGCGGCGGCGTTCCGCCTCTGCCGCCTCCCAGCCGCAATGCTCGCACCCGCTACAATCTTTTTTCTTTGCCTTTTCCGGAAGTGTGCATATATATTCCACGTTCACACCTCCAGCCGCATAACCTTTTTGATCCGTGCATCAAGCACAAGAACCCGCGTCCCGTCCCCGATACGCCTTTCAATGCTTTGTTGCATTTTCTGCATATCCTCTTCACGAAGGAACGTTTCTGTCATAAGGATTAAAAGCCCGTTGCCTTTCAGCCCTTCAACCTCTTTCACGGGAATTTCTGCGCCATCTGCGCGTCTGAAAAATAAGCCTTCGTTCATTGCTTCACCCGCTCCCCGTTATAGATAACTACCATAGAAGGGAAGGGCGCGGGATCGCTCGCGTTCCCTTCGTCGTCTGTGAAGCGAAGCCGCCCGCGAACGAACCGGATTTCCGCTTTCCCGTATATGTAATCGTGAAAATAGATCGTATCCGTCCGCGCCGGAATAAGTAGCACAATAGCGTACCCCCCCCCCCGATCGCTTCTTCGTATGCCTTCTTTACCCACTTTCCGATCTCGCGTCCATAAGGCGGATTGCAGAAAACCGCGCCGCCGCGATCCCAGCTTTGCGAAAGCCCGTCCGTTTCCGGCGTATAGTAAAGCGGGCATTTTGCTGTTTGTCGGTCGCCGCCGCGTCAAGCACGAAGCCGAATTCCTCGTTCAGACGGTCGAAGAAGTCTTGTGGCGTACACCAGTCCATTTTCTTTGAAGATAGAAGCGCACTATTCACCGCCGCCAGCCTCCTTTTCATCGGAATAGAGGCGGACAATCGCCGCAACCTGTTCAAAGTCCAGATAGACGGGCTTGTTTTCCGTGATCCCTTCAATATTGTATCCGGTCGCCTGTCCGAAGCCGTTTTGCTTGATCGTGAACTTGTCGCACTTGATAGCGAATTCCGAACCGCTCTTCAAGATAACGCGGATCGTCATTTTATTCATTGTCCGCCACCTCGCTTTCACCCTCGACAATCTCACCCGTAGCGGGATCGACATTCAAGGAATATTGTTCCGGCTCTGCGGCGTGTGCCAGCGCTTTCTCCCGATCCCGAAGGTCAAGGGAAAGAACGCATTGTTCCGTAAGCCTCTTCAAGTTATCGACGAACTGCTGGCTAATTACGTCATATGGCGTAATCACTGCTTGAAGCAGGAAGCCCGCTTTCGCTACGATGTAGGGCGTTCCGCGCGGCGTGATCCGCTCGTAAAGCTCCAGCACGTCTAAAATATCGGATACGGGCGAAAGATAGCGGCTTTCGATGAACACAAGCCCGCGCCGCGTCTGCAACGGCTTCAAAGTCTTTCCGGAATAGGCGATCGAAATTGCTTCCCGCTCGACGGGCTTTTCGTTTGCGTCCGTGTCCTCGAAGCTGATTTCCGAAGGAATGCCCGCTACTTGAACAAACCAATCTTCCCGCTGTTTTTCTGGAACGTCGAAGATCGTTAAAAGGCTTTCTTTATCCAGCTTCGGAAGCCCTGTTACCGGATAAGCCGCCGCGCCGTCGCCTATGTACTGAATAACGCCGCCACTTTCGCCGTACCGCTCATAAATAACGGCGTATTTGTTCTTCTTGCAGATCGCCGCGATATTTTTAATCTTCATCTTTTGCCACCTCGCTTTCGTCTGCGTCGTTCCGCTCCGGAACGTTTACACGGTCAACGCGAACCGCCAGCATAATCTGACAACCGCAACGCGGGCAATCCATAGCGTTAAACCGTGTAGGTGGTTTTGTCAGCGCGTCCACAAACGCGCGCGGTTCCTCTGCAACGTAGATTTCTTCCTTCTTTGGCGTTATACGGTATCCGCAAACGCCGCACGTTATTTTCTTTGAAAGCATATTGAATAGCCCCTTTCTGCTTAATATCTGCCGTAAACCCGAACGACGGTGAAGGGCTTGTCCGCCTTCGCCGCCGTTACGATCGCCGAAGTCATAAAGGATACGCGCAAGAAATCCCGCGCCGCCCGTTTTGCAAGCCTCCACGTAATCATTCGCGCGTTAGGTTCCTGCATTGCGTCGCCGTCCAGCGGATACTCGCAAATAAGAACCGTGTTCCCGAACGGTCGCCGCGCTGGGCGTTCCTTCATAAATTCTTTGTTGCCCTCTTTGCACTTCACAATTTCAAGCGCCTTCGGAAACTGCCAGCCGCTGTCCTGCTTCTTTTCTTTTGCCATTGTTCGCCGCCCCTTTCTTCAAAGCTGAACTAAATTCAAAACCGCAAGAAGCCGATCCGTAATCTGCTTCCGGCACAACTGCTTCAATATCGTTTCTTCGTTTGCGTCGTAGTTTTCTGTAAGCGTTACGAAATACTTCAATTCCGGATTTGCCCTTTGCCGAAGCCCAAGACAGAAAAGAAGGCGATCCGTTACTTCCGCTTTGATCGGATAAACGGCAATTTCTCCCGTGTACTTGTCGATTTCTCTACAAACGCATATCATTTCGCCCATATCCGCGCCCCTCTCTAATCGTTATAGGGATTTTGCAAGCACCAATCCCACGTTTCAGCGTCTTTCCAGCCGATCGTGAAATGATTGTTCCGCCCGTCGCCCGTGAAATACAGATATTCAACCGGAAGGACGCGTCCGACGTTTGTTCCTCCGTCCCGCTCCGCGTGATAGCGGATCAGAACGTCAGCCGCCAGCGTTGCAAGCTCCGGAAGAACGGGATAATCCGCCGAATATCCGGCGAACTGATACGGCGCTTCCAAAACCTCCAGCACGGTATCCGGAAAACGGGGATCGTCAACGCGGTTCAGTACACACCAAACGCACGCGGCTTTTTCCATATCCGAAGCGATCCCGCGCGCTTCTCCGTAAAGCATTTTCGCAAGTGCTTCAACCTCCGCCGCGTCCGGTATGTATTCCTGTTCTTCCGGCTCCGGCGCAAGCGTCAAAAGCGGGGAAGGGGATATAATCGGCGTAGGCTCTCCCGAATATCGTTCCGCTTCCGCTGTCCCGCTCCACGGCATAAAGGCGGCAAGCGGGATCGCGACAATCACTATTGAAAGCGCCGCCGCGATCCGTCTTTGTTTCCTCTTCACAACGCCACCCCGCTATCCGCTTCAAGGGATAGCCACCATTCCGGATTGTTCCGGAAGCGCTCATTCGGGCAAGCGTCGCAATTCTCCGCCGCGCACCCGCTACAATATCGCTTT
>ULPO01005010.1_pt1 | contig 17709 bp, 16 predicted proteins | sample 1953611 | NCBI WGS metagenome assembly ULPO01 (sample SAMEA4835632, study PRJEB28245) | human gut metagenome | biome: gut microbiome; material: fecal sample | place: Denmark | collected 2008 | reverse complement strand
CATCACGGATTTGGCCAGCTTGCCGCGCAGGCCGGACTCCGCCGTGCCCCGGGCCATGCCGGAGACGAACTGTCCGCCGGGCTCAGCAAAGGAGGTCACGCCGGAGCGAATCAGCTCCAGGCTGGTCATCAGCGTGGATACATAGGAGTCCTCCTCCGTCATGCTGCTCTCAAAGGGCCACATCCGGTCGTGGAGCCAGCAGATGAAATCAACATCATCGCCTACGCCCCGGGAAATCTGCTGGGAGGTGTGCACGTGAGTGTTCACAAACCCGGGCAGTACATACTTGCCCTGCAGGTCAATGACCTCCGCGTCGGGCTTCACCAGCCTGGGGTCAACCTTACCGACCGCCGTAATGCGGTCATCCTCCACCAGCACGCCGCCGCCGTCAAAAACGGTGTCCTGCTGATCCATGGAGACGATGTAGCCATTCTTCAAATAGGTTTGCATGAGATCCCTCCATCCAGATACTTGTCAAGCTGCTTCATAAATGATATACTTACCTTACAACCTATAACAGTTATAGGTTCAAGCCCTAATTTTGATTTTTCCGGATTTTCTGGTGTTCTCACAAAATCCTGCTGTTATACCCCGGAAAAATGGGAGGTTTTTTATGAAAGAATTTTTGACCATCGGGGAGCTTGCCGACATTTTCAATATGGATGTCCAGCTGCTGCGCCATTATGACGCCAAGGGCCTGCTGGTGCCGCAGGTGCGCAACAGCGAAAACAACCGCCGCTTTTACCACTTCGATCAGGTCTATCCCTTGGCCACGATCCGGTATCTGCGGCGACTGGACTACTCCCTTGCCCAGATCAAGGCTTTTCTCCACAGCAACGGTCTTCGTGATAACCTGCAAATGCTCTCCCGGCAGGCGCAGCAGCTGCGCCGTCAATGCGATGAGCTGAATGCCACCATCCAAATCATCCAGCAGAAGGTGGAGTTTATCGAGAGGGAACAGGCGGTCAGCCAGCGGGATAAATTCTATGTCCGCACCTTCCCGCGTCGCGCCTTTCTGCACATCGGCGAGGAAATCAACCTTTTTACCCATGAGCTGTTTTACTTCTATCCCACCGTAGGCTTTTATCAGGGACAGCGAAAATGGTTCGGCGCCTATCTCTATGAAGATACTCCCGCCGAGGCCCGCCGCCTGCCGGATTTGATGGCCGACCAGCCTGTTTCCTATATTCCTGCCGGGGACTATCTCTGCGGCTATCACTACGGACCGTATCTCACCATTCAGGACTCTATCGACCGCCTGTTTGGCGAAGCTTACCGACGTAAGCTGCCGGTGGATGACTGTGTGATCACCCCCAATATCGTGGATCAGTGCTGCGAGGGACACCCGGATAATTATATTACCGGCCTGGAGGTGCGCATCCTCTCCCTGGATGAACAAAATGAAAAAAAGTCCTTTGCGGCCATTTCCAAGCCCGAGGACATATAGCTGCACAGCAGCCCTCACGGTTATGCCGTGAGGGCTGCTGAGTTATTGGCTTATTCTGCAAAAACATCCCAGCCAAGCCGGACATACAGCTGTTTCCGATGAGTGCGTAGGGGGGCCATCCCGTTTAGATCATGCTGCCTGCACGATCTGGCCCTGTTCAAAAAAGGGACTTCCTAGTTGCCTGTTTATGTATCACGCCTGTCCAAACAGGTGCATCACCGATCCAATATTTTTTCAGATTCTTCCCTTGGGTACCTTTTAAAATGCTATACTAACCTAACAGAAGAAACGGCCTTGCAGGTGGCGGAACGGGTGCCTTTTGAGGCAAAATGGCGCCTGCTGGCGAGAGTGGGAGTCCGCTGCTATATTCTGATTTCCAATGTATCGGGTGCAGTAAAGGTAGCCCCACTGCAAATTCTTCAATTTCCGGTGATACTGCCGCACAAGTTTCAGGACGCGGAGAAGTTCAATTTGCAGTTCTCGGACTTCTCAGAAATCACCGAAACAGCGGACAAGCTGCGCTGGCTTCGCTACCAGAAAGGACTGCGGCAGAGAGACGTTGCAGACTACGCTGGGATAGACCGGAGCACCTACGTCCACTATGAGGAATACGGCAAAGACCTCTATCCGCCGGAGCACATGGAGAAAATCGCGCAGCTTTTTGAAGTGCCGGTGGAAACGCTTCTGGATATGAACCTTGTGGGGCCAAATTCAGCGAGAAACATATGAAAAACGGGCAGACCGGCGTTGAATGCCGGTCTGCTCGTTTGCTATGTATTATTGCTGCGCTTTCAGATGCTTCACGGCGGTGTCTACCAGCTCCAGCTTCTGCTCCGTGGAACAGGGCAGCTTCTGGACATTTTTCAGCGCCTGCTCGGACTGGAACTTCGCCAGCTCCTGCCCAAGCTCCTGCTGCGCCTGCTTTGATTTCGGGAAGATCAGAAATACTTCCATGGCTGCCCTCCTTTCCAGAGCGTTTTCTGCTTCAATCTATGCGTGTGTTCCGGAGGCTATGTAGACAAATAGAACTCGATTTCGCGGCTGCGAGGGAAATCGTATTGCCGCGTGGCTTTGACGGTGCGGGAGTGCTTGCAATTCAAGGGCTTTTCGCCCCTGAATTGTCTACGCCCGAGCGCCGTTTACGGGCGGATTTCGCCTTCTGCTGGCGATGAATGATATCTTAGAAGATGTCAATTATAAATACCCGGCAGGAGATAACTATTTTGCTTATACAACGCGCGGGTGTCCCAATCATTGCTCTTTTTGTGCGGTTCCGATTTTAGAGCCAAACTTTCATGTTACAAACAACATCGTTGAGCAAATCAAAGTAATTGATCAGAAATATGGTCCTAAGCAGCATCTTCTTTTGCTGGACAATAACGTGCTGAATACACCTAATCTTGAGTCATTGGTCGATGATTTGTGTGCCGCAGGGTTCGGGCGCGGCGCAAAATATGTAGATCCGGGTACCTACAATATTGTGATGATACGCTATCACAACGGCGACCGAGCTGAGGTTTTGGACAAAAAAATGATAGCATATTTGAACAAGTTCAAAAAGCACATAAAATCTCCAGAAAAACTCGATACATTTCTTCAGATTGTCATCGGGGCAGAAGATGCGGAGGATTACGCTGGATGGAGCAGTACAGCTATCGCTGATGGATGATAGCGATATTGTGTTTGAAGACCAGTAAAATGCACAAAGCGGAGACAAATATTAGAAAATTGTTGCGGCGTTTGCAGAAATTGTGAGCCGATACCCGTAAATATTATCAAGTAGTTAGATAATAGTATACCGTTATAGCATCAGCGACTAAGCAACCCAAATAAAAACAATTATACCCCATTATACCCTTGATTTCGAGGGTATAATGGGGTATAATCCTGCATAGAATCCTATCTCACAGGAGGTGCGCTATGGACTTATCTGAGATGCAAACCCGCGTGGCGGAGCTGGAACAGCAGATTTCTGCTTTGCCTGCCGGTTCCATTACGAAGAAAACCGTCAACGGAAAGGAGTACTTCTACCACCGTTGGACGGAGAACAAGAAGCGGCGGGAGAAGTATATTCCTGCGGATGAATTGGAGAGTTTCCGTGCGCAGATCGAGCGGCGGAAGGCGCTGGAACAGGAGCTGAAAGCGCTGAAAAAGCAACTGCCCAAGGCAAAACCTGCGAACCTTTCCGCGTTTGCCACCAATGTCCGCACCGGCGAGGCGCTGCGTTCCTTTGCGGCGTCTGTTCGCGGCTATCGCAGGCGCGAGTGCTTCCGGCAGCTGCACGACTTTGTTTACGGCGAGCCGCAGGACAAGGTATTCATTCTCTACGGCCTGCGCCGGACGGGAAAGACCACCATGATCCGCCAGATTTTTGCGGAGATGAGCGACGCAGAGCTTGCCAAGGCAGCGTTCATTCAGATCACTGCAAAAGACACACTGGCAGACGTGAACCGCGACCTCAAGGCATTGGAAGCGCAGGGCTTTCGCTATGTGTTCCTCGACGAAGTGACGCTGATGGAGGATTTCATTGAGGGCGCGGCGCTGTTTTCTGACGTGTTTGCGGCCTGCGGCATGAAAATCGTGCTCTCCGGCACGGACTCGCTGGGCTTCCTTTTTACCGAGGACGAGCAGCTCTATGACCGCTGCATCCTGCTGCACACCACATTCATCCCTTACCGCGAGTTTGAATCTGTCCTCGGCATCCACGGCATCGACGAGTATATCCGCTACGGCGGCACCATGAGCCTCGGCGGCGTCCACTACAACGAGACCTCCACCTTTGCCAGCAAGGAAAGCACCGACGAATACGTGGATACCGCCATCGCCCGCAACATCCAGCACTCCCTACGCTGCTATCAGTACGAGGGGCACTTCCGCCATCTGCGGGATTTATACGAGAAGGGCGAGCTGACCAGTGCCATCAACCGGGTGGTGGAGGACATCAACCACCACTTCACGCTGGAGGTGCTGTCGCAGGATTGGAAGTCCCACGACCTTGGCATTTCCGCCAGTAATCTGCGCCGGGATCGGAAGAACCCGACGGACATCCTCGACCGCATCGACCTTGCGCTTGTCACCGACAGCCTGCGGAAGCTGCTGGAGATCCGCAACAAGGCGGAACAAACCGTAAAACTGGATGATGTTCATGCGGCGGAGATCAAGGAGTACCTGGACTTGCTGGACTTAACGCGGGAGATCGATATGCTGCACCTGCCGGATGTCAGCACGAAATCCAGCCGCACGGTGATCGCGCAGCCGGGTCTCCGCTATGCGCAGGCGGATGCGCTGATCCGCAGTCTGCTGCTGGATGAGGCGTTCAGTGCCCTGTCTCTGGCGGAGCGTACCGCCGTGCAGCAGCGCATCCTGACGGAGATCAAGGGGCGGATGCTGGAGGACATCGTCCTGCTGGAAACCAAGCTGGCAAATCCCAAGAAGCAGGTATTTGTCCTGCAATTCCCCGTAGGTGAGTTTGATATGGTGGTGTTTGACCCCAACGCCGGTTCGTGTCGGATTTTCGAGATCAAGCACAGCGAGGAAGCTGCCCCACAGCAGTATCGCCATTTGATCGACGCGGAAAAGTGCGCCCAGACCGAGCACCGCTACGGCCCGATCACCGGAAAGTTCGTCCTCTACCGCGGGGAAAGCCAAGAGATAGACGGCATTCAGTATCAGAACGTGGAAGAATATCTGAGAAGCCTTGCATAACAAAACCGCCGTCCCAATTTTCCGTTCGGGGCGGCGGTTTTATGCAGGTTTTAAGTTGGATGTACTTGTCATATGACAAGTTCTAAAACAAAAGCTACTTGACGTATGACAAGTAGAGTGACAGTATGTAGACGAGCTGCCGCCGCCCACGAAGGACGCAACGGAAGCCCGCCGCACAAGGGCTGTGACAGAGGATTCCCGCGTACCCTTCTTCAGCTATATGGAAGAGTGAGGTGAGGGAACAAGCGCTTATATAAAAAGGGAGACAAGAAACAGAGCTGTTTCTTGTCTCCCTTTTTTTCGTCCCCGTGAGGGGCGCGGGCTGCATCACGATATTACTTTGAGTCGGATATGCAGGAATTTGGTTGCTGTCCCCGTGAGGGGCACGGGCTGCATCGAGCTTACGGACGTTGACTGGGATGGCGTGAATCGGTTGCTGTCCCCGTGAGGGGTGCGGGCTGCATCGTCAAGCTAAAGGTAACGGACAGGCCAAAGCCGGAAAGGGTTGTTGTCCCCGTGAGGGGTGCGGGCTGCATCACGGCGACACAGGGTGAGAAATTCATACTGAACGTTGCTGTCCCCGTGAGGGGCACGGGCTGCATCGAGCTTACGGACGTTGACTGGGATGGCGTGAATCAGTTGCTGTCCACGTGAGGGGTACGGGCTGCACCATGGCGTGATCAAGGCCGGGGCACAGTTCATCTTGTCGCTGTCCCCGTGAGGTGTGCGGACTGCATCCAGAGCGAGGACGGCCCCAAGCGCATGACTTGGGAGGTTGCTGTCCCCGTGAGGGGCACGGGCTGCATCCTCCGGGGCGAGCGTTGGCATGACGCGGACGAGCTGGTTGCTGTCCCCGTGAGGGGCGCGGGCTGCATCTCCAAAGAGACGCTTTCCGACGGGATTCAGGCTGAAGTTGCTGTCCCCGTGAGGGGTGCGGGCTGCATCCAGGAGACTAAGGTTATGTGCCTGGATATTTCGCTGTTGCTGTCCCCGTGAGGGGTGCGGGCTGCATCATCATACACGCGAGTATAGCCGGACTGGCCACGAAGTTGCTGTCCCCGTGAGGGGTGCGGGCTGCATCGTTGCTGATCATCTGGCTCCCTCTGGCCGTCCTGGGTTGCTGTCCCCGTGAGGGGTGCGGGCTGCATCAAGGATGATGCAATGGCTTATTCATCGGGCATTTGGTTGCTGTCCCCGTGAGGGGTGCGGGCTGCATCTGCAAAAGGATACAAACCTGTATTAGCATTTTTGTCGGATCTTCACAGCCCGTAAGCGTAGTATAACATGCTTCGGTGCAGAAAGGCAAGCTGTTTTGTGCGTACCAAACAGAAACGACGGAGCTTTTTTGACATTCGTTTCCGCGAACCCCATGTTTTCGAGGTGGAAAACGCACCTGAAAAACATAGGTTGGCAAATTTTCGGATGGCCCTGAAATGGAGGGAATATGCCCTGATAACAAAGTAAGAGAAGCGGCGAGGAGGTGCGGATACAATGAAACAGCTGCTACATGCCTTGTACATTACAGAGCCGGATGTTGTCGTGAGAAGGGAAGGGGAGTCTCTGCTTGCGGTGCGCGGCGACGGACAAAAAGACCGTATTCCGTTGCATTTGCTGGAGTAAGTCGTCAGCTTTTCCAGCGCTGCCGTGTCGCCTGCGGTGATGGCCGCCTGTGAGTATCCGGAGAGGTTTCGGAAGAAAATCTTACAGGCGGCTTTGCGCAATTGGCGGTTTTGCCTATAAGAATGGAATATAATGTGCGATCTGAACAAAGAAGGAGCGCGGAGATTGAAAGAATACAGGCAATGTGCTAAAATTGTCAGGAGAGTCTGAGATCCTTCCACAAGAACAAAAAAGAGAGGATGAGTTATTTGGGCAGGGTATTAACGATTCTGGAGGTTTCGCAAAAGCAAAACTATATTTTCTCCAGTAAAAGGCTGAGGGCGAATGCAGAGCGCTCCGATGAGATTGCTTATGTAACGGGAAGCGAATTCTTCCGTGAAAGTGCGCGGGATTTATATGACGAGCGGCAGAATCTGGTTTATGCGGGCGGCGGGCATACGGTGCTTCAGTTTGATAGCAGAGAACAGGCGGTTGCCTTTACCCAAAAAGTGACTGAGGCGGCGGTACGCCGATTTGACGGTATGGAGATGTTTGCTACGAGCATCGCCTATGACGAAAGCAAGACGGCAGGCGAAAATCTGACGGCTCTGACTGCCGCGCTGGAACGAAAAAAAGCGCTTCGAGAGCATTCGTTCCGCCGGACAAGCTTCAGCGTTGAGGCGTTGGATCGCTTCCAAAGCTATCGTCCGTGCCGCGTCGAAGAACCGAATGCAGGCGTGCGAGGGGTGCCGAGTGCGCTGCCGGCAGCTCCTGACGGATGGACGTATCCGACGCAGTTTGAAGACCTGACGGGCGACAACTTCATTGCCGTAGTGCATATCGACGGAAATGCAATGGGCAGCAGAGTAAACGGACTGTATGAGCGGTGCGGCGCGGACTGGGAGGAATGCAGAACGAGCCTTCGGCAGTTCAGCGAAGGCATTCAGGCGGATTTTGAGCATGCGTTTTGCCAAACCGTACAGACCCTGATCGATTCCTACGATGCCGTAGAGCAGCCGAAGTTACCAATCCGACCGATCATTCTGGCCGGTGATGACGTCTGCTTTATCACGTCCGGAAAGATCGGATTGGAGAGTGCAAGAGTGTTCCTTGAGCATCTCGCAGCGTTGACCAATCAGGAAGATGGAAAAGCGTATGCTGCCTGCGCCGGTGTTGCGCTGGTACACAAAAAATACCCGTTCCATCAGGCCTATAATTTGGCGGAGGAGCTGTGCAGCAACGCCAAGCGATACGGGACGTCTATTGACAAGGATGGACGCGTATCCGCCATGGACTGGCATATTGAATTCGGCCAGCTGAAAGGAAGTCTGTCCGGTATTCGCGAGGATTATGAAACGGAGGATGGCTGCCGGTTGGAGCTGAGGCCGGTATCGGTGGCCGTCCCGGCTGAGGTTGACAGCGCGCCAGCGGGTCAGAGAACCTACGACTTTTTCAAAGCCATGTGCAGCGCCATGAAAAACGAGTACGGAAAGATCGCTCGCAGTAAAATCAAGGAGCTGCGAGAGGCGCTCAAGCAAGGCGAGGTAGAGAGCGTGTTCTTCCTCCGGGATAAAAAGGTGCAGGATCTGCTGTATCACGGCTTCGATGCGCTGTATCGGACGGATCAAGCAAAGGCGGAGGCGTATCGTGCAATGATCGGAAGTGGGCAGAAAATGCGCAAGGAAGCGTTTGTAAATCTTGACGGCTCGAAGAGATGTCTGTTCTTTGACGCGATCGAGATGATCGATCACTGCGACTTTTTGGAGGTGACGGAATGAACCGGAGAATCACACTTCATGTGCAGATGAGATTGCTCTCCGACACAATTCTGGGTGCAGGCTACAGTATCCCGGGTGGAGAAGACATTGCCATATGCAAAGATCAAAATGGCTATCCTTATTTGAAGGGCAGCACGCTCAAGGGCCTTCTGCGAGAAAGCATCGAAAACTGGCTCGTATGGACGGGCGGCTGTGAAGCAGATATTGATGCGTTGATGGGCGCATCCGGGTGGGTCGGGCTTACGGATTCCCGGCGAGTTCAATTCTCAGAGTTTCAAATGCAGAATCCGCCCGCCACACCGGAAGAGTGCTATGAAACAAGAACCTTCACATCATTGACGGATGCCGGAACGGTAGAGAGCGGGACCCTTCGCATGGCAGCCTGCATCCGTAGAAATGCGATTTTCGCGGGAGAAATAGATTGCGCCGGTGAGGACGAGGCATTGATGAAAAACGCGCTCGCTTCGATCAAGTGGGTCGGTACGATGCGCAGCAGAGGGTTTGGACGGGTGCAGTTTGCCGTGGAGCGCAGCACCGAACGTAATGATGCTGTCTGGGAAACGGGCACGGGAACATGCATTCGCTATCTTCTTCACACGGATTCACCAGTGATGATGACGGATCTGAATCGCAGCAAGGACAACAGCTATGAAACGAGGGAATATATTCCCGGTTCTGCAATTCGTGGGCTTGTTGTCGGTAAGCTTGCAAAAGAAAAGCCTGATTGGTTTGCTGAGCACAGAACGGAACTGCTTTCTGATGCGATCCGTTTTTTAGATGCGATACCGGTGGCTGAGAAAAAGGCGGCATTGCCTGCCATCAAGGGCTTCTATGAAAACAAGGACGAATCCGTGTTTGAAACTGTGATGAAGGACGGGAGCTTTACTCCGGGCTTAAAGCGTGCAAAGCTTGGCGGCTTCTGCGCGATCGAGGGCGACACCCTTGAATTCTGGCGCACAGCAACCGACGGTGTTACCCGCATCCTGCGTGGAAAAGGTGAGGCGGAAAAGACTATGTTCCAGACTCGTTATATCAGTAAGGGGCAAACCTTCGAGGGGTATATCGAACTGGATGATCCGGGAATGTCCGAGGTGATTGGAGCGGCATTGCCGAAAACACTGTGGATCGGAGCGGACCGGTACGACGGCTTCGGAAAGTGTACAATGGTCAGCTGCGAAGCGGTAAATCAGCCTGCATGGAGGGAAACATATGGATATCAAAAGCAGGAGGATCTTACACGGGAGCTTTATCTGCTTGCAATCTCTCCGTTTACTATGATGAATGCTGCGGGAGACCCTTGCGGGCTATCAACGGAAGGCCTTGCAGAAATGCTGGGTGTTGGCAGCGTTGAGGTTTCCGTGTGCAGCACCTCTACGTCAGAGTATGGCGCATACAATCGTGCATGGAGAAGCAGAGAGGCAACGGTGCGTATGTATGATCGCGGCAGTATCTTTAAGCTTTGCTGCGACACGGTTCCAAATCTCGAAAAGCTGCAAAAACTCGAAAACAAAGGTATCGGCGTCCGTCGGGCAGAGGGCTTTGGCCAGATCTTGTTTTTGAAAAAAGAACTCTTCGAAGGCATCCGCCATAAAGCAGCTGCAGAGGAAAAGTGTGAAAAGGAGCGTACTAACAAGGCGGCTGCTGTACGGCGCGCGCGTTACTGCTGGGTAATGGAGCAGGCTGATGAAGTCAGGCGAAGCAAGCTTTCTCTCAGTCAGCTTGGTACTATTCAGGCTTTGTGCGAACGTGCAATTGCCTGTGAAGGAGAACTAAGCGAACTGAAGCTGTTTTTCAACAGAAACCTGAATGAGCGAGGAGCAAGGCATGCCAGCAAGTTCAGGAAGATCAACGAGCTTGTGAACAGAGTAACTTCATCGCCAGTGGAAAATCTGATTGGAGTGCCCTGTGATGACAGCGTGACAGAGCGGCTGCGGTTACTGTGTCTGCTATTTGATTTCAGCCGGAAGGAGTATGAAAAAGAATGACAGCGATTTTTACCACGGCGATTCGATACAAGGTAAACGCGGTTTGTGAAACACCACTCCGCACGGGCGGAGCAGACGGCAACCTGGAAAGCGTCTTGAGAGACAGTTGCGGCAACGCCTTCCTACAGGGAAGTTCACTGGCTGGCGCACTGCGTGGCTGGCTCGAAAAGAGCAGTGAAAAGCATCATACAAAGGCTCTGTTTGGCAGTCAGGAGCACGAGGGGCATTTGATCGTATCAGATGCCGTGCTCCGCGCTGATTCGGAACAGTCAATTCGTCCTCGACTGAAAATCAATGGAAGGAGCGGCACGGCGGCTGTCGGCAGCAAATTTGACGTTGCTAACATCGTGCCCGGATCTCACCTCAGCTTTGAGCTGACCTGGCTCGGAAGTGAGCAGGAGAGCAATGAAATTGCAGCAGTCGAACGCATGCTTGGTGCAGTCAACTGCGGAGAAATCAAAGTCGGAGCGCAAAAAAGCAACGGCTTTGGAAAGCTGAGCCTTAGCGTACATAAGCGTATCTATAACCTTTTCGACGAGAAAGATCGGACGGCATGGCAGGACGGATGCGATGACGGAGATCTGATCAAGCTGCCGAAGATTGCATCGAATGAGCAGGTTGTCTTTGATGTGGATGGCTTTGCTGATTCTGTTTTGATCAAGACATCTGCCCAGATGTACGAAAAGGATCTTAGCTATGCGGTAAACATCACAGAGAATGGACAGCCTGTATTGCCCGGCTCTTCCGTAAAAGGAACTATTCGAGCACAGTGTACACGAATTACCGAGAGCACGGGCGTGAGCGAATGCCTACTCGAAGAGTTGTTTGGCCGTGGAGCAAGAGACGGAGATAACGGTCAGTCCGGTACAATATGCGTTGATGATGTTCACATGGAAGGTGCCAGAAAACAGAAAATCAAGAGGATCCGTATCAACCGCTTTACCGGAGGTGTGATAAGAGGCGGCTTGTTCGCCGAAGAGCCTTTGAGCGGCGAGGTGCGGTTGCATATTTCTGCCCGAGCAAAACATGAAGCGTGCTATGCACTGCTTGTATATGCTCTGCGCGATCTTGGACTTGGGTTGTATGGCCTTGGAAGCGGGGATGCAATCGGGCGCGGCTATATTGCGGTCAAGCAAATCAAAGTTCAGGCACCGGACGGGAGAAAGGCGGCAATTGCCTTCGATAAAAACCGCGTAATGCGCATAGAAGACGCGGACGGGCTGCTAAACGAATGGCAGCAGGCTTGGAAGGAGTGCATGGTATGAGACAGATGGAACTTCAGGTGGATCGAGCACTCGAACAGGGATTGAGTCTCCCTTATGCAATGATTCGCTCGTACAGCCAAGTTGTTCTGGGGAATACCCCGCAGGCTGTTGATGAGGAGGAGTTGATTGAGGCGAGATTCTTTGATGCTGAGAATGAGATCCGGCTGTTCCGCGCAGATGGCGAGCTGAGGGGTGTCCGGCTCTGTAAGGAGAGAGATGATATCTGCATCGAATCGAGCTTTTACATAGAAAATCCGGACTTTGGAAAGGAAATCAGAGTATGCCATCATTTGGAGACAGATGAGGATGGCCAGACGTATATAAGAACGACTCGGCTGTGCGGTTGGACAGGGAGGTAAAGATGGCAGCAGATAAAAGAGTCAGAGCACCGTATAACTTTATACCGCTTTCAGATAAGATTCTGCTCCCTTATGACAGTGTTGAGAGTCTTCCGGCTCATGACAGGATAGATCCGTCGCTGAAAACGGGTGAGATTTGCGTAACTATGGTGGCGGATACGCCGGTATTTGTTAGTGACGGAGATAAGAATGATCCGCACTTTTTCCGTGGCAGTAACGGGAAATATATGATACCGGGGTCAACGATTCGCGGTATGGTTCGCGAGAATATGCAGATCCTCGGCTTTGGCCTGATGCGCCCGGGAGAAGATTTGGAGGATATTCAAATTTACTTCAGAGACTTCGCTTCAGCCTCTGGATCGAGAGATGACCCGTTGAAAAAATACTACTGTGCGGCGCTCGGGATAAAGCAGATGCCGATGCCGTCAGGAAGGCCGAAGGCAATTCCGCAATTGGTGAAATCCGGCTATCTAAAAAAGGAGAAAGGGAAGTATAAGATATACCCGTCAAAGGGATCTTATATGCTTGTAAGACGAGATCACCCGGGAGTCAGATGCTTCGGTACCGAAGATGCAAGAACAGAGAATGTCTACTATCGCGCGGAGGGCGATAGAGTAAAAGAGATTCGCCCTGCGGTTGGAGAGAAGAATGGACTGCGGAGAGGTACTTTGCTCTATACAGGCAAACCGGTCAGAAGTTGGAATCGTCAAACGGGCAGACTTGAAGATCATCCAAATCACCTATATCTGATCCCGGAAGCAGACTGGAGTGCGCAACCGCTGACATTGGATGAAGACGATGTTCTATCTTACATGGAGGACTTCGAGAAGAGGCGTAACGTACTTGGGAGAAACAGAAATTTCTGGAATCTCCCTCTTGAAGGACGTGAAAAACCCGTATTTTATGTACAGTATGAAGGACATGTTTATTTCGGTATGTCTCGCTTTTTGCGTATCGGCTATCGCTATCCTCTTTCCTGCGGCTTACCGGAGAGTCACAAGGCCGGAATGGACAAGTTGGACTTTCCACGCGCGATACTCGGATATGTGTCAAAGAATTCCGGCTCATACAGGTCAAGAGTGAGCTTTGGAGACTTTGCTGCGGATGGAGAGGCTTATGAAATGCCCCCAATAAGTATGATCCTTGGCGAGCCTAAGCCAAGTTATTACCCTGGATATGTTGTAGGCGGGAAACACTACAACCATGAGGATTTTCGGTTGAGAGGGTATAAGCAGTACTGGCTGAAGGAAGTCGAGGCAACCGATGACAACGGGAAACCAAGAGCGGCTACTACGATCCGCCCGCTACCGAGGGGGACAAAATTTAGCGGTACGATCAGATACAAAAACCTTACCGAAGCAGAGCTCGGTCTGCTTTTGTGGTGCTTGCGGTTGGAAAAAGGGTGCTATCAGAGTGTAGGCATGGCGAAGCCCTATGGATATGGACGGATGCGCTTGACCATTGATGCCATCAAGGAATTCGAAGCGCCGGCCCTCTATGACAGCGGTTCTTTCCTGGTATCGGATACTAAGAGCGATGCAGCAGGAGTGGAAGAGTATATTAAAAAATACTGCGACTATGCGGAGCAACATCTTGCTGACCTTGCTCCGATCAAAGAGAATAGCCCACTCCGAGACTTCTTTTTTATGAAGACATCGATACGAACGCCGAACGAAATGTGCTATATGTCGTTGAAGGAATACCGATTCAAAGCTGCGCTGCCGTCTGTGCAAGATTACAGCCGGGCTTAGAAACTGAAGCGACTTGAGCTTTGAAACTGAGCGGAGGTCCTTATCGGGTCCCCGCATCCGAAAGGAGAAGGGAAATGGCATGTAAGATCATTCTGTTCCTTAGTGAATATAAGGAATCGGCAAAGGAAAGAAGATACCGCTGCCCTGTCGGTGACGATGTCATCGGAGCGCAGACCAACGAGGCTCCGGTGCATTACCTGCTGCGCCAATACAGCAATGTAAACGAGATCATCTGTATTGTAACAGAGAGAGCTAAAGAAAAGGGGTGGGAGGTATTCCAAAATAAGATCCGCGAAGAAAACGTGGATGTTGCAGTGACTGAAGTCCCCTACGAGGAAGGAAGCAATTTCGCTGAGGGGGCGCTGACGAAAATCATGGAAAAAGTGCGGGCTGGAGATGAGGTCCTGCTTGAAACGACCGGAGGTTTTCGCAACGCGGTGATGGATATGCTGCTTCTGAGCCGTGTCTTGTCTTATGTTGGAGTGAAAACGATCGGCGCGGTGTACAGCAACTATCAGAAGGCGGAGATAGAAGATCTTTCACGTTTGATCGGTTTCTTCGATCTGGTCGGGGGTATGCAGGAGCTGACGTCCTTCGGAAGCGTAAAGTCGCTCCGCGCCTACTACGCAGAGACCGATGACCAGAAGATCGAGGGACTGCTTTCTGCGATGGAAAATCTGTATGAAACGATCACTCTTTGCAAAACCAAGCGTATCGACGGGTGTATGCAAGCCTTCGATACGGCGCTGACAGAGGCGGAAACCTGCGAGGATATGATGATGCGCCAGCTCCTGCCTGCATTTCGCGGGAAGTTTGGTAAGAAGCTGACAACGCCGGGACTTATTAAGTGGTGCATTCAAAGCGACATGTTACAGCAGGCGGTGACTGTTTATACGGAGAGAATCCCGGCTTTCATCATCGAGTGCGGGCATTTTATAGAGGTAACTCCGTCTGCCAGGACTCCTGAAGTCAGAGAGTATGAGGATGCCGCGGCGGTGCGGTTTATGCGGGACTTTATGACGCTGTCAAAAAAGCCGGGTCCGGGCAGACACCCACTGAGAACACGGGACGATAATTCGCCAATGGTCTATGTTGATACGATCGAACATCTGAAAGATATGCTCGTTCAATCCGGCTATAAGCTGCGCTGCCCGATTTCGCAGATGCAGCAGATTTGCAGGGATTATCTTTATATCAAAACGCTTCGCAATATGATGAATCATGCAAATGATGCCGGTACGCAGGGCCAGCAGGATCTGACGAATTATCTATCCGAATATGGCTATGTGCTGCTGGAGGACACATCTGCGGAGACTTTGCGGCAGGCGGTTTTGCAGGGTATTCAAAACCTTAGACCGATTCCCAAAAAGGAGAGAGTACATTGAAGAAATTTATTACGGTGATCCCACTTCAGGTCCAGGGTCAGTTGAGAATGTACCGTTATCAGGCAGTCGGGAACAGCCGCCTACAGATGGACTCGTCAACCAGTTTTCCCATCCTTGCTGCGGTAAACGGATATATAGAGCAGGGGGAGGAGTTCCGCATGTTTGCTGTTGCGGCGGACAGCGAGGACGGACGCAGAAACTGCGGCGTGCTTCAGGATGAGCTTGAAAGCTTGTGCAGGGAGAAGAATTGCCCCTGTCCGCAGATAGAAGTGATTTCGGCTCCAAGCGACGAGCGTGTGGCGTCACACGTTGCCGTATTCCAAAAGCTGATCGACTGCGTGGACGATGACGATGAGCTCTTTGCCTGCATTACCTACGGAACAAAGCCGCTTTCACAGGCGGTGCTTCTGGCAGTCCAGTACGCCTATCGTGTGAAGAAAAACGCATCGATCTCCTGTGTCGTATACGGGCAGATCGACCGCAGCAAGGGGAAGGAGCCGGAGCTGTGGACAGCGCAGATCTACGATGAGACGGCACTGATCCAGCTGGGCGAGATCGTGCGCGTTCTGGCGGAGCGAGGAACGGCGGACCCGAAGGCGGCCATCAATACGATCCTTTCCATGTGAGAGGAGGATATTGAGATGCGGGATAAAAAGAAAGAAATGCGTCTGAATGAGGCTGTTCGGGAGTGGAAGCGGCTGGGTGCGGCGGACGAGGCACGGAGGGACGCCCTGTGGGAGGATATTTTCCTTCTTGCCTTTGAAATGTTTGATGATGGAAGCGAGCGTTTCCTCTCTGTTTTTCAAGAGACTCTGATGAACTACTCATTGGAAAAAGGCCCGTTTTCCAATTATTTCTCATTTGTCTACAGCCGCAGGAAAAAAGATGCCTTCGACGACGTGCTTTCCCGTTCCGAGCAAATCGACAGCTTTGATAAGCCGGTCGGAGAGGATGAATCCACCACGCTGCAGGATCACTGCGCGGCGCCGGATGCCGAGCAGCCCGAGGCACGCTATGCGGCAGAAGCGTCTCTGGAGGAGCTGACGGCACAGATCTTGAACTTTGCGCAGCGCCATCAGGGGCAGGCCTCAAACGAGAGACGAAGAGAGTGGTTCCGCTTGTTTTACACTGAGGACATGACGGAATCCCTCAAGCTTGTAGCGCTCAGTTTTATGCACGAGCGAGACGTATTTGAAGCTATGAAGCTTCCTTACCTGGACTTTTATATGGCCGAGCGCTGCCGCAGTATGGCAAAGATCACCGAAACGCCGCTCAAGCCATACAGCGCGGTGGTTCCGGGGCGGAAGGGCGTGGATACGGAAACCCCGGTGCCTTTGCCTGCGGATGTTTCCTTGAGCTTCAAGCGCATTTGCGAGGGCGAGCGCGTGGGCGCATCCGCCCGCAGTGAGCAATATAAGCGCTACAAGGCGGAAAAAGAAATGATTCTGGAGGCGCTGAAATGCTGACACAATACAAGCTGACGCTTCGCCCGGAGCGGTCATGCATGCCGCGTTCAGAATGGGCATATCGGCTTTATGCGGCTCTGCTCTCGGAAGCCTCGCAGGACTTTGCGGTATCGGTTCATCAAGACGCGGTGACGCCGGTCAGCCAGTTTTTGACCGGCACGCCACAGAGCCTGCAATGGACAGTCAACCTTCTCGGGCAGGAAAGCGAGGCGATGCTTTCTCCGGTTTTGGAGCGGCTCGACCACATTTGGCTGGAAAAAGATCGGGTCACCCTGCTGACAGAAAGACGGAGCAGCTGCGTAATCCGCGATGTGGATGAGCTGTTTACCCTCGCCGCGCACGGTGGCGGAACACATCAGCTGCGCTTTTGTACATCGACCTGCTTTAAGAGTCAGGGACGGTATCTCTCGCTGCCGACAACGCGCCTGATCGTACAAAGCTTAATGAAGAAATGGAACGGCTGCATTCCCGAATGCCCGATCGAAGATGAGGACGGTCAGGGAATGGAGGCACTGGCCGTTGGGCTGCGGCCGCGCAGCTTTAGGCTGCATGACCAAACCTATTATCTGAAGGGGAATGCCATCCCCGGCTTCGTGGGAGAGCTGACACTGGAAAACCGGCTGGACGGCTTCCACAGAGAGCTTGCAAACGCACTGCTGTATTTTGCGGATTTTGCAGGCGTCGGCATCAAGACAACGCTTGGCATGGGCGGCGTTGAACACATCACGCATACATAGCAAAAAGGGGACGCATTTCTGCGTTCCCCTTTGCTTTTGCCCTGAATTGATCCGCTTGCAAGGCGATACGATAAGGAAAGGAATCATAACCGAAGGAGGCGAAGACCATGAAGAAGGTGCTTTGGATATCCCGCCACGAGATGACGCAGGAACAGCGCTCGGATCTGGACCGCATCACGGGCGGTGCGGAGCTGCTGCTCTGGAAGGAGACCGTCACCGACATCGCAAAGCT
>ULPO01008043.1_pt1 | contig 19199 bp, 9 predicted proteins | sample 1953611 | NCBI WGS metagenome assembly ULPO01 (sample SAMEA4835632, study PRJEB28245) | human gut metagenome | biome: gut microbiome; material: fecal sample | place: Denmark | collected 2008 | reverse complement strand
CGGCTCCGATCACGTGGGTCTCGCTCACCAATGGGCGGATTGTCCCGTCCGGGCCCGTGATGGTGGCTTTAGAGAACGCTTCTTTTAGATAAGGGGGGAGGAAGAGCATCTCGTGCTGGGTGGCCTCCCGGTCGGTGGGGCTGCCTAGCGCTAGGTCGCATCCGAATGTGAGCCACGGATGGTTTCGGGTACAATAATTAATAAGATCCCGGAAGGTCTGGGATTGATAGGGATACTGATAATCGACGCTCCCGTTGATCTCCTTTTCCAAGATCGCGGCAGGGCGGGTAGCGCAATTATCGAAGAAGAAGTTATAACGATATACCCTGTTCTCCGGCCTGTAATTGATAAGCAGGGCGTCCCATATATGCTCTTTCTCTTCTTGGGTGAGGTTCAATACTTGCTCCGTAATATCGCTGCCCCGCATTTGGTACTCGATCACATAGTCTTGGAAATCGGCCACTCCCAGTTTATAATCCGTCTCTCCTTTGGCGAATCGATAGATAAAATTAGGTTTGGAGAAATCAAATATACCGTAATTGAATATATAATCTATATTTTGCTTGGGATCGTATATGCGTAGAGCGGCATGCCCGTACACGGTGAATACCTCTTCATCGTACGGTGCGCTGGTCATCAGACTGATACGGGCTTCCTCGCTCAGTTTGGGTTGCGCCATCGCCGATAGGGAAAGAATCCCCAGCAGAAATAGAAATATGCTTTTTGTCATTCTCTTCTTGATTATTTGACGCAAAGGTAGATTATTTTTCTTAAACAGTATAGATCGTTTAAGCATAACATATGGCTTTATGTCGAGAAAAGAGATAGCTTTGTTTTTATTATAAAGGGAAAAGGAAACTTGGTTACGTCTTTGATTATAAGAGTGTTGCAGTTTTTACGGATTTTTTTTTAAGAAACTTTAGTTTCTTCTAGGGAAAACAAAAGTTTTCCTATGAGGAAACAGAAGTTTCCCTTGCACAAAACTCTAGTTTCTAGCTAGAGAAACGGACGTTGCTTTTAGAAGGAGCATTGAGGAGATAAAACAAAATTAGGCGACCATCCTTATTTGGATAATCGCCTAATGCCTGATAGAGCGGTAGGCGAGGCTCGAACTCGTGACCCTCAGCTTGGGAAGCTGATGCTCTACCAACTGAGCTACTACCGCATTGCGAGTGCAAATGTATACAAATCTTTCTTTTTTTAGTAACTTTGGCGAGAAAATTTTATAAAAAAGAATTAAGTATGGAAAAACTAGTCTTGATAAAGGTAGGAGGGAAGATCGTTGAGGAAGAAGAAACGCTTCGTCAATTATTGAACGATTTCGCTGCTATCGAGGGATATAAGGTCTTGGTGCATGGGGGAGGACGCTCGGCTACCAAGCTTGCCGCCCAATTAGGGATCGAGAGCAAGATGGTGAACGGTCGCCGTATTACGGATGCCGAGACCTTGAAGGTCGTGACAATGGTCTATGGCGGGTTGGTGAATAAAAACATCGTAGCGGGCTTGCAGGCGTTGGGCGTGAACGCTTTAGGCTTGACCGGTGCGGACATGAACTTGATGCGTTCGGATAAACGTCCCGTGAAGGATGTAGACTATGGTTTCGTAGGCGACGTGAAAGAGGTGAATGCCGATTTGCTAGCCTCTCTTATCCATCAAGGTATCGTGCCGGTACTGGCTCCTCTTACACATGATAAGCAAGGCCATATGTTGAATACGAACGCTGATACGATAGCGGGAGAAGCCGCTAAAGCGTTGGCGAAACATTTTGAGGTGACATTGATGTTCTGTTTCGAGAAAAAAGGCGTTTTGTTGGACGAGAACGATGATGAGAGCGTGATACCGGAAATCGATCGTATAGCGTTTAAGGGATATGTAGAACAAGGAATTATCCAAGGGGGCATGATCCCAAAGCTGGAAAACGCTTACCAAGCGATAGACGCCGGGGTGAAGCAAGTGATTATTACGCAAGCCTCGGAGATTCACCAAGGAAAAGGGACGAGAGTCTTTTAAATAAATGAGGGGCTGTTTATGGCCCCTCACGTACATTATATAATAGGTCTATCAAAGACTCCGAATCTTGATATTACGGAACCAGATTAATGAATCCCCATGTTTTCCTTGTAATCCGATAAATCCTTTTGTCGGTAATTCGGCGAAAGGTTTGGGCAGCCAGCTTGGGATATCGCTTCCATCCGGGTTCTTGGTGCCGGAAGTCCATTTGCTCATATCCATTTCGGTAACTTTCTTTCCGTTGAGGATAACCATGATATGTTGTCCGGCGCATTTGATACGCATATGATTCCACTCCCCGGGTTTTTTGACAACCTTGTCTTGCACGGCGCCTAGATGTCCGTAAATGGCTCCGCATTTCTCATACGGCTTGCCGTTTCCCCATTTTTCACAATGGTCGTCCGCTATCTGTATTTCTACCGAGTTGGGTATCCAATCCTTCGTGTTCGTACAGTAAACGACTACTCCGCTGTTCGTGCCCACGTCGGTCTTAAAATCAAGATCCAGCTCGAAGTTCTCATATTCATCCTTTGTCCAGATAGACTCGTCCTTCACGGCACCTAACACGCCATCAGTCTCGCTCCAAACTTCCGGATTGTAGTTGGCGTTTTCCAGATTTTTACCGAAGAGAGGCTTCCATTTATTGTTATCCGCCGCGAATAAGGAGAATGTACCTGCCACACACCATAAAGTAGCCATGGCTAAAAGAAAATGTTTCATGCTATTAGTTTTAAAGATTTACGTGAGGCAAATGTATTCATTTATTTTGGAAGAAACATAGTCTACGAAGAACGATTTTATTTACAGGTGAAAGCGAAATAGGTTGAAATGCTATGATTCTTAAGGAAATCTTCTTTTTTTATCAGAAATCAAATAGTTTGTTAAAATGATATTAAAATCTTGCATAATCTTTATTGTTGTAAAATAGATTAACTGAAAATTACCTATTGCTTGATTGGTTTTGTGTTATTATGATATTGCTTGTGTGTCAAAATATGCATTTAATAGGTCTAAAAATGACGTTGTGAAATATATTTGACTGTTTTGATGACATAAAACTATTATATTATTTGTTTTTAACAGAAAATATTCTTTATATTTGCGGTGTGAAGATTAGGTATATGTATGATTGTATGTAAAAGTAAAGTGAATATTTTAATGTAATTTTAAATATATGCATGTATAATCCTGCTGTTTTAAACTAAGTTCTTCGTAAACTATGGTAAGTTATGTGTGAATTTTGATTTAAATAATTAATTGTTAAATTAAAAGTGTGTTTATGAGAAGGTTGACTTTTTTGTTATTATGCTTGTTTATAGGCATAGGAGTCGCAACGGCACAGACGATGAAGATAACAGGTAATGTTATATCATCGGAAGATCAGCAACCCGTGATCGGTGCGGCTGTCGTTGTGAAAGGTACTACGATTGGTACGGTTACGGACTTTGAGGGAAACTTTAGTTTAGATGTACCGAGAGACGCTAAGATGATCTTTATTTCTTATGTAGGATTGAAAACGAAGGAAGTCCCTGTGGCATCCGTGATCAACGTTGTTTTGGACTCGGATTCAAAAGCGTTGGATGAGGTGGTTGTAACCGCTATGGGTTTGACTCGTGAGAAGAAAGCCTTGGGTTATGCCCTGCAAGAGGTGAAATCTGATGAGTTGACAAAAGCTGGCCAACAGAGCTTGGCGACCTCACTTTCCGGTAAGATCGCCGGTGTGCAGATTACTTCTCAAGGTGGACAGGTTGGTGCGTCGCAGAATATCGTGGTTCGCGGTAATTCCTCTTTTGGTAATAACCAACCGTTGATCGTTGTGGATGGTGTGCCTATCGCTAATGATAACGCGAAAGGTGCCACTGTAAACTTGGGTTCCGGCTTGAATGATATTAATCCGGAGGATATAGAGTCTATCTCTGTGTTAAAGGGTGGATCTGCCGCTTTGTATGGTATGCGTGCCGGTAATGGCGTTATCTTGGTTACTACTAAATCCGGTAAGAAAGACAAGGGTGTATCTATCTCTTATGAGGGTGATATCACGATTGACCGGGTTTATAATTTGCCTAGATTGCAGAATAAGTACGGACAAGGCTATTACGCTTCCGAGTATGATTGGAAGGAAGCGCAAGCGGGGGGATATTCTGGCGATTATCAAGCTTTTGCCTTGGAGAATGGTTACAATTATGTAGATGGTATGGGTAGTGGTATCAACGATAACGCAGATGAGTCTTGGGGACCTCGCTTGGATATCGGATTGAATTTGCCGCAATACAATAGCCCGGTGATCGATGGCGTGCGTCAGGCTACTCCTTGGGTTTCCAGCCCGGACAATATCAAGAATTTCTTCCAAACGGGTTATTCTATGAATCATACGGTGGCTTTGTCTGCCTCTACGGATAAAACGTCTACACGCGCGTCTTTATCTTTCCGTGATCAAGGCGGTACGACCCCGAACACTGATCAGAAGCGCTATGCTATGGCGGTGAACACGAAAATGACGTTTAATAAGTATATTGATTTCGACTTGTCCGCGAATTATATTCGCACGAAAAGCGCAAACTTGCCGGGTACGGGATATAACAGTACGAATGCCTTGCAGTCTATCATGCAGTGGTTTGGTCGTCAAGTTGATTTGAAAGATTTGAAGAATAATTGGGACCAAGTGGATGAGTATGGAAAATATACGCATTATAACTGGATACAGTCTTTCCATGCGAATCCATATTGGACATTGAATAAGAATACCAATAGTTATGATCGTAATCGTTTCTATGGCAAGACCTCTTTGTATATCAAACCGACCGATTGGTTAAAGTTTGAAGGTCGTATGGGCTTGGATCATTACGATTCTAATCAGTTCTCTCGTATTTTATGGAATATCGACTATCCGAATGGATATTTTCGTAGCTTCGACCGTTCGATGACTGAGTTTAACGCGGACTTTATCGCCTACGTGAACAAGAACTTCGGTGATTGGGCCTTGAATGGTTTGGCTGGAGCCAACTATCGTGATTATCAAACAGCTATCATGGGGACAGGTGCGGACGAATTGACCGCGGAGGGATTATTTACCGTAGCGAACGCTCATGGAACCCCGTACACCTTGAACGACCATGAGAAACGTCGTTCAAACTCTGTATACGCTAATGCCTCTATCGGCTACAAGAATATGGCTTATGCCGAGGTAAGTGTCCGTAATGACTGGGACTCTACGATCAAGGACGCTTTCTTCTATCCTTCTTTCAGTGGTAGCTGGATCTTGACCGAGACATTCCCCGGATTGCAAAATGGCGATTATTTGAATTTCTTGAAATTGCGTGGTGGTTGGGCAAAGATCGGTTCCGCAACGGACCCGTATCGTTCGAACGCTTATTATTCATTGATCAGTTCTTCGTTCAATGGTACTACATTGTTCTATAATCCGACAATCCTTCCTCCTACAAATCTTCGTCCGGAGAGCGTAAAGACTTGGGAAGTTGGTGTTGAGGCTAATTTGTTCAACAATCGTTTGCATATTGATGCCGCATATTATAATAAGGTGACGAGCGACCAGATCATGAATGCGAACGTGGCTACCTCTACCGGTTATACCTCTATGTATATCAACGCTGGAAAGATCAGCAACAAGGGTGTCGAGTTGCAGGTATCCGGTGATATCATCAAGAATCCGAAGGGATTCAACTGGACGGCTACGTTGAACTGGGCGAAGGATAAGAGTCGAATCGATGAGCTTTATACAGATCCCGTTACCGGACAGTCTTTGGACGCTTACCAAATCGGTAGTAGCTGGAGCGTGAAGAACTATGCGATGGTCGGTAAAAGCTGGGGTACTTTGGTAGGTACTGGTTACGTATATAATGAGGATGGCTCGATCTTGGTAGAGGATGGTATTCCTGTCTACGAGGCTGGAAAAGAGATCGGTGATGTTACGCCGAAGTGGTTGGCTGGTTTCAGCAATGAGTTCTCTTATAAGGATTGGAGCTTCGGTTTCTTATTGGATTTCCGTTTGGGCGGTGACGTGTATTCTGTTACACAAGCATTCGGTTCTCAGACAGGTATCTTGAAACACACAGCAGAAGGCGATTTGCGTGAGAATGGCGTCGTACTTGGCCAGAATTATATGACGGACAAGGTCTTCAAGACCGCTGATGGTAAGATTAATGATGTCGCTGTCAACGCGGAGGACTTCTTCTACAATTATTATACGATTTGTGAGATGTCGGTATTCGATGGTTCTTACTTGAAATTGCGTGAGGCTCACCTGACGTATAATTTCCCGAAATCAATTCTAGAGAAGACTAAATGTATCAAGGCCGCTCATGTATCATTGGTTGGTACGAACTTGGCGTTGCTTTGGGTGCATAAGTCAAATATCGCTCATATTGATCCGGAGTCTACAAGTACCGGTGGCGATGACCCCGAGACTACGGCTACAAGCAGAGGATTTAACTCTGGTGTAGGTTTTGAGTCCAACTCTTATCCTCCTTCTCGTAGCTTTGGTCTTAAATTAGGTGTAACATTTTAATCAACATTAATCTGAGGAATTTAATATGAAAAGATATATCAAGAATTTCATGATGGCTATGATGGTCGGTGCTACTGTATTCGGTAGCTCGTGTACCGATTCGTTTGAGGAGGTCAATACAGACCCGGATAGCCCTACGGATGTGCCTACGACGAATCTTCTGGCGTATTCTTTATATTACACATCCTATCGTCTGTATGATCGGTGGTTCGCGATGGATGAGCCGATGACTTTCTGCGGATATGCTTCGAAGATGACTTATATCGACGAGTCCCGCTATAATTTCCGTACGGGTGTACAGGATACGAACTGGGAGTATTTGTATCGTATATTGAATAACCTAAAAGATATCGAGAAGCGTGCCACGTTTAATGAGACTCCTAATATGCTGAACGTATCGAAGGTTATGCAGGTTCATTTGATGCAGGTAGCCACGGATCGTTGGCGGGATGTCCCTTATACGGATGCCGCTAAGATGACAGATGGGGTCTTGCAGCCGAAATACGATAAGCAAGAGGATATTTATCCGGGCTTATTGGCTACATTGAAGGAAGCAGCGGATGGCTTTGCCGATGGTGGTAGTGATGACTTAGGCGAGGGAGACCTGTTATTCGGTGGTGATATCGAGAAGTGGCAGAGATATTGTAATTCTATGCGTCTTCGTTTAGCGATGCGTATCTCAGAGGTTTCCCCGGCGTTGGCTAAGGAGACCGTAGAGGAAGTCATGGGTAATCCCACTAAGTATCCGATCATGGAAAGCAACGATGATAATGCTTTCTTCTGGTGGATCGGAACAGACCCCAACTATTACGAACCGATGGCAGACGGTTATCGTACACGTAAGACGGAGTATTGTGCCGCAGACGTGATCGTGGATCATATGAATACACGTGAGGACCCTCGTCGCTCATCTTATTTCCAACCCACAAAAGAAAGTGTGGAGGCCGGTGAGCCTAAGTATGTCGGTTATACGATCGGGGCGAAAGCGAATGCGGTAGCTTCTAAATATTCCATTTGGGGAGCACGTTTCTTCACGGACTTGGCTGGTTTTTCTCCTTATATGCGTGTCGCTGAGCCTTGGTTCTGTGTCGCTGAGGCATCTATGTTGGGATGGAATACCGGAATCTCCGCAGAGGACGCATACAATAAGGCTGTTACCTATTCCATGGAAGAGAATAGCGTATCTGCCGAAGATATAGCGGATTACCTTGCGAACGCGGGTAAGTTCACGAATGATAAGAAACAGATTTATTATGAGGAATGGGTTGCCATGTTCAAGCAAGGAATGGAAGGTTGGTCATTGTATCGCCGTACAGGCGTGCCAGACAACTTGTATCCGGCTCCGGGCCGTCCGGCAAACTATTCTAATCATAACGTACCCCCGTTCCGCTCTCCGTATCCTGATAAGGAACGTAATTTGAACAATGCGAATTGCGCTCCGTTCGATGCGGAAGTCGTGGATAATTTGTGGGGTAAACAAATGTGGTGGGATACACGTACAGGCGTTCATTAACTACTAGTTAACATAGACATACCAAGTGCCTGTATACTATAGAGGGGCTGCTCGTGATGAGTGGTCCCTTTTTTTGTCATTATGCTGTCATTTTTAAATAAACTATGTACCTTTGTCCGGCTTATTTAGAAAAAAGATGGAAAAAGAAGGAATGATGGTGGTCGATATTAAGAATATCGTTACTCGTTTGCCGGAATTGCGGTTTACGGCACCCGTGAATTGGAGAATTGATGAAGGACAGCAATGGGCTGTAATCGGTCCGAATGGCGCTGGTAAAACCTTGATAGCGGATATTATGCAGCGTAAATTCGCTTTTAAGGAAGGTGAGGTCGTGTTCTCCGGGGATGGTAAGGTGAGTGACTTTATCAAGAGCATAGCGTTTAAGGATATTTATTCGTTGGCGGATTGCCGGAATTCTTATTACCAACAGCGTTGGCATTCGACAGAGACGGAGGAGATGCCTATTGTCGAGGAATTGTTGAAGGAATATGCCGGCTCTGATAATTTAGCGAAGATATTGACTCTTTTCGGTATAGAGGATTTATTGCCTAAGCGGTTGATCTTCTTATCAAGTGGTGAATTACGAAAATTCTTGATTGTCAGGACGTTGCTTAGCCGTCCTCGTGTCTTGATCTTGGATAATCCTTTTATCGGCTTAGACGCTCCTTCCCGGGATTTATTGGTAGAGATGCTAGGGCAAATGACAAAATTGAATGGTGTTCAAGTTGTCTTGTTATTATCTAACCCCAATGACATACCGGCAATGATCACGCATGTATTGCCTATCCATGATCGTACTTGCTTGCCTCCGCTGACTCGAGAGGAGTTTATGTCGGATACGGAATTAATCGCCCGTCTTTTTCCAACGGAAGGCATTCATGCATGCGAGGAAGTTGGTAAGGTTCGTTTACCTGTGGATATGAACAAGATAGCCTCTTTACATGAGGTGACTTTACGCATGGAACATGTGAAAATACGCTATGGTAGCCGTACGATCTTGAAAGATTTGGATTGGGAAATCAAGAACGGGGAGAAGTGGGCGTTATTCGGTCCGAATGGCGCTGGTAAATCTACCTTGCTGAGTTTGGTTTACGCGGATAATCCCCAGTCGTATGCGAATACGTTGTATTTGTTTGATAGAAAGAGAGGTTCCGGGGAAAGTATTTGGGATATCAAGAAGCGTATCGGATATGTATCGCCGGAGATGCACTTATATTATAAAGAGAATGTCCCTACCTTGAATATTGTCGGTTCCGGCTTTTTCGATTCGATCGGTTTGTTTCGTAAGTGTAATGCGGAGCAAGAAACGGTAGCCTTGGAATGGATGAAAGTTTTTGGTATCGAACATTTGAAAGACCGTTTATTCTTGACCTTATCATCGGGAGAACAACGTTTGGCTTTATTAGCGAGAGCTTTCGTGAAAGATCCCGATTTAATTATATTAGATGAGCCTCTCCACGGTCTGGATGTGAGCAATAAGAAAAAGGCGGCTGCTATTATCGAGCAATTCTGCGATCACCCGGGAAAAACCTTGATTTACGTAACCCATTACCCGCATGAATTACCTGCTTGCGTAGACAAGCGGTTCGAGCTAGTGAAGCATGCGTAAATTATCCTTATAAGGACTTGAAAAAAACATAGTTATGATTTTTCAAAAGATAAGTATGAATTGAAAAAATCATAACTATGAATTTATAAGGTCATTTAACGGCTACCACCCGCCCACCAGACCGGTTCGCTGTATACATATTGGCCATCGCCAACAGCTTCCTTGATATTGTTATTTGCTGTTGCGTCACCAGAGCCATAAATGAAGCGTAATGGGAATTTACCTTTATTTTTTAATGTGATAAAGTCTTCACCCGCCGCTTTTAATCTACGATAATCGTTATAAGCCTCGACAGCCTCACCTGATGCGCCAAAGAAAGCAAGATATTTCTGGATCATGGTTTCTTTCAGCGGGTTAGCCTCGAATAACGGTTTTACGTTCTTATCAAAATATTCAGCGGCAACCTCTTCTGTTAGATCGGCTTTTGCTGTAGCCCCTCCATAATTTAATAAATCCGGGCAATTGATCGTTGCTTGGATAGAACGATTCATGTTATTAAATGCTACTTGTATCGCCTCTTTTAGTATTGGTTCAGCCTCGTCTTTTTTATTCAATCGACAAAGAGCTTCTGCTTTCAGGAATAATAATTCATGATAACTTAGCATCATTGTCGGAGCTAAAGAAGAGCCATAAAATATGGAAGTGTCGTATGTGAATTGCACTTGTTCTGGTTTCCCGTTTGGTGCGGCGTTAACCTCTGAAGGATCTTCACGTTGTACCCAGTCCGGGTCCATAAAGGCACGTGTTCCCCTCGGATCGTTACGTTCAACAAACTTTTCCACTATACTTTGGCTAGCGGCTAGAGCATCACGAGTAAAGCAGAATCCAAATAGAGGATTGATATTGGTTACACCATCATAGAAATTAAATTTTAACTCTTCGCTTGAAGATTCAAACGATTTAGATATGCAATCTAGGACAGTGTTCAATGAAGCGGTCTTGTCCGATGCTCTATTTAAGAGATGCATTGTTAATCGGGCTTTTAAGGCGTAAGCCGCTTTTTTCCATTTACCTCCGTCGCCCCCATAAGCCAGATCATTTGTTCCTACCGCTCCCATGGCATCTGTACCATCGAAATTACTGATAGCGTCATCTATTAATTTAAAGATGTCGCTGTAAATAGATTCTTGAGAGTCTATTTTAGGCTGCATGCTAATATTCATATCGCAAGCTTCTGTCCAAGGCACATCTCCAAATAAATCGGTAAGTACCGCTAGGTTATAGGCGGCGAAAAACTGTCCGATTCCTAGCGTGATTTGGTTACCTGCTTCTTCTCCTTCTCCGGAACACTTAGCTATTACTGTTTTAGCGTTCTTTAGGTTGGTATAGGTAGAAGACCATACATTGTTATAAGTATTTGTTGAAGATGGTTCTCCATTTCGAGTCTCGGCATTGAATAACTGATTATGAATACCTGCTTCTTGCTCAATATATACAGATGCATAAGTAGAGAAATCGCCTCCTACGGTGCTGAATGCGGTAGAAGTGATCAAGTCTGTTACAATAAATTTGGCTTGTACATCCTGTGCGTGATTTTTGTCTACATTAATATCGTCCATTACGCTATCTGTACAAGAAATCATAGGAACTGCCAGCAATGCCAGAGCCAATAATCCATGCGTTAACTTATATTTATTCATATGAGTAATCATTTTAGAATTTAACATTTAGACCAAAACCGTAACTAGAAGTTGTTGGTAATGAGAAACGTTCAAAAGAACCAGCCATATTCGTGTTTCCTTGAGTGGATTCCGGGTCTATGTTAGCAAGTTCGGACCAAACCAAGATATTTCTTGCGAAAACATTCAAGTTGACTTCTAACCATTTTTTCTGGAATACAGGATAACTAACAGCTAATTCTCTTAACTTAATAAACGAGCTATTATATACGGAAGATTCGTTGATATTATTGATCGTCTCATAATAATGTTGCATCTCGTTCGCTCCGGATATAGGTGTCGTGTTTTTGGAGCCGTCTTCCTTAACTCCTTCAACAATGAATGATCCTTCCCGATTTTCAGTGTTTTTACTTACACCATACATGTCAAGAAGACCATTTGTTCCACAATAAATCTGTCCTCCTTGCTTCCAGTCGAATACAGCGCTAATGTTGAATTTCCACAAACGTAAATTTGTATTGAAACCAAGGATGAAATCAGGAGAGACTTTACCGATTACATCATCTTTACCAGCCATGGGAACTCCATCCTCGTCGACAATCAAGTTACCGTTATCGTCTCTTGCGTAAGAGACTCCGTATATTACTGGGAATTTATCACCAATACCCGCACGTACTTGAGGAGTCGTAAATCCGCCTAAGAAGATACTTTCTACTCCGGGAGCCAATTCATCTACGTAATTATCTATCTTACTCCAGTTGATCCCGATATTCCAATCTACATTCTTCAAACGGATTGGATTGATATTCACCGTTAACTCATGAGCGTTCGTGTGAATCTTTCCTCCATTTGTCATAAAACTGCTTGATCCCGTGGATGATGCTAATGGTACTTCGAAAATTTGATCTTTTACATTTTGGCGAGAGTAAGTGTAATTAATCGATACCAAATTGTTGAAGAAACTAAAATCCGCTCCTAGTTCATAAGAACGAGTATTTTGAGGTTTCAAATTGGGGTCATACACGATCCCATATTCTGTGAAAGCATTTTGACTATCGATAGGATACATCAAAGGTGTCCCGCTATAAAATCCTCCACCAAAAGAAGGAGTCGTATAGTAGTTCTGATAGTATTTCCCGGCTTGTCCAACCTCAGCGTACGAAGCACGGATTTTCGCGTAATTTACGATTTCGTTCTTTAAAGGTTCTAATTCTGTCAATATCCAGCCTACCGATACGGAAGGGTAGAAAAATGAGCGGTTGCCTGCCGGCATTGTAGATACATAGTCATTACGGCCCGTAACATTTAAATATAACATATTCTTATACGAAGCAGAAAGACTGCCAAAGAAACCTACTGTACGTTGGCTGCTCTGTTTTTCTTCATTATCTTTAGTTACGGTGTTATTGATGTGATTCCATCCCGGGAAATTATATGTACCACCATATTGCCAGTAATATTTATTATTGTCTTGTACGATCTCATTACCCAGTAAGGCATCAAAGTCCCAAGCTTCGGAGATCTTCCATGCGTAAGTCGCGGTTAATAGAGAGTTGAACGTCGTTGTTGTCCATCCCGAGTTTTCTATCTGTCCTTTTCCGTTCGCATGTCCATATCCCCAAATATCTTGATAATGGGTAGTATAAGCATCTACACCCATTTGATATTTTACATCTAACTTATGATTTTCGGTATTGAATTTTGTACCGAAGTTTACATATGCGTTACCAAAGAAACGATTGGTCTTTTCTGTAAATTCATTGTTGTTGACAGACCAATAGGCAGCGTCGAATCCTCCTGTACCGCGATACGTATTTTGTTGGTATAAATTATTGGCATAATGGGATGGTATACCTGCTAAATCATAATGAGCGGGTGCGGGATATACGGTCGCCACGATACCGTCATTAGCTCCGGTAGATTTTTGGATTTTTGAATTCACGAAGTTTCCGGAAAAACCGGTAGTCCAATGCTCTTCCAATCGGGATTCCGCTGTTAATTTTACATTGTAACGATCCATACCTGTAGTAGGGACTATACCATCTTGGGTAGTACTACCCAAAGAAAAGGAATAAGAGCCTCTATCCAATGCTTGTGCGACATTTAATGAATTGTTCCAAGTCGTACCTAAATCAAAGAACTCTCCTATATTATCATAAATTTGTGGAGTAGTCCATGGATCCATTCCTGCATTGGCACGTTGAGGAACGTAATACATACCTTCATGTTTGCCCGATTGCTTGGTGTATGTATTATCTGTATTTCCTCCGTAGGTAGGATCATTGGGTAATTCTGAGATTTTAGGTCCCCAGCTAGTTGAAGCGTTAGGATTGAATTTACCGTTACTACCTTGAGCGTATATATTCTGAAGATGAGGTTTTCTGGAAATCTTGTCAAAACTCAAGTTAGAAGAAAATGATACTTGTGGTTTCCCTTTTTTTGCCCCTTTACCACTTTTTGTTGTAATAACGATTACACCATTAGAGGCACGGATACCATACAAGGCGGAAGCTGCTTGTCCTTTCAGGATGTTAATGCTCTCGATATCGTTAGGATCGATATCGACTGCTCGGTTCGCATAATCTGCTCCGCTAACGCTATCGTAAGTACTCATGTCTGCGGCAGAAGAAATAGGCATGCCATCTACAACATATAGAGGAGAGTTATCCCCTGTAAATGAACGGGCTCCACGAATCGTTATCTGAGAAGAAGCACCGGGCATACCGCTAGATGGTTTAATCTCTAATCCGGAGACTTTTCCTTGTAAGGCTCCCGATAGGCTGGAGTTTGCCGCTTGCGTTAACTCATCAGACTTTATATCTTGTACCGCATAACCTAAAGCTTTTTTCTCTTTGGAGATACCCATGGCTGTAATAACGACTTCACTTAGGTTCTGTGCCCCTGATTGTAGCTCCACTTTCATTACAGGCTCGATAGGAACTTCTTTCGCCACCATTCCCACATAAGAGAATACCAGAGTCTTCGCGGAACCTATGAACAATATGTTATTTTTTATTATTACTTAGTTTTCGCGGAACTTGGTACATCCAAACTGAACGCACCATCAAAATCCGTTACTGTTCCTGTAGTAGTACCTTTGACTATTACAGACGCACCAATAATCGGTTCACTGTCTTCGGCGGAAATAACAGTTCCTGTTACTTTCCTCGTCTGAGCTGTGGCCAATCCAATGCCTAAAACTAGGCAAAGTAAAAGATAAGTCAACTTCTTCATAGACACACTCTTTTTTTGTTTAACTTACATATAATTAATTCGCAATAGATTTATAGCAACATGGAAATTAAGGTTCGGACAAATGCAAATGTAACAATAAATTTATTATAACAAATAAATAATTAAAAAATTTCAATAAAATAATAAGAAAAGATAAACGGGGTAGAAAATTTGGAGACTTTTTTAGCCCCTAATTTAAATATTATAATATATACACAAGAGATTACGGCTTACATCAAGTATAAAGAATTACATATTTAACACTTTGAGAGATAAAAATATACATAAAATAACAGCGAACGATTCCTGCGTACATCATGATTTTCAGACTATAACGAGGTTCCGCGAAGACTCTGGTAATTTCTTATGTGGGCATGATTGTTCGTGAGGTTCCGGTACAAGATGTGTTGAGGGTAGTCCTTCAGTCTGGTACCCAGAATCTTGAGGAGGTTGTCGTAACTGCGATTGGTATGAAAAAGCAGGAAAAGGCGTTGGGCTATGCAGCCTCTACTGTGAAGAGTGAAGATTTGAATGCCGCTAAGTCTGGATCAGTGATGTCAGGCTTGACTGGTAAGGTTGCGGGTTTGAATATTACTAGCGGTGGTGCTACAGGCTCTTCTCAGAAAGTAATCGTGCGTGGTATCAGTTCTTTCAGTGCTAATCAACCTTTGTATGTGGTGGATGGTGTGCCTATTATGAATGATTTCCAAGGTGAGGATTCTTTCTCTAACTCCGTGGATTTTGGTAACCAAGCTAATGACATTAACCCAGAGGATGTTGAGTCTGTAACAGTCTTGAAGGGTGCTTCCGCTACTGCCCTTTATGGTAGCCGGGCTGCTAATGGTGTTATCATGGTGACAACAAAACGGGCTGGGGCTGAGAAGCTTTCTGTTACGTACGATGGCTCATTTATGGGATCTAGCGTATTGCGTGTTCCTCAAACACAAGATCGTTTCGGACAAGGATGGGGATCTTTCGGACCTATGGAGAATGGTTCTTGGGGACCGGTTTTGGATGGTCGTGATCATATCTGGGGACCTTACTCAGACGGCTCAGAAGGTTTATTAACTCCGCTTTCTAAGCCTTTCTCGTATGTAAAGAACAATCTTCGTGATTTTTATGAAACTGGTTTTGAGACGAATAATAACGTCTCGATTCGTATGGGTAATGATAAACTTGGTTTTGTTGCCTCCTATGGTAATGTGAAGTCTGACGGTGTATTACCGGGTGACGCTGATTCATATGCTCGTAATACAATCTCGTTAAGAGGTAATATGAAATATAAACGTTTTTCTGCGGAATTAAACTTGAACTATGTCCGTAAAGATATCACACAAGCTGCTGCTGGCCAAGGAGATGATGGTGCAACGATGTTTTCTGAGATTTTGCAACATGCCGTGGATGTAGATATTAGCTCAATGAAAGATTATACGAATCCTTATTTTAATACGGATAACTTCTATACAGCTTATGCGGAGAATCCATATTGGGTGTTAGATCATAATCGTAATAAATATCAAGACGACCGTGTCTATGGTAAGATCGAGCTTGCTTTTGAGATTATGAAAGGTTTGAAGGCAGTTGGACGTTTAGGTGGTGACTTTACGAACGCTACTCAAAAGAGATGGAATGAAAAAGTGACTTTCGCTTCAGGGTCTTGGAGTGAATTAGGTGGTAAGAAGCAGCAGCCCGGTACTTATACGGAACGTCGTGACAAGGTGGAGCAAATTGATGCGACCGCTTTCTTAAACGCGGATTATAAAATCGGTGAGGATATCGCTTTGAATGGTATGATTGGATGGAACTTGAATCAACAAACGAGTTCTTATTTGAAATCTTATCTGTATGGTTTGGAGCAACCGGGATGGTTTAACCTAGCGAATGGTGTTGATAAGCCCATGACTACGACTTACTCTGATAGACGCCGTTTGGTTGGTTTGTTCGCTCAAGGTGAGTTTGGTTACAAGAATTTCTGGTTTGTGAATGCTTCTATTCGTAACGACTGGTCATCTACTTTACCTCAAGGAAATAATAGCTTTTTCTATGGTGGCGTGAATACTTCATTGATCATCACGGATATGTTTGAGGATTTGAAATCTGATTATCTGAATTTCTTGAAGGTTCGTGCAGCTTGGGGACAGACTGGTAACGATGCCCCGATTTACCGTACTAGCAGTTATTTTACACCGACTCAAATCAGTTTAGGTTTTGGAGATTTATATTTACCTATTAATAATACATTAGGCTTGACAGAGTATAATCGTTTGCCGAGTATGGATCTTCGTCCGGAGATCACGACAGAATGGGAGTTCGGTTTAACAACGCATCTGTTTAACAATCGCTTGGATATTGATGCTGCTTATTATAATAAGAGTACGAAAGATCAGATAATATCTGCTAGTCTGGCTCCGGAGTCTCGCTATACGTCTATGACCCGCAACGTAGGTAAGATTGCGAATCAAGGTGTCGAGTTGGCAGTGAATGGCATTCCTGTTCGTACGAAAGATTTCGAGTGGGGATTAGGTTTTACTTTCAGTAAGAACTGGAGTGAGGTGAAAGAGTTATGGGATGATGTAACTGAGTATAAATTGACAAGTTCCTATCAAGTGGATTTCGTTGCGGAAGTAGGTCAGCCTTTGGGCGTTTTCAAGGTTCCGGCTTTGGCCACGACCGATGATGGTAAGGTGATCGTTGATAATAACGGTATGCCGACAATTGATGCTAGCAAGAAAGAGATCGTAGGAACGTCTACTCCTAATTTCTTGATGGGCTTTAATACGCATTTCACATGGAAAGGGATTACTTTATCAGCGGTATTAGATTGGCGTAATGGCGGTGAGTTCTATTCATATACCTCTCAATTGCTTACATTTGCCGGAAACTCTACTTATACGGTGTTTAATAATCGTGAACCATTTGTGGTTCCTAATTCCGTGAAAGTCGTAAATGGTCAATACGTAGAGAATGATATACCTATCGTACATTGGGGAGGTGCTTCTAGCGCTGTTAATACCTACTATAATAACGCCTCCAACTACGCTCAGTATAGAAATTGGATTTTACCTAAAGATTACTTGAAATTAAGAGAGATTACACTTTCTTTCTCTTTGCCGAAAGCATGGTTGAAACAAACCCCATTCTCTATGGTTCAAGTTAGTTTGATCGGACGTAATTTATTTATGTGGACCCCGAAAAAGAACAACTACGTAGATCCGGAAGGTACGAATTATGGTAATGACATCTTGTCTGAAATTGGTGAATTTGGTGCGGCTCCGACAAACCGTACGTTTGGTGGTGGTATTAAAGTCGTATTATAATAAGTAACTTTAAAAAGTAAAGATAGTATGAAAAGAAACAATTTAATATATACAGGACTGGTTAGCTGCTTGTTGATGGCGACTACAGCTTGTTCCGATTATTTGGATATTAACCAGAATCCGGAATATCCAACGGAAGCCTCTTCTTCTACTTTGCTTCCTTCTGGTATCGCAGGAGTAGCAAGTATTGTAGGTGGTACTTACGAATTATATGGTAGCATGTGGTCTCAGCAATGTACGCAGGGACATACATCCAACCAGTATAATACATTGGTTAACTATACGATAACTAACGCATCCGATTCTCGTTTGTGGTCTATACCTTATTCAATAGCACTGCCAGACTTGGATTTGGTTATCAAAAGCTCTGAATCGGCTCAAGAATGGAATTATTGGGTAATGGGTAAGACTATGACTGCCTTTATGTATCATATCCTAGTGGACTCTTATGGCTCTATTCCTTTTACAGAAGCTATCCTTGGAAATGAGAATACTACACCAAAGTATGATGACAGTAAGACTGTGGTTTATCCGGGATTATTAGCGATGTTGGATGAGATTATCGCTAAAAAGGCGGAGGCTACCGCAGGTGGTTTGCCTTCGGTTACAAAACAAGACTTGGTGTTCGCTGGTGACGTGAATAAGTGGATTCAATTTGCGAAGAGTTTAAAGCTAAAATTGTTGATGCGTGATTTCGATACGAATAAAGCTGCTATCAAGGCATTGCTCGACGAAGGAGATTTGCTGAGTGTAGACGCTAAGATGGACTGTTTTCAAGATTTGGAAAATAAATCAAATCCATTGTATGAGAATGACCGTCGTAAATTGAATTCAACTGTAAATATTCGTGCGTGCGCTACGGTTTGCGATTATTTGAAAAAATATGAGGATCCTCGTTTAAATGATTTTTATTCACCTAATACGGATGGCTCCGGCGAGACAACAGCTTTGAAGTATGGTGACCGCCCAAACTCGGTAGCGGTAACAACTCGTATGATCTCTGTGGCTAAGCTAGGTCCTACGGATCCTGTTTATTTTATGTCTGCTGCTGAGGTAGCGTTCCTGCAAGCGGAAGCTTACGCTCGTTTGAATGATGTGGCTAAAGCGAAAGTGGCTTATGAACAAGGTGTGAACTATGCGTTTGAACGTTGGGGATATTCTGCTGCCGAGTTTATTTCGGAAGGTGCTCCTTATGCTTTCGATAGTACGGACCAAAATTCAATGCTTACCTCTATTTTGACCCAGAAGTGGATCGCTTCCACTCGTTGTCAAGCATGGGACGCATGGTTTGATATCAATCGTACCGGTATTCCTGTTTTAGGGACAAAGCATGTGGATGAGGAAGGATATATTTGGGGGCAGTTGACTCCTT